>LHCFC04200__coassemble_861_pt1 | contig 17083 bp, 17 predicted proteins | sample LHCFC04200__metabat2_high_PE_065 | metagenome-assembled genome bin LHCFC04200
CCGTGATCTGCACATCGGCGGTGACGGCGGCAAAGAGGCGGTCGCGCCAGCCCTGGGAGGTCATGCTCTCCGCGAGGCTCTCCAGCGTCGTGCCCGCGCCTGCGAGAAATTCAAGCACGGCGGCGCGGTTCTCCTCATCGCTCTTGTTGGGGTCGGCCTGATAGGCGAGGTAGTAGTCGACCATTTCGTCGAGGCTGGCCTGCGCGCGGGCGCGTATGTCCGCCTCCTCTTCGGCGCTGGGCTCGTAAACGCCCAGTTCCCGCGCCTTGAGGGTGAGGATGGCGTCCTCGGTGAGGTTGTTGAGGACCTCGTTTTTGATGGTATCCGCGTGGTCGTCCGGGTCCATGCCCAGCTGTTCGTAGGAATAGGCGAGGTAATCGTATTCGGCCTTGGCCTCGCTGACGGTGATGACGCCGCCGTCAAAGCGCGCCGCCAGCAATCGGGCGCTCTCCTCCTGCGACAAAAGCTCCCGAAGCTCGGCGTTTTCCGCCTCCAGTTCGGCGATGCGCGCCTCCAGCGCGGCGATCTCCGCCTCCTCCGCCAGCGCCGGCGACAAGAGCATCGTCAGCGCCATTGCCGCCGCAAGCAGCTTCCTGCGCATGGCATTCCCTCCCGTTGGTTTTTTCTGATTATAGCACAACATCGCCCCCGCGTGTGCCTTTGCCATCAAAACGTCCAGTTTTTACCCCAATGCCGCGGCGGTCACCTGCGCAGCTCCTTGAAGCCCTCGCCGAGCGCCTCGTGGACGTTCTGGACGATGACGAAGGCGCGCGGATCCGCGGAATAGACGATGGAGCGCAGGCGCACGGCCTCCAGGCGGCTGACCACGCACAAAAGCATGATGCGTCCCTCGCCGCTGTACATGCCCCGGGCCTCGATGGCGGTGACGCCGCGGTCGAGTTCCTTGAGGATGCGCTCCGCGATCTCCTCTGCGTGGGTGGTGATGATGATGTGCGAGCGCGCCAGGCCCGGGCCCTCGAGCACCTGATCCATGACCACGTTCATCACAAAGACGCTGATGAGCGCGTACATGGCCGCCGAGGCGTCGAAGACAAAGCCCGAGGCGATGACCACGGTGGCGTCCACGGCAAAGAGGCAGACGCTGACCTTCAGCGCCGGGACGTGGCGATGCACGATGGACGCCAGCATGTCCGAGCCGCCGGTGGTGGCGTGGCCGCGCAGCACCAGCCCGAAGCCCGCGCCGCACAGCACGCCGCCGAAGACGGCGGAGAGCAGCACGTCGTCGGTCATCGCCGGCACGGGCAGATAGTCCAGCAGCAGCGAAAGCGCCACCGACGAGAGCAGCGAACGCAGCCCGAAGCCCAGCCCCATCGAGCGCAGAGAGAGCACGAACAGGGGCACGTTGAGGATCAGGTTCACCATGCCGACGCCCACCACGGGAAACAGGTGGTTGACGATCTGGCCGATGCCGGTAAAGCCGCCGGGAGCGACGTTGTTCGGGATCAGATACAGGCGATAGCCCAGCGTGGCCAGCAAAAGCCCCGCGGCGATCAACAGAACGTTGAGCAGCTCATCGCGCACACTGCGCTTCATAAAAAGCCCTCCTTGAACGTAGTATATCCGTTTTGCGCGCTGACCGGCGCGCGGCGGGCGGCATAGTATGAGCATGACCGGCGACGGTCCTCAGACTTTGCGACGCCATGCGTCCAGAAAGGATGTTCCCCATGCATAACAGACCGCCCTTTTGCCCGGGCGAGCGCGCGCCGGACGCACCGATGATACGTATGCCCCTGTTTTCTCAAAAGCCCTGCGGCTGCCGCCCACCCAGGCCGTGCGAACCGCCCCGGCCCTGCGGCTGCGGCCCGGCCTGTCCGCCACCATGCCCGCCGCCCTGTCCGCCGCACAGCGTTCCCGCGGCGCCGCCGGTGTGCGTGGTCAACCCCTTCAATCCCTGCGAGCGGGCCACCGTGCTGCTCTCCATCGACGAATGCGGCAACCTCATCGTCTGCCTGAAGCGCTGACTTGCAGAAATTTCCAGCGCATAAAACGCCCCTTCGCGGAGCATACTGACACTGCAAGCGCCCGGGAAGTTTTCCGGGCCGTCCGCGCCGGCGAACTCTTTGCGAAGGGGTGTTTTGGGTGTCGATGATGGAATGCGCCATGTGCCACCGCGCGGCGGACGCGCGCTCTTTGCGCGGCTGTCCCGTGTGCGGGGCCATGCTCTGCGACGACTGCGCGGAGCGCGAACAGGGGCTGTGCGCCGACTGCGCCGCCGCCGGGCGCGACGAATGACGGCCGCCGTTTTCCCCGCGAAGCGCGCTTCGCGGGGCTTTTTTTACGCCGGCGCGCTGCCCGACGCCTCGCGGGCGCGCGGCGAAAGATCCATGAACCAGGTGTATTCGCCCTTCCAGCCGAGCTTCACCGTGCCCAGCGCGCCGTTGCGCTGCTTGGCGATGATGATCTCGGCGATGTTCTTTTCCGCCGTCTCCGGCTCGTAATAGTCCTCGCGGTGGATGAACATCACCACGTCCGCGTCCTGCTCGATGGCGCCGGATTCGCGGATGTCGGAGAGCATGGGGCGGTGGTTGGCGCGGCCCGTGGGCGCGCGGGAGAGCTGGGAAAGGGCGATGACCGGCACGCCCAGTTCCGTGGCCAGGCCCTTGAGCGAGCGGGAAATGGCCGAGACTTCTTCCTGCCGGCTGCCGAAGCGGCCGGAGGCGGTCATCAGCTGGATGTAGTCGATCATGATCAGATCCAGCCCTTGCTCCAGTTGCAAACGCCGCGCCTTGGAGCGCACCTCGGCCACGGTGACGCCGGAGGAGGCGTCCACGAACATGCCGCTGGGACCGATGGCGATCATCGCCTCGGAGAGCTTGCCCCACTCCTCATCCGAGATCTGCCCGCGGCGCACGCGCTGCATGTCCACCTTGGCCTCGGTGCAGAGCATGCGCATGGCCAACTGCTCGGCGGGCATTTCCAGGGAGAACACCGCCGCCTTCTTGCCCGCGCGGATGGCGGCGTTTTCGACGATGTTCATGCCAAAGCTGGTCTTGCCCATGGAGGGGCGGGCGGCGATGAGCACCAGCTCGCCCGCGTGCAGGCCGGTGAGCATATCGTCCAGTTCCGAATAGCCGGTGGGCACGCCCTCGATGCGGCCGTGGTTTTTGACCAGTTCCTCGATCTTCTCGAAGGTATTGAGCAGCACGGGCTGGATGGGCTGAAGCTGCTCGCCGCCCTTGCGCATGGCGATATCGTAGATGGCGCGCTCGGCCGTCTCAAGGATATCGCGCGTCTCCTGCTCGCCATCGTAACTCAAGTTGACAATGCCCTCGGCGGCGCGGATGAGCTTGCGCAGCGTGGACTTTTCATCGACGATGCGTATGTAGGCGCGCACGTTGGTGGCGGACGGCACGGCGCGCGCCAGGCCGATGAGATACTGCGCCCCGCCCACCGCCTCGAGCTTGCCGCGGCGGTCGAGCTCGGCGTCCAGCGTCACCAGATCGATGGCGCGCCCCGCCTCGGAAAGCGCGCGCATGGCGGAATAGACCTCGCGATTGGCGGGGTCGTAAAAATCCTCTTCCGCGAGCGACTCAAAGGCCAGAAGCGCCGCTTCGTTGGAGCGCAGCATCGCGCCCAACACCGAGCGCTCGGACTCGGGATGGTTGGGCAGGACGCGCGCCTCTTGCGCGAATTGTTCCATATTACTTGTTTTCCACCGTCACGTTGACCAGCATGCGCGTGCTGACGCCGGCGGTGAGGCGCACGTTACAGAGCACCTGTCCGGCGGATTTGATCGGCTCCTCCGGCTCGATGCGGCGCTTGTCCACCTCTACACCGTGCTGCTCCTTGAGCGCCTGCGCCAATTGCTCGTTGGTAACGGTGCCATAGAGCTTGCCGCCCTCGCCGCCGCGCGCCGTGATCTGGATGACCTTGCCCTTGAGGGCGCGGGCCTTTTCCTCGGCCTCGGCGATGCGCACGGCCTCGCGATGCTTTTCGGCGCTGCGGGCGCGCTCCACGGCGTTGAGCGCCTCGGAAGTGGCCTCCCGCGCCAGCTTGCGCGGCAGGAGGAAGTTGCGCGCGTAGCCGTCGGAAACTTCCACGATCTGGTCCTTCTTGCCCGAACCCTTGACGTCCTGAAGCAGGATCACTTTCATATCCCGTTACCTCCTGTCAGTCTCCGGCGCCGCCGCCCCGCGAGGGGCCGTCGCCAAAGCTGTTGTTGTCGTCATCGTCCTGATCGTCCCCGTCGCGCGGCCACAGCCCGCGCCGGCGCAGAAGCCCCGTCACCGCGCCGCCCGAGCGGCCAAACAGCGCCGAGAGCATGCCGCAGCAGACCGCGAGCTGCGAAAACGGCGGCAGGACCAGCGCCAGCGCGATGAGGACGCGCCGCGCGCCCGCGCGCATGGCCTCCAATTCCCGGCGGAACACGCCGGCGAAGCCAGACCGATGAGCGCGCCCAAAAGCGCGCCCGCGATCAGCCGCCCGAGCGTGCGGCGCGGAGCGTTTGCGTCGATCCAGGATCGTCCTCCAGAGCGTTTTGCCGCGGGAACGCCGCGGACACGACCATTATATCACGAAACGGCCCGCTCGTAAAGCGGGGGGCGGCGCGGCAAAGCGGCGGCAGGGAAGCAAAATCGCCTCCACGCTCTTCGTGAAGGCGATCTGCGCTTTGCCGCGTCGCGGGATCAGACCTGCGGCTCGGCGTCGTTTTCCACCGGCGCGTCCTCGACGCTGCGGATGGCCCAGCGGGCCATGACCATCTGGTTCTTGGCGGAACCGACGGCCAGCGTCACGGTGTCGTCCTTGAGGGAGACGATGGTGCCGTAAATGCCGCCGATGGTGCAGATGCGGTCGCCCGCCTTGAGGGCGGAGAGCATCTCCTTGACCTTCTTGTCCTTCTTGCGCTGCGGGCGGATGAGCAGGAAATAAAAGATGGCGACCATGACCACCAGCATGATGATGGTGCTGATCATGCCGCCGCTCTGCGCAGCCGCCGCGTCGGTCGTGCCCGTGGTGGCGGCCGTTTCCGCCAGCGCCGTGAGGAGATTGTTCCAATTCAACATGTTCAGACCCCTTTGCGTATAGTCGATCAATCAAATGCCTGAAAGACATTATATCCCAATTCCGCGCCGATTACAACTTTTTATCTTCAATTAAGTGTGTCATTCACGTAAAAAGTTTCCCGGCACGCTCACCAGTTGTCGCGGCCATGGCGGGCGTAGAAGGCCTCGGCCCAGTCGCGCAGGCAGTCCTGCTCGATGGCGGCGCGCATTTCTTCCATCATGCGGGTGAGGAAGCGCAGGTTGTGGATGGAGGCCAGTCGCAGGGCGAGGATCTCCCCGGCCTTGAACAGATGGCGGATATATGCGCGGGAGAAATTTTTGCAGGCGTAGCAGTCGCAATCCGCGTCCAAAGGCCCGAAATCCTCGGCATAGCGGGCGTTTTTCACCACCAGGCGGCCATCGTGGGTAAAGACGGTGCCGTTGCGGGCCACGCGGGTGGCGAGCACGCAGTCGAACATGTCCACGCCGCGCATCACGCCCTCGATGAGGCAGTCCGGCGAGCCGACGCCCATCAGGTAGCGGGGCTTGTTCTGCGGGAGGATGGGGTCGATGGCCTCGAGGATGTCGTACATGATCTCCTTGGGTTCGCCGACGCTGAGGCCCCCGATGCCAAGGCCGGGCAGGTCGAGCGCCGCCATCTGCCGGGCGCACTCCATGCGCAGTTCGCGCGAGAACGCCCCCTGCACGATGCCAAACAGCGCCTGATCTTCGCGCGTCTTGGCCTTCATGCACCGCTCCAGCCAGCGCAGCGTGCGCTTCATGGCCTCGCGGGCGCGCGCCTCGTCGCAGGGATAGGGCGAGCACTCGTCGAACTGCATGATGATATCCGCGCCGAGCTTTTCCTGAATGGCGATGGACGTCTCCGGGGCAAAGAAGTGGCGGCTGCCGTCCAGATGGGAGCGGAACTCCACGCCCTCCTCGCGCACCTTGCGAAGGTCCGCCAGGGAAAACACCTGAAAGCCGCCGCTGTCGGTGAGGATGGGCTTATCCCAGCGCATGAAGCCGTGCAGGCCGCCGGCGCGGGCGACCAGGTCCTCGCCCGGGCGCAGGTGGAGGTGGTAGGTATTGGAGAGGATGATCTGCGCGCCGATGTCCGCAAGTTCGTCCGGCGTCATCGTCTTGACCGTGGCCTGCGTGCCCACGGGCATGTAGACGGGGGTCTCGATGACGCCGTGGGGCGTGTGCAGGCGGCCGCGGCGCGCGCCCGTCTGCTTGCAGACGTGCAGAAGCTCGAATTCAAAGGGCTTGGGCAATTTGTTCGTCCTCCATTGCGATATGGGCGCTCATGGCGCAAAAAAACGGCGACCGTTTTGCGGGTCGCCGGAAAACACCTGTCTGTCAGGCCGCGCGGCGGCGCAGCAGCTTGGCCGCAAGGGCGACGGCCGCGGCGGCCAGCACGGCGATGGCCACGCCCACCGGCAGGGAATCGTCGCCGGACTTGGGCACAGTATCGTCGATGACGCGGGCGGCGATGTCCATGCTCAGAAGCATATCGCCGTTTTCATCGAAGGCGTCCAGGCGGTAGACGCCCGCGTCTTCCACAGAGGCGTTGACGATGTTGTAGACGCGCTGATTCGCGCCGGCGATGGGCGCGCCTTCAAAATACCACTGATAGGACGCGGGCGACACGCCTTCGATGTTGACTTCCATCGAAAGATCCTCCCCCGCGTCCACCACCGCGTCCTGCGTCAGATGCGACACGCGCATGACGACCGTGGTGGAGATGACGCCCTCCGCCACAGCGCTGCCCAACAGCAGCAGCAGCGCCACCAGCGCGAGAACGCGGAACGTCCTTCTTTTCACGTGCGTCTACCCCTTCCGCGAATGCCTCTGGCACCCGCATACTACGTTTTATTTTATATCAGTTTATGTCGAATTGCAACCATTTTGCATCATTATGCACAATTTCGGAAAAATATCGAAATTTCTTCATAATATGCTCCATGCTTTCGTAATGTTTCAATGCTAAAATGTAATAGTACCATCGGCATTCCCGGCGCGCTTTTCCGGGGAAGGATACGATGGGACGCATTTTGAGCGATGGAGGGCATCATGGGCGGTATCTTGCTGCTGCTGGGATTCGAGGCGTGCGGCTATGTGCTTGCGGACGGCCTGTTCAGGCGCAGGGACGGCATCGTGCGCCTGTGGCTGGGGCTGACGGCGGGGCTTTTGATGATGATGTGGCTGCCGTCGCTGTTTGCCTATCTGCTCAAATTCACGGCGGCGGCGCAGTATGCGGCGCTGGGGCTGGCGGCGGTATTCGCGCTGCTGGCGCGGAAGTTTTTGCGGGAACCGGCCGACCCGACGCGGCTGGAGGGCGAACGGCGCCCCTTCTGCGGGGACATGCCCGCCTGGCTGCCCATCGCGCTGATCGTGCCGCTGCTCATCCTTTCCATCTACCTGCAATACACGCACACGCTGCGCGAGGTGGACGGGGCCCTGCACGTGGGGCAGTCCACCTACGGCGACCTCTGCCTGCATCTGGGCATCGCCACGGGCCTGCAGGGGAGCGCCTATCCGCCGGAGTACACGCTGATTCAGGACGTATTGCTGGGCTATCCCTTTTTAATGGACGCGCTCTCGGCCTCCATGCTCTGTCTGGGCACGGGGCTGCAGGCGGCGTTTATCATCCCCGGCAGTTTGATGATGGGGCTGGTATACCTGGGCTTCATCCTGCTTTCGTGGGAACTGACGCATTCGCGCGCGGCGGTGGTCGTCTCGTATCTTTTGATGTTTCTCAACGGCGGTCTGGGCTTTTTCTACGTGCTGGACGAAGTGTGGAAAGACCCGACGGCGCTTCAGAACGTCTTTACCGGTTACTACGCCGCCCCGGCCAACATGGTGGAGCACAACATCCGCTGGGTGAACGTCATCTGCGACATGATGATCCCCCAGCGCACGCTGCTGGCGGGCTGGACGATGGTCGTGCCGGCGCTGTACCTGCTGGTGTTGGCCATGCGCGAGAAAAGCCGCCGGCTGTATGTCATCCTCGGCGTACTTGCCGGGGCCATGCCCATGGTGCACACCCACTCGTTTTTTGCGCTGGCGCTGATCTCGGCGGGCTGCCTTGTGTGGACGCTGCGCAACGCCGAGGACCGCAAAAAAGCGCTCGTCGACTACGCGCTCTACGCCGGCATCGCCGCGCTGCTGGCGCTTCCGCAGTTGCTTACCTGGAGCATCCCCCAGACGGTAGGCGGCGTTTCCACGACCGGCTCGCTGTCGCTGCGCTTCAACTGGGTCAACTACGACGACGCCACCGGCCGGCTCATCGACGGCTACTTCTGGTTCTGGGTGAAGAACGTCGGCCCTGTGTATCTTGTGATGCTGCCAGCGGCGCTTCTGTGCAAGGGCTGGAAGCGGGGGCTGGCGCTGGGCGCGCTGCTGGTCTACGCGACGGCGGAACTGATACAGTTCCAGCCCAACCCCTACGACAACAACAAGCTGTTCTACGTGGCCTTTTTGCTGATGCTGCCGCTGGCGGCCAAGTATCTCGTGGCCCTGTGGAACCGCATGCGGGGCCTGCCGGGAAGGTCGCTGCTGGCGGCGGTGTTCTTCTTCCTCTCGCTGACCTCGGGCGTTTTGTCGCTGGGGCGCGAGGCGGTGTCGGACTATCAGCTCTTTTCGGCGGGCGAAGTGGAGGCAGCGGACTACATCCGCGAAGAACTGCCCGCGGACGCCGTCTACCTGACCGGCAACCAGCACAACAATCTGGTCGCGGCGCTGGCCGGGCGGCAGATCGTCTGCGGCACGGGCAGCTACCTCTACTTCCACGGCGTGAACTACGAGAAGGCGGCTTTCGACGCGCGGCGCATGCTGGAAGCGCCGGCGGAGAACCTGGCGCTGTTTGAGGAATACGGCGTGGACTACGTGGTCGTCGGCGACAGCGAGCGCTACAACTACGCGCTGGACGAGATGTGGTTTGCCGAAAACTGCGGCCTTGTCTACGACGAGGGCGGCGTTTCCATCTACGCCGCGCCGGAAAATGACGCGAATTTGCCCGAATGAGCGGGAAATGTCGCTGCTTTGCGCTTGACGGACGGCCACGAATGCGCATACAATAAATATAGATGCAAACGTGGCGGCGAGCGCCGCAACGCCTACGGAGGGATCTGGCATGAGCGAATGGGAATATACGGACGCGCAGAGGGAAGCCTCGCTGGGACACCTGTATGACGTGCTGTTTCAGGCATGGCCGCTGATGCGGCGAAAGCTGTTGCCCTCGAGCGCGCAGCAGGCCGAGTTCGGCATGCCCCTTTCGCACGTGCAGGTGCTGGTGATGCTCGACCACCGCGGCTCTTTGTCCATCTCGGAGATCTCCAACAGCTTCGGCATCGCCAAGCCCAACATCACGCCCCTGGTGGATCGCCTCATCGAGGAAGGGCTGGTGATGCGCGAGCGCAACAGCACCGACCGCCGCGTGGTCAACGTGGTGATCTGCGAAAAGGGGCGCGAGCGGCTGGCCGCCATCTACCGGCAGCTCTGCGATCACCTGTTCGACTGGACGTGTTCGCTCAGCGGCGAGGACCTCGCCCGCTTCAACGACGCGCTGGAGACCATCGTCCGCCTGCTGAGCAAGCAGCCGGATAAATGAACCAAAACACGCGCTTCTACGTCTATATATGGTAAAAAGCAAGATGTCGTTTTCTGGAGGGACGCCTATGCGCAACCGAATCGCCTGGATGGCTTTCGCCGTGCTTTTGCTCGCCTGCGCGGCGATGCTCGGCGGCTGCGCGGCGCCAAACGACAGCGCCGCGGCGCAGTCCGCGCCGGATCTGTCGGTCAACATTTCCGTGCCCTATGCCACCACCACGCCCACGGCCGTGCCGGAAGACCCTGACCAGCCCTTTTCGCTGGACGCCAACGGCCGCGTGACGCTGCTCAACGAGCGCTGGATCGACGAGGGCTTCGCCTCCGCCCCGGACGAGGAGGAGGAGCAGGAGCTGGCTACTTACGCGCAGCTTCGCCTGGGCGACCAGGGCCAGGGCGTGCAGAACCTGCAGATGCGCCTGCGCGAGCTGGGCTACTACCCCGGCGACATCAGCGGCGTCTTCGACACGCTCACGGAGCAGGCCGTGCAACTGTTTGAGCTCACCTACGGCAGCATGCAGACCGGCATCGCCACACCGGCGCTGCAGGAGATGCTCTTTGCCGAGACCGCGCCCGCATACAGCGCGCAGGCCTACGCGGCGGCTGTGAACGGCAACTTCACCGAGCTGCAGCTGGGCGCCTCGGGCAGCAATGTGCTGGCGTTGCAGATGCGCCTGCGCGAATTGGGCTTCCCCATCGCCCACATCACCGGCTATTACGACCAGGAGACCGCCGCGGCGGTGAGCGCTTTCTTCCAGGTCTACGGCAACGCGCCGAGCAACGTGGCCATCGTCTCGATGCAGGAGGAGCTGTTCACCCCCGACCCGCGCACCTATTCCGGCGCCACGCTGGCCCCGACGCTGACGCAGGAGCCCTCTGACCAGCAGACGCTCTCTGAGGGCAACATCGGCTCCACCGTGGAGCGCATACAGCAGCGGTTGATCGACCTTGGCTACATGCAGGGCGTGGCCAGCGGCACGTTCGACGCGGCCACCACCGAGGCCGTCAAGGCCTTCCAGCGCGTGGTGGGCGCAAGCGAGGACGGCGTGGTCACCTACAGCCTGTACACGCAGCTCGTCGCCGACGACGCGCCCGCCTACGGCAGCGAGGCGGCGGAGGCCATCCGCGAGGGCGGATACGCGCTTTTAAAGGAGGGCGACTCCGGCGACGCGGTGACGCGCCTGCAGGCGCGCCTGGTGGAGCTGGGCTACGCCAACGGCACGCCCAACGGCAGCTATGCCAACGCCACCGTTTCCGCGGTGCGCCTGTTCCAGCGCGCCGTCGGGCTGGAGGAGACGGGCGTGGCCACCGCCGCCTTGCAGGCGATGCTCTACGCGGACGACGCCCCCGCCTACACCGCCGCGACGCAGACCGCTTCCGGCGACCGCTACTATCCCTACCACCTGACGATGACCGACCTTGCCGAGGGCGCTTCCGGCGAAGCTGTCGTCTACCTGCAGACGCGGCTTGCGCAGCTTGGCTATTTCAGCGGCGAAGCCGACGGCCAGTATGGCCAGGCCACTGCCGACGCGGTGCGCGCCGTGCAGGCCAACATGGGCCTTGACGAGACCGGCGCGGCCAGCGTCTCCTTCCAGGAGCACATCTATTCCGAGGCCACGCCGCCTTCCGACGTCTCCATGTACGATGCGACGCAGAACTTCGCGACATTGCAGATGGGCGACAGCGACGGCGCGGACGCGACCATGGGGCCGGTGGAGAGCCTGCAAAAGCAGCTGTGGGAGCTCGGCTATCTCGACCGCGAGGCCGTGCGCGGCTCGGAGGGCGAATTCGGCGAGGCGACGCGCGACGCCGTGATCGCCGCGCAGCAGGCCATGCAGTATGTGCGCGCCGACGGCGTGGCGACGCCCGAATTCCAGGCCTTCATCTTCTCCCGCTATTGCGGCATGATTCGGAAATAGCCCTCGCGTGGACGCGAATTCGACAAAGTATCGAAGATTCGCGCGCGAGGTTTGACGCGCCGGGCGCGCGCGTGTATAATGAAGATACATGAGCGCAGAGACCGCAAAGCGAAAGGAGCGCACGCCATGAGCCGCGAAGGTAGAAGTTCCCGCAACCGCGTTTCCATCCTCAACTGGATGTGGACGATCCTCCTTGCCTGCATCCCCGGGGTGAACATCATCGCGCTGTTTTTGCTGGCATTCCTTTCCAAAAAGCAGCCCAAGCGTTCCTTTGCCGTGGCGGCGCTTTTGCTGATGCTGATCGTAGCCATACTCATCTTTGTGGCGTTCCTCGTCTTCCCCGCCGAGCTGCTCGCCTTTGGCGACTGGCTGCGGGAGCGCACGCCCCTGCAGGGCGCGGGCATGCCGCTGGAGTTGTAAAAAAACAAGATCGGGCGCGTCGCGCCCCCATCGCCGCCGGAAGGGCCTCGCGCCTCTCCGGCGGCCGCTTTTTGTAAAACCCCGGAAAATTCCCCGCTTTGAAACGCCAATTTTGAAATCTTTTACCGTCTTCCGCGAAAAGATTATGAAAAATTTCCCTTCATTTGCAATTTTATCCGTTTTGAGGCTTGCAATCGTCACAAATTTGCAATATAATAGACTACGATTGAAAAAACCACAAGGGAGGCGGCTGCGTGAAGAGCATGCTCAGGCGGCTTGCGATCTCGGCTGTGGCGGTGTCGGTGTTGGCCGGCGGCGCGCAGGCGACGGTCGGCGCAAAGGTTACCCAGGACAATCTTCCGGTGTTCAACGCCCCTGTATATACGCAGGAACAGTACGCGGGATATTTGGATAGCGGCGTCACCGTCGGCGTGGTGGAGGTTCGCGGCAATTGGGCGAAGATCACCCGCAACGGCAGGGTTGGCTACACGAACGTGAACTACCTCACTCCCCTCGAGACGAATTCCGCGGACAACGAATACGCCAGCCGCGTGGCCGGGTATACGACGCGCAGCGTGGTGGTCTACCGCGGCCCCTCGGCCTCCTCGGGCTCGGTCATCTCCCTGCCCTGGGGCACGGAGGTGTTCGTCACCGGCACAAACGGCAGTTTCTGCCATGTGGAGAGCGCTTCCGGCGCGATAAGCGGCTACATACCGGCCGCCTATCTCAGCCGCACGCAGCCCTCCTACACCACCGGCTATACAGCGCGGGAAGTGGCGGTCTACGCACAGCCTTCCGCCTCCGCCGTCTGGCTGGGGACGCTGGCGCAGGGCACGGCCGTGCGCATCATCGGCGAGGTCGGCGAGTGCTATCAGGTGCTCAACTCCGATGGCATGAGTTGCGGCTATATCTACAAGGGCTATGTCAGCAGTTCGCCCGTGGAGGCCTTTGAGCCCTCCATCGGCTACGCCAACCGCAACGTCTACCTCTATTCGTCCCCTTCCACTTCCTCCAGCGTGATCGCGGCGTTGCCGATGGGCACGGGCGTGATGGTCATCGGCGTTTCCGGCGATTTCTGCAAGGTGCGCAACACCACCGGTTCCATCGTCGGCTATATTCCCAGCGCCTACCTCTCCCACACCCGTCCCTCTGTGGACGAAAGCGGTTCTCAGAACGGTTCTTCCGGCTCCTCGATCGCGGCCCTCAAGGCCAGCGTGGAGATGGTGGACTGGTATGACGCGGTGGATGTATTGCAGCGCGGCAGCTATTACACGCTGCTCAACATCCGCAACGGCGAGACCATCCGCGTCAAGTACACCACCGGTTCTTCGCACATGGACATTGAGCCGGCCACGGCGGCGGACACGGAAAAGCTGCGTCAGTGCCTGGGCGGTGAATGGACGTATGTGCGCACACCCGTGATCCTCATCGCCGAGGGCAAGTGCATCGCCGCTTCCCTCTATGGCGAGCCGCACGGCGGCACGGACACCGTTTCCGGCAACAACATGGACGGCGTGGTCTGCCTGCACCTGACCAACAGCCGCACCCACGGCAGCGACCGCGTGGACGAAGATCATCAGGCGGCCATCCAGGCGGCTTACAACTGGGCGCATAGCTGACATTTCTGTCGCTTGCAGACCCAGGCCGCGTCACTTCTTTGTCAAAGAACGGTGGCGCGGCCTGGGTCTGTGTGGTATAATGGGGTCTGAAAAGCATCGTCCACGCCCGCGGCGTGGCAAAGGAGCATGCACATGAGGGAACAGCTGCACCGAACGCTGGTGAAGGCGCGCGACTGGTATCGGGCCGGCGTCAAGCGCAGCCGCTTCAAGGCGGAGATCCGGGAATACAACGAGCGCCTCGGCCTGCACGCCGACATACGCGATTTTGAGCGCGCGCGCAAGCTCACCGATTGCGACGTGGAAGAATACTTCGGCTTTGAATTCTATCAAAAAAAGAGCGACGCCGAGCGCGACGCCTATCTCACCCGCGTGCGGCGCGGCGCGCTGATCCGCGGCATGGGCGATGTGGACGACGGCATCACGATCCCCGGCAACAAAGTGCTGTTCAACATGCACTTTTCCGAGTTCCTGCGCCGGGAATGGATCAACCCCACCGCCGCCACGGCGGAGGAATTCGTCGATTTCGTGCGCCGGCTGGGAACGGTGATCGTCAAGCCCGCGGCCCTGAGATGCGGCATCGGCATCCGCAAATTCCATTACACGGACGAGGAGGCCGCGCGCGCCCTCCATCGCGAGCTGTACGGCGAAGCCTACGTCGTCGAGGAGGTGCTCCGGCAGCATCCTCAGCTCTGCGCGTTCAATCCAGACGTGCTCAGCACGCTGCGCGTCGCCACCTACACCGACGCGGACGACGTGCATATACTCGCCACCGCCCTGCGCACGGCCTCCTTTTCCGGGGAGGGACACTGCGTGGACAACATGAAGGCCGGCGGGCTGGGCTGCCCTGTGGAGATGGGGACCGGCCGCATCTGGGCGCCGGCGTTCAATGTGCATTTGCAGCGCTTTGAGACGCATCCGCTCACCGGCACGCGCTTTGTCGGCTTCCAACTGCCGATGTGGGAAGAAACGCTTGAGATGGTGCGCGCCGCCTCGCGCAAGGCCTACCTCCTGCCCCAGTGCCACTATCTCGGCTGGGATGTGGCCGTGACGCCGGACGGCCCGGCGATCGTGGAAGGCAACTGGCAGCAGGGCTGCGACATCATCGAATACGGCGGGCAGCGCGGCATCTATCACGAGTTGGCGCGCCTGTGTCAGAAGCGCTGAAGCGCGCCCTTGAAAACGACCGGGAGGAGAAAGGACATGGCAAACGAGGTCTCTCCTTTGCGCAGAGCCGTCCGCGCCGCCCTGCGCTACTACCGCTTCCGCGCGCTCAGAGCCGAGGAGCGGGAAAAGCTTGCGCACCACAACCAGGCGCTGGGCCTGCGCGTTTCCTGGAAAGACGTGTGTCACGCGCGGCGCGCGTTCGGCTGCAGCGTGGACGAATACTTCCACTTTGACTTTTTTCACAAGAGCGACGCCGAGCGCGACGCCTATCTGACCCAGCTGCGGCAGGATGAGATCGCTTCCAGCATCGGCGACGACTGCCGGCCGCTGACCATCCCCGGCAACAAAGTGCTCTTTCACATGCTCTTTGGCGAATACCTGCGCCGGGAATGGTGCAATCCCTCCGCCTGCACAGAGGCGGAATTCGTGGCCTTCGTCGAGCGCCGCGGCACGGTGATGGTCAAGCCGCCGGATCTGTGCAAGGGGCTGGGCATCTACAAATTCAGCCACGAAAGCGCGGAAAAGACGGCGGCGCTCTATCGCGAGCTGCGCGGGCACGGCGGTTTGGTGGAAGAAGTGCTCGTGCAACACCCGGAGATGGACAGGATCAACCCCCATCTCATCAACACCATCCGCATCGCCACCTATACCGACGCGGACGATGTGCACATCGTGGCCGCGGCCATGCGCACCAGCACCCGGGCGGACCGCTGCACAGACAACCTGCACAACGGCGGTTGCGCCTGCGCCGTGGACGTCGAGACCGGCGTGGTCATCTCCAACGGCTTCACCAGCAAAATGGAGCGCTTTGAGAACCATCCCCTGACGGGCACGCCCTTTATCGGCTTCCAGATCCCCTGCTGGGACGAGGCCCTGCGCCTGCTGCGCACTGTGGCGCGCAAGGCCTATGCCCTGCCGCAATGCCATTGGCTCGGCTGGGATCTGGCGATCGTGCCGGACGGCGTGGCCCTGGTGGAGGGCAACTGGCGGCAGGCCGTGGACCTGATCCAGTACGGGCGGCCGGGCTTTTACCATCAGCTGGTAGCGCTGAGCAAGAAACAATAGCGGGAGGGACGCGCGGTGGCGACGATCAAAAACGCGGTGGGAAACGCCTTTCACAAGGCTCTGTATCTCCACAGGCTGCGCGCGCACGACGCGCCGCGCAAGCAGAAATTCGCGCGCTGTTGCAAGACGCTGGGCCTGGACGCGCCGTGGGCGGACTACGAGCGCGCCCGCGCGCAGATCAGCTGCAATGTGGACGAATACTTTGCCTTTGAGCTCTACGGCAAGGACAGGGCCCTGCGCGACAGCTATCTGACCATGGACCGGCAGGAGGAGATCGTCAACAAGATCGGCGACGTCTACGAGGCGCTGGCCATCCCCGGCAACAAGGTGCTGTTCGACGCCTATTTCGACGATTTTCTCAAGCGCGAGTGGATCAATCCCACCGACTGCACGGCGCAGCAGTTCCTCGCCTTTGTGAAAAAACACGGCGCGGTGATCGTCAAGCCGGCGGCGCTTTACAGCGGCAAGGGCATCACGCTGCACCGCTACGAAAGCGACGCGCAGACGCTGAAGACCTACGAGGAGCTCTACGGCGCCGGCGTGGTGGTGGAACAGTTGCTCATCCAGCACGAGGCCATGAACCGCCTCAACCCCCACTGCGTCAATTCCGTGCGCGTGCTCACCTACACCGACCGGGACGACGTGCACATGCTGCTCTCCACGGCGCGCTCCGCCGCGGGCGAGGGCATCGTGGACAATTTCGGCTCCGGCGGCATGTCCGTGGCCGTCGATCTGAAGACGGGCGTGTTCTGCGCCGACGGCATCGACCAGGATTTCCGCCGCATCGCCAGGCACCCGCTCACCGGCACGACGCTCAAGGGCTTTCAGATCCCCAACTGGGAAAAGGCGCTCGCCATCGTCGAGCGCGCCGCCCGCCGCGCCTACACGCTGCCGCAGTGCCGCTGGGTGGGCTGGGATCTGGCCTTCCTCGCGGACGGCGACGTCGCCGTTCTCGAGGGCAACTGGCGCCCCGGCACGCTGGCGCAAAACACGCACGAGCGCGGCATCTACCGCGAGCTTTTGAAGCTGACCGACAAGCTGTAAAAACCGCGCGACGCCCCCCGCCGGGGGCGTTTTGCGCGCAAAACGCCCGGACGCTGCGCGCCCGGGCGTTGGTCTTTGTTCTCTTATGCGGTGACGATCTTCGCCGCTTCGTGGAGCCTGAGCTCTTCCACGGCGTTTTCGCGCATTTTGTACTTGAGGATCTTGCCGGCGGCGTTCATGGGGAACTCCTTGACGAAGCTGAAGTAGCGCGGGCACTTGTGCTTGGCAAGGCGGGAAAGCG
>LHCFC04200__coassemble_867_pt1 | contig 17017 bp, 18 predicted proteins | sample LHCFC04200__metabat2_high_PE_065 | metagenome-assembled genome bin LHCFC04200
CCTGCCGCACGTGCAGCGAGCCGCCCGAGGCGCTGACGTAGATGTCCGCGTACACCTCGCCGTCCATCTCCGTCATTTCCCCCGTGTCCGGCGCGGGCGTGGCCGTGGGCGCGGCCGTAGCGGTCGGCGCGGGGGTCGTTACCGCCCCGTCGATGGGGGCGAGGTAGCGGGATTGCACGTAGCCGGTCTGCCCGGAAGCGGTTTCGACGCGCACCCAACTGCCGCTGGCGGCGAGCACGCGAACGATCTTGCCGTGGTCGAGCCTGGCGACGATGGCGGAAGACGTCGAAGGCGAGGAACGCAGGTTGAGCCGCGAGGAGGCCGAGGACAGGCTCACGCGGGCGTAGGAAGCGCCCTGCGAAGGCGCGCCCGGCGTGGCCGTGGGCGTTGCGGTGGCGGTCGGCGCGGGCGTCGCGGTCGTCGTGGGCAGCACGACGATGCCCTCCAGCCGGCGCAGATAGTGCGTCTGCACATAGCCGACCTTCCCCTGAACCGTTTCCACGCGCGCCCAGCCGCCCTTGTCGGCGAGTATCTCCACATAGTCGCCGTCGCGCAGCTTGTCGACGATGGCGGAGGCGGTAGAGGCCGACGCACGCAGGTTGAGCCGCGAAGAAGCGTTGGAGAGCGTCACGCGGGCGAACGAACCGTAGGGCCGGGGTTCCAGCGGCGGCACGGTGGGCTGCGGCGTGGGCGTCGGGGAGGGCGTGGGAGCGGGCGTCGGGGAGGGCGTGGCCGTGGGAACGGACGTAGGAGAAGGAGAAGGCGTGGCCCATGCCGACGGGTCGGGAGACGGCGAGGCGGTGGGCGTTGCTGTCGGCGCGGGCGTTATGGGCAGGAGCGTCGGCTCGGCGATCAAGACGAGGTACTTGCTCTTCAGATAGCCCTGTCGGCCCGTGGCCGTCTCCACGCGCGTCCATTCGCCTGCCGTTTCATAGGCGGTGACCGTGTCGCCGTGGCGCACCGTGGTCACGGGCGCGGTGTCCGTGGAGGGGCCGGAGCGCAGATACAGCCGCCCGTCCTCGTAGGCCATGGTCACCACGGCCTTTTTGCCGGCAGCGTCCGTGGGCGCGGGCGTGGCGGAGGGCGACGGCGAAGGGGAAGCGTCTCCGGGCAGGGCGAAGAGCGCCGACTGCGCCCAGCCCCGCACAGAGGCGTAGGCGATGCGCGACCATTCCGGCCCGGCCTCGTAGACGTCCACCAGCGCTCCAGCGGGCACGCTGCCCACACTGGCCGCGGCGGTCGAGGCCTCGGCGTACACGTTCGCGCCGCCGATGCACACCAGCTGGCCCAGCGGCGTTTCCGCCGCGCCGCCATCGTGCAGGCCGCTGCCGGTGGTGTCGGAAAGCGAGAGCGTGCGCAGCTGCGTGCCGGGATAATAGAAGGCGAGTATATCGCGGAAACTCATGCCCTGTTGCGCCATGGTCTGCGCGCCGCGCTGGCTCATGCCAACGCCGTGGCCCCAGCGGCGGAAGGTGATGGTGAAATCGTCCGCGCCCTTTTCGACATAGACCGTCTCGTTGCTCGAGGAATTGATGCTCAGGCCGTACCACGTCTCCAGCGCGCCGTAGGTGTCCACGTCCACGGCATACTGCCGCCCGCCCGTCACCTCGATGGTGAAGCGCAATTTTGTGTACAGGCGGCTGGGCGAAGCGTACTTGGGCGTGTGCGGCTCGATATCGAGGATGGAAACGAGGGAAGCGCCCGCCGCGCCGTCCAGAAGCGCCTGCGCAAGGCGTGCGTCCAGCCCCGTAGCGTCGCGGCGAATGGTCGCGCGCTTTGCCGTGGCCGAGGGGTTGGCAAGGTCGTAGGGGTCGTCCTTGACAGTGCTGTACGAGAGGTTCCCGCCCCAGACGTTGCGCGTGGCCTCGGTCTGGCCGCCGTTGCTGGCGCTGTAATAGCAGGAGGCGATGGTGGAACCGGCGTAGAGCGCCATGTTGCGCGTTTCGTCCACGGCCTGGATGACGCGCGCGTAGCCGCCCTCGTAGCCGCGGAACACCTGATCCGTGGAGGTGTCCACCACGTGGTAGGCGCGCGAGGAGCGCGTGGACATGCAGCGCAGCGCGTAGTTGCGCGCCGCCACGGTCTGCGCCTTGAGCGCCTCCAGCGGCCAGGAGTTGGACATCTCATAGCCGACCACGCCGTAAAGGTAATCCTCGACATAGATGCGCAGTATGGGCACAATGCTGCCGCCGGAAACGGAGAGCATCAGATCGCCGCAGTAGAGGCTGGAATAGGCGGGCGACGTAAAGCGTATGCCGCAGGCGCCGCGCTGACTGCGCGCGAGCGTGCAGGAACTCCCCAGCGACGTCAGCGCGCCGTTCACCGTGAGATACAATTCTCCGCCGACGGCCTCTACCGTGGCCTGCGCGCCCGCGGGGATGGGGCGGGCGGTGTTGCCGTCTACATAATAGGCGCAGGTGGGCGTGAAGGAGAGGCTGGAGCGCGAGCCGAGCCGCGTCAGGCGCACGCGGATCATGCCGTCCGAGGCGGCGGCCGCGTTCAGCGGCGCAAAACAGGCGCACAAAAGCAGCGCCGCCGCCAAAAAAACGGCCGAAAACCGCCGCCGCAGAGATCGCGCGCGCGCCCGCGTATCCGTCATAAACAGCCTCCAAAGCCTGCAAAAGGGCAAATTTATCCACCTAATTTATTTCGCGCGCGTCCCGCGCAATCCTGCCCTCGGGGAAAGATATACAGGAATTGCTGGATTTTCGTCACAAACCGCGGGCACAAAAAAACCGCCTCCCAAGGGAAGGAGACGGATCTTTGCCGGATGGCAGTGTCTTACGCCTCGTGGGGGGCGGAGACAGGGCAGGTGCCCGCGCAGGCGCCGCAGGAAATGCAGGTGTCCGCATCGATGACGTACTTGCCGTCGCCCTCAGAGATGGCCGAAACCGGGCACTCCTCCGCGCACGCGCCGCACGCGATGCAATCGTCGCTGATAACATATGCCATGGGAAATACACCTCCTTGTATTTGGACACGCTCATTATACAACGCTGGCGGCCAAAAAGCAAGGGCTGAACGGTTGACTTTACAATTTACGCATGGTATCATTGCAAAAAAAGTGGAATGCGGGGGAAAAGCATGGAGAAAGACACGGTGCTGCGGGCGCGCGCGCTCATTGGCGAGCGGACGCCTTTGCGAAGCGACTGCGGGCAACTCTGCGGCGCGGCCTGCTGCCAGCCGGACGAGGACGGCCAGGGCGGCATGTATCTCTTTCCCGGCGAGGAGGCGCTTTTGCCCGGCGCGGGCGGGGATTTTGCCCCCATTTATACCTGCGACGGGCGCTGCGCGCGCGAGGAACGCCCGCTGGCCTGCCGCATCTTCCCGCTCACGCCGGTAAAGAAGGGGCATGGCTGGGGCGTGAAGATGGACGTGCGCGCCCGCGCCATGTGTCCGCTTGCGCGCTTTGGCACGCGCGGCCTCGACCCGGAGTTTGTGCGCGCCGTGCGCGATGCCGTGCGCCTGATCGCCGCCGACCCCGAGGGCGAGGCGTTTTTGGAAAAGTGGGCGGCCCGGGAAGCGGAGTATGAACTGTTTTAGGGAGGGACGATGATGAAACGGATCCTTGCCATCTCGCTGTGTCTGCTGCTCCTGCTGCCGGCGCTTCCGGCGCTGGGTGCGGGCGCGCGTGGGCGCGTGGTCAACTGCGAAGAATGGGTGTCGCTGCGCGCCGCGCCGGATACGTCGGCAGAACGCCTTGCTAAGGTGCCGCTGGGCGCGGAAGTGACGGACTGCGCCCTCGCGGGAAACGGCTTTGTCGCCTGCGCCTACGCGGGGCAGGCGGGGTATATACTCGCCGAGTACATCGCGGTCGAGCAAAGCGCCGCCTCCGGCGCGAGCATGTACGTGGTCAACTGCGAGGAATGGGTGTCGCTGCGCGCCGCGCCGGACACGTCGGCACAGCGCTTCGCCCAGGTGCCGCTGGGCGCGGAAGTGACGGACTGCGCCCTCGCGGAAAACGGTTTTGTCGCCTGCGCCTACGCGGGGCAGACGGGCTATATACTCGGCGATTACCTCAGCGACAGCCGCGTGGGCGGAAGCTATACGCGCGTGCTCGCGGACGATCAGCTCGCGGGCCTGCGCATCGTCATCGAGGCGGGCGAAACGGCAACGGGCGAGGCCGTGCGCGCCACTGCCTATGCCGAGGACGGCGCGCTGATCTGGCGGCAGGAACTGGCCACGGAGCAGCGCACGGAACTGACGCTGGTGGACGGCTTCCCCGGCGGCGTGGAGAAGCGCCCGCTGGTGTATCTCTACGCCATGGGCGACGGCCTTACCGCCTACGACGCCGCCAGCGGCGAAGCGGCCTGGCGCGTGCCCACGGACGCGGTGAACCTCGGCGGCAGCATCACCCACGCCGTGGACGCGGACGGCACCATCTACGTCGGCGGTTACTACGGCCCCGAGCCGGTGGCCATCTCCAGCGCGGGCGAAGTGCTCTGGCAGGCGTATACGGGCAACGACGTCTTCTGGCTCACCGATCTACAGGTCACCAGCGAAGGCGTGCTGGCCGCCTATGATGTCGTGGGCTTCGAGGGAAGCAACATGTGCCCCGGCACGGTGCTCTACGACCGCGAGACGGGGGAGACGCTGGAAGTAATCAAGGAATAGGGCGCGAAAGATCGCGCCGCCGCGCGGAAGATATGCGTTCCGCGCGGCGGCGTATTTTTGCGCACGCGGGCGCTATTCGCCGCGGGCATCGGCCAGCGCCTCGTCCGCGGACAGATCCAGAAGTATGCAGAGGCGGAAGAACACATCCAGCATCGGCTTGCGCAGTCCGCGCTCGAGGGCGCTGAGGAACTCCGCGGAGCAATCCGCTTTTTCCGCCGCTTCTTTCAGCGTCCAGCCGCGCGCCTTTCGCGCTTCGCGCAGGCGCGCGCCCAGCAGCGTGTAGTCGAGCTTCATGGGCGTCTCCTCCTTGTCATTCGCAGTCGGTCGTTTTCCGCAGGGCTTCGAATGCGGAAGCGTTTTTCAGCAGCCGTTCCGGTATATCCCTGTCCTCCGGACGGAGGGCGTACAGCGCTCTGGCGGCGAGCAGGGCGGCGGCCATGAGGTTGAGTTGACAACGGTCGATCGCCCGGGAGGACGCCTCTTCTTCCCATTGCGCGCCGTAGAGGCGGCGCAGTTGCTCGTTGAAGATGTCGTTGATCGCGTGCGAGGCCTGGCCGGCGATGTTGTACAACGCCTGCCTGCGCTGCGCGCCGTGCGTTTTCTGCTGCATGGAGCGGTCGATGCGGTCGTTGGGCATGGGACATTCCTCCTTGTTTGTCAATGGTTTTGCCGTTGCGGCTAAAACTCTTTGATGGCAAAAAGAACACCGATAGATAATATTCTTAGACGTAAATGTCTTGTGGCGCCTCGTTTGGTCATCCTAAAATAAGAGTGACCAATTTGGAGGTAGCCGCTTCATGGACGAGCAACTCATCAACTATCGCTTGATCGGCAAACACATCAAGATTGCCCGCAAAGCCCGTCATATGACGCAGGAGATGCTTGCGGAAAAGATGGATGTGTCGCTCGGCTATGTCGGCCAGATCGAACGAGGTTTTAAACTCGTCAATCTCGAGCGGCTTGCGCAAATATGCCTTATCCTCCAAGTGCCCATCGAGGATATGATCGCCGGCTGTGTTGACCGAGAGAAGGAAGCGATCCCTGTGGTCAATGCATTGACGCAACAGAAGGTGGACGTTATCCATACATTGCTCAAGGGACAACCCGCGAAAATCGTCGATATGGCCACGAATGTCATCCACGACATCGTGAAGGGACTTTCAGACGAGGATGAGGTTTGATAGACGGGCGACACGCCCGTTTTATTTTTGCAAAGCACTTGATGATAATAATCTTATCCATAAGTGTTTTTATTGATTATAGCACAAAGGCTCCCGCATTGGAAGCCTAAAAATAAAATATAGAAGAATTGTCATAATATATAAAGGAATTCAAGCAAAACAGCTTTCATGCGGCGAATCCATACGGACTCGCGCATGAAAGCTGCGATGCCTGGGAACGGGCGCTATTCGGCTATGCGTCCAGCAAGCCGCTGTCCACGACCTTTTGCAAAGCGCTGGCTGCGGCTTCGTAGGGGACGTATTCAAAGAGCAGCTTCGCCGTGACCGCTTCATAATCGCTTCTGTAAATGTCTTCGCGCACGATGGTTTGCAGCAATGCCTTGAGATCCACGCCCTCCTGCGCGGAAAGGCAGGCCGGGTGTGCGCTGCGCTCTTTGCGGACGGCATTGAACAGCGCTTTCAAGGGTTCGTCGATCGCTACGACCGCCGACAATTTGTACAGGTCGTAGAGGTGGCGGGAGTGTTCCATCACCTTGCCGGCGAGGCAATAGTCGCCGAGCGCGAACAGTTTATCAAGGAATGTCCGCTCGACGGCCTGAACGTTGAGCGCGAACGGCTCCAAGGCGTACCGCTCTATGAGGTCGTTTCTGCCTTCCCGCTTCAGGCAGTCGTATACAAGGCTGGCGGCCTCCATTTTCCGGCTGGGATACGCGCGGAGGAAGACGGAAGTTTTCACGATCAGGACGGGCTTGAGCGCGGCGAAATCAAAGGCCGACGGAAAATCAATGACGTAGCGGTTGTAATCGCGGCGGCTCATCACCTGATCGGGGTTGCGCAGCGCAAAGCCGAATTCGTCAATCGTGGAAACGATGCCTTCCTTCAAACGGCGGCGCTGCCCTGTGGAGGGCCGCTTTTCACCCTCCAGATTGAGGTCGATGTCCTCGGAAAAGCGCTGGATGAGTTTGTAGCACTTGGAAAGGGACGTGCCGCCCTTGAAGACCAGCGTTGGCAGCTTTGCGGAAAGAGCGCGCAAAAACATCGTGACGTAGTAGTCCTTTTCAACAATGCCGGACTCGATTCCCAGAACTTCGGAAGCGAAGAGGACAGCCTGCCGAAACAGTCCTCCGTCATCGTGCAACATCGTAGACGACCCCGCTTTCCACCAGAGTGCGCATTGCCCTGTCCGGGAAGCAGGGGGCGTATCTGGCAATAGAACTTCTGGTGATGCCGTTATCTTCGATGTACGAGGCGACGGTCTTTTTTTTGCCGTCGTCGTAGAAAGCGGCGTCTGTGAAGTTCATCAGTTCCAGAAAACTCAGCGTCGCGGCGTTGTCGCTGTCGATGGCAGTCCGCGCCCGACGCAACAGCACCCTCTGGCTGCCAACAGGGACTTCCCGAACCCGCGATGGCTCATTGTTGGTGTAGAGTTCCAGCACGTTTGGCATTTGTGTCGAGAGGCCCAACATGTTCAGAAAGGTCAGGCCGGAAAAATAGCCGATAACGCTGTTGCCGTCGCAAATATACTTTTTGGCGATCACCTTTCGGGGATCGAGCCTGCCGGGGCCAAGCGGCGTGTCCTCCGGGATGTAGTAGACGCCCTTTTCAAAGCGGATAGCCTTCCCTGCATCGCAGAGGCTTTTCAGCGCTTTTTTGATCCACGGCGCGGAATACCCTTTAAAGGCGATCTCGTTGGACAATATGGCTTCGTTGCGGCCGTAAGCGTCCAAAAGATAGTCGAAAAATTCCACGCGAACACCTCCCCAAGCATAGTATGCGCGCATCCCTCTGTATTATACTATGATTTACAGACTGTGTCAATATAAGTATATTTCTGGCCCCCGACAGGCGCACAAACAGGGCGCAGCCCCATTTCGGGGCCGCGCCCTGTGCAGTTCCTTTCCCTTAAAACGACAGCGCCCGCTCGCTCAGGTGCGGCACGATCTCGCAATCGCCCTTTTTGATGGCGGCGAAGATCTCGTCGAATGTGAGCACGGGGTAGAAAAAGCGCATCGCCCCGTCGTAGATGTGCATCACGTTGTGGGCGTCCGCGCCGGCGGTGCCGGGCAGATGGTAGCGCTGGGCAAAGGCGCGGGCCTTTTCATCGAAGGACGGGTCCATGTGGCGGCCGTTGAACACCTCCACCGCGTCCAGACCGAAGGGGTCGGGCTCGAAATAGGGGATGTAACTGGCCTCGCGGAAGGGATGGGCGTGGGTGATATAGCCGCCCGCCGAGCGCACGCGCTTCAGATACTGCTTTTTCGGCAGGATGGCGATATCGCGGTTGTGGAGAAGAAACTCCTCGCCCAGGCCGTAGGTCAGATACTCGGGGCCGTCGGTGTAGGTCTCCCAGCCGGGCAGTACGTGAAGGCCGATCTGGTCGCCCATGGCCTTGGCGGCGCGGTAGCCGGCAAAGAGGCCCTTAACCTGCTCGTCCCAGGGCATGTCGTAGGGCACGCAGGTGTTGGCGTTGAAGAAGTGGTCGGTGACGACGATGAGGTCGTACCCCGCCTCCTTGCAGGCGCGCGCCATGTCCGCCCCGCCCACGCGGGCGCAGCGGCTGGATTCGGCGGTGTGCAGGTGCATCTGCACGTAAAAACCCTGGTCTCTCATAGGTCACATCCTGTCCGCCAGCACGGAGACGAGCATTTCCTCCTCCGTGAGGCCGGCGTGTTGTCCGATCAGTCTGTCCCCGGGTTTCTCCCCGGGCAGGGAAAAGGCGAAGTAGCGCCGCCCCGTGGCCACGCCCAGATAGTCGCCGAGGAAGTCGTCCAACTTGGGGTGCGGCGTTCCCCGCCCGAGCAGGCCGCTTGCCAGCGCCTCCTCGCGGGAAAAGAGGCGGAAATCCCCGCCGCAGATCTCCTGAAAGGCCGCCTCGAACGCGGCGCGACGGTGGTTTTTCACATGGAACGCCGCCGCGCGCGGCTCGATGGAGGGCGGCAGCACCAGCGGCTCCAGAAGCGCGGGTGTTTTGGCGATGTCCACGGCCCCGGTGGTGTCGATCATGCCGTGGTCGGCGGTGATGACGAGCAGCGTGTCGCGCAGCTGCCCGTGCAGGGCATTAAGCTGCCTGTCCAGCGCGCGGAACTCGGCGGCGGTCTCCGGCGCAATAATGCCATAGCGGTGCATCTTCGCGTCCGGCTGGTTCCAGTAGGCGATGGTGAACGACATTTCATCGCCGCGCGAGATCATTTTCAGCGTTTGCACAACGTCCGCGAACGAGGACACGCGGTGGCGGAAGTCCGCCCCATGCTCGGAGTAGGAATCGAAGGCGTAGAGCGTGTGCGTGCCGCAGACGCCCTTCATGCGCTCGAACACCGTCTCGTAGGGGATGAGTTCCCCCGCCGGGAACGGGCCGGTGAGGACGTGGCCGGTGTAGTAGTCCGCGCGCTTGAAGGCGATGACGTCGCTGGCGAACTCCTTCATGTAGAGGTGCCAGCCCAGCCAGCCGCTCTCCAGCGCCGATTGGCCGCAGTAATAGGCCGTGGTCGCCGCCGCCGTGGTGGGCGGGAAGATGCTGGTGACGGTGGCGACTTCGTGCGCGCGCAGGTAGGACGTTTCCGGCAAGATGGTCCTGAGCGGATAGCCGCCCATGCCGTCGAGCAACAGCAGCATCACGTGCCGCGGCTTCGTATCCAGAAAGGGCGCAAGCTCTTTGAGCGGCGGATAGGGAAGCGGCACGCCGAAATAGCCCGTCAGCGCGCTGAGCGTGGAGAGGATGGAGCGGTCGTAATCCGGCCAGACGGTCTTCATCACAGCTTTTTGAGCGAGCAGTCCAGCCGCCGCAGCGTCTCCTCGCGGCCCAGCAGGTAGGCGATCTCAAACGCCCCGCCCGGCGTGGAGGCCAGCCCGGAAATGGCGATGCGCAGCGGCCAGAGCACCTGGCCGTTTTTCAGCCCCGTTTCGGGGATAAAGGCCATCACCGCGTCGTGCAGGCCCTGCTCCGTCCAGTCCTTGACGCCCTCCAGCACCGGTTTGACCGCCTCGAGCGCCTGCTTGGCGATCTCGGGGTTGGTCTTCATCTTCTTGTGGGTGTAGAGGTCGTTGTCAAACTCCGGCATCTCGGCGAGGAAGCCGATCATGCCGGGGATGCGGTTGAGAACCTCCGTGCGCGCCTGCAAAAGTTCGGCAAGGCGCCTAAGGTCGAAGCGCGCGGGGTCGAGCACCTTCGCCATCCACGGCCTGGCCAGTTCGTAAAACTCCTCGAAGGACAGCTTGCGCATGTATTCGGCGTTGAACCACGTCAGTTTGTCCATGTCGAAGATGGAGGGCGACTTGTTGAGGCCCTCGACATCGAAGCACTCCTCCAGCTCCTTGAGCGTGAAGAACTCGCGCTCGCTGCGCGGGCTCCAACCGAGCAGGGCGATGAAGTTGATGATGGCGTCGCGCAGATAGCCCATGTCCAGCAGGTCCTCAAACGAGGGGTCGCCGTAGCGCTTGGAGAGCTTGCGGGTGGCGTCGCGCATGACCACGGGCAGGTGGATGTAGGTCGGCGGCGTCCAGCCAAAGGCCTCGTAGAGCAGATTGTACTTCGGCGCGCTGGAGAGGTATTCCGTGCCGCGCATGACGTGGGTGATGGCCATCAGGTGGTCATCCACCACGTTGGCGAAGTTGTAGGTGGGCAGGCCGTCGGCCTTGATGAGCACGTTGTCGTCCAGCGTAGAGCAGTCCACCTCCACGTGGCCGTAGAGCAGGTCGTCAAAGCCGGCCTTGCCCTCGGTGGGCACGTTCTGGCGGATGACGTAGGGCTCGCCCGCCTCGATGCGGCGCTTGACTTCCTCCGGGGAGAGATGCAGACAGTGCTTGTCGTATTTGAAGGTCTTGCCCTCCTTCTCCGCCTGCGCGCGCGCCTCGTCCAGCCGCTCCTTGGTGCAGAAGCAGTAGTAAGCGCCGCCGCGCCTGACCAGTTCCTGCGCGTAGGGCAGGTAGAGGTCGCGCCGCTGCGTCTGGATGTAGGGGCCGTACTCGCCGCCCACGTCCGGGCCTTCGTCGTAGGAAAGGCCGGCGGCGGCCAGCGAGGCGTAGATCTTCTCCACCGCGCCGGGAACTTCGCGCTCCTGGTCGGTGTCCTCAATGCGCAGGATGAACTTGCCGCCGTTGCGGCGGGCAAACAGATAGGTATAAAGCGCCGTGCGCAGGCCGCCCAGGTGCAGATAGCCGGTCGGGCTGGGCGCGAAGCGTGTGCGGACTTGCATGGGGGCAAAACTCCTTTATGGTCAGATGGGCGCGGAGCGGCAGCGTCGCCCCGCGCCGGGGAAAGCGGTTATTCCGCGTCGAAGGTGTAGATGGTCATGAAGTCGTATTTCTCGCCGGCGCGCAGCACGCTGTCCGGGAACTCGGGATGGTTGATGGAATCGGGCGCGTACTGCGTCTCCAGGCAGAAGCCCTCGTGCTTGTGGTAGTTGCGGCCGCAGGAGCCGGGGTTGACGCTTTCCAGACCGTTGCCGGCGTAGAACTGCACGGCGGGCATGTCGGTATAGACCTGCATCACGCGGCCGGTGGTGGGCTCGGTCACCTCCACGGCAAAGCGCAGGCCTTCGCCGTTCAGGTTGAAGTTGTGGTCGTAGCCGTTGCCGTAGGTGAGCTGTTCGTCCTTGTCGGTCAGGGCCATGCCGTCGCCCATGCGCTTCGGCTCGCGCAGATCGAAGGGCGTGCCGCCCACGGGGCGCATCTCGCCGGTGGGGATGCACTTTTTGTCGGAAACGACGGTGAAGGTGTCGGCGTCGATTTCGATCACGTGATCTTCGATGGTGCCGCTGCCCTCGCCCGCGAGGTTGAAGTAGGTGTGGTTGGTGAGGTTGCAGAGCGTGTCCTTGTCGGAAACGGCCTCGTAGTGGATGACCAGCTCGTTATCGTCGATGAAGGTGTAGGTGACCATCACCTTCAAAGTGCCGGGATAGCCCTCCTCGCCGTCGGGCGAGGTGTATTTGAGGATGAGGCTGTCCTCGCAGATGCCCTCGATGGGGGTCACGTCCCAGAACTTGCGGTCGAAGCCGACGTTGCCGCCGTGCAGATGGGTCACGCCGCCCTCGTTTTTGGCCAGCGTCAGTTCCTTGCCGTCCAGAACGCACTTGCCGTCGGCAATGCGGTTGCCCACGCGGCCGATCAGCGCGCCCAGATAGCCGCACAGGGGCTGATAGCCGGAGACGTCCTTGTAGCCGAGCACAACGTTGCCGATCTTGCCGTCGCGGTCGGGCACGTTGATGGCGCGGATGATGCCGCCGAAGTTGGTGATCTCCACGGAAGCGCCGGAAGCGTTGGTGAGGATGTAGAGGTCGGCCGCTTCGCCGCTCTCCAGAGTGCCAAAGGGAACTTTGCGAATGCTCATGATGTCAAACCTCCTGCGTTGATTTCCCCTATATATCATACATCGAATGCCGCCGCTTTTCAAGTCGCTGAAGGCGAAAAAACGCGCCCGCTTGACATCTTTTCCCTGCCGGCGTATAATTGTACATACTTGATCCGTCGGAAGGAACCGATTTGATGTACAGATACAATACCCATGGCACCTGTTCCAGGCAAATTGAGATCGAAACGGACGGCGATATCGTGCGCCATGTGCGCTTTATCGGCGGTTGCACGGGCAACACGCAGGGCGTGTCCCGTCTTGTGGAAGGCATGCGCGTCGACGACGTCATCCGCCTCCTCAAAGGCATCCAGTGCCGCGCCGGCACCAGTTGTCCGGATCAGCTCGCGCGCGCCCTCGAGCGCATCCGCGCAAACGCATAGAAAAACGGAGGAGACTACGTGCAGACTAGCGACGGCGGCCGTTATCGCGGCTCCACAAGCAACGCCTATTCGCCCAACCTCAAGCGGCCGGCCGCAACGGGCAAGAAACGCACGGCGCTGAAAGTGGCGCTGTGCCTGCTTTTGCCGCCGGTCGGGCTTTTGTGGATCTGGCGCACGCGCTCGTTCGCGCTGCGCGGCCGCATTCTTACGTCCGTTCTCGCCTGCGCGGCGCTGTGCGCGATGTGCCTGCCGCTTTTCCAGCCCGAGAACGCGCCCACAGCGCTGCCCCAGCCGGTCGCGCCCGTGGCCGCCACCCGCGCCCCGGAGGATGATACCACCACCGCGCTTGAAAACATCGAGGAGTTGCTCGCCCAGCAGGAGGCCGAGGCGTCCGGCCAGACGCAGGAGACGCAACAGCCGCAACTCACCGACGAGCAGATCTACAATACCATCGTTTACAGCGTTTTCAACAACGCGGAGAACTACCATACCGGCCCCACCTGCGAAGGGCAGGAAAACGGCCGCCGTCTCACCGTGCGGCAGGCGCTCGACCTCTCGCTGACGCCCTGCCCCAACTGCAACCCGCCCGCGCCCTCCACCTATTACGCGGAGACGGGCGAAGCACAGACGGAAAGTCAGGAGGGTCAGGGATGAAAAGGGTCTTGATCGCCATGTTGGCCGCGCTGCTGGCTGTTTCCGCCGGCGTTGCGCTGGCCTCCGGGCATCACCACGGCGGCCACGGCTACCGCGCCGCCGCGGGGTGCTGCCACTGGACGGAGTGTGGCTACTGCCACAAGGATGGCGCCTGTGCCCACGATGGCGTCACCTGCCATTTCCATGCCAATGAAGACGGCGACGGCGTTTGCGACCGCTGTCCCACGCCGCAAATGGCGCGCTTTGCCGGCCACCACGGCTGCTGCCGCTGATACAAACGAAAGCGCCCCGCGCGGGGCGCTCAGAGCGCTGACAAAGCCCACAAACGCAAAAATCGCTCTGATATATAAAAAAACAGAAGCGATTTTTGCTTCCTGCGTCAGCTGCACTTGCATCCTGCGGTCACTTACGTCTATGTAAGCTCCCTTGGATGCAAGCGCAGCTTCCTTGTCTTGCGGGCTTTCTCAACGCTCTGTCAGTCTGTTGACTTTGTCAACATCCTGAGCGCCCCGCGCGGGGCGCTTTTTGCTTTTCAAAAGGGTGAAGCCCCCGGGTCGGCATTCCCGGGGGCTTCTAAGAGGGGGGAAGGGTGACGCCTTTCGGCGCTGTCTGCATTATACCGGCCGTCTGTGGAAAAAGTGTGTCAAAGCGTTGGAATTATGAGAACGTTTTGCGATAGATTCCCGCCTTTTCCAGACCGTCCATCTCTGCCTTTGTCAGTTCCCGCCACTGGCCGGAGCGCAGGTCGCCCAGGCGGATGTGCATGATGCGCACGCGGCGCAGGCGCGTCACGCGATAGCCCAAGGCCTCGCACATGCGGCGGATCTGCCGGTTCAACCCCTGCACCAATACGATGTTGAAGGAGCGCTCGCCCGTCCTGCGCACGCGGCAGGGCAGCGTCACCGTGTCCAGAATCGGCACGCCCGATTGCATCTTCTCCACGAACTCCCGCGTCACGGGATGGTCTACCTCCACCTCGTATTCGCGCTCGTGCCCGCCCTCGGCGCGCAGCAGGCGGTTGACGATCTCGCCGTCGCTGGTGAGCAAAAGCAGGCCCTCGCTCTCGCGGTCGAGCCGGCCCACGGGGAAGACGCGGATGGGGTAGTTGAGGTAGGAGACGACGTTGTACTTTTCGCGCGGGTCGGCGGTGCAGACGATGCCCACCGGCTTGTTGAGCATCAGATACACGCGCTCGCCGCGCCCGGAGAGGGGCTTGCCGTCCACCTCCACGCGCATGCCGGGCTGCACCTGATCGCCCAGCGCGCCCACGCGCCCGTCCACGCGCACGCGGCCCTCGGCGATCAGCCGGTCGGCCTCGCGCCGCGAGCAGTAGCCGCTGTCGGCGATGAACTTGTTGAGCCGCTTTGCTTCCATGCCTGCCTCCCGCGCTTGACGGCGCGCGTCAACTGTGTTATACTTGCGGCAGGAAGAGCGCAGACGTGGTGCTTGCGCCCCCCTCGACCTGAGTCAGAGATGGACCGCCGTGTATTGCGACTACACGGCGGTTCGCTTACTTCTCCGCAAAGATTATAGCATACCGCGCTTTCGCCCGTCAACGCGCGAACGATTCGACAAGCGGCGAAAAATGTGGTATCATGGAAAAAGTTCGAATACGGGAGGCAGACTATGGCAAAGGCGATCCTTCGCAAGACCCGCGAAACGCGCGTGCGCGGCGGGCATCCGTGGCTTTATGCGTCGGAGATCGAAACAACCGAGGGCGAGTGCGCCCCCGGCGACGTCATCGACGTATACAGCTGCAAGGGCACGTTTCTCGGCCGCGCGCTCTACAATCCCCGCTCGCAGATCACGCTGCGCATGCTCACCACGCAGGATGAAGCGGTGGACGAAGCCTTTTTCCGCCGCCGCCTTGAAGTGGCGTGGGAATACAGAAAGCGCCTCTGCGACGTGGACAGTTGCCGCGTGGTCTATTCGGAGTCGGACTTCCTGCCCGGCCTGATCGTCGATAAATTTGCGGACGTGCTCTCCATGCAGACGCTCTCTCTGGGCATGGACATGCGCAAGGAGATGCTCGCGCGCCTTTTGTGCGAGATCACCGGGGCAAAGGGCGTCTATGAGCGCAACGACGTGCCCGTGCGCCGCCACGAGGGGCTGGAGATGCAAACGGGGCTGCTCATGGGCGAGGTGCCCGAGCGCGTGGAGATGCGCGAGAACGGCATCCTCTATCTGGTGGACGTCATGCACGGCCAGAAGACGGGCTTTTTCCTCGATCAGAAGCAGAATCGCGCCGCCATCGCGCCGCTGTGCCCCGGGGCGCGTGTGCTGGACTGTTTCTGCCACAACGGCTCGTTTGCCCTCAACGCCGCCAGATACGGCGCGGCGGACGTGCTGGGCGTGGATATTTCCGAAGAAGCGCTGGAAGTGGCGCGGGAGAACGCCGCGCGCAACGGTCTGAACGTGCGCTTCGAGGCGCACAACTGCTTCGATCTTTTGCGCGAGCTGACGGACGCGGGGGAGAAGTACGATCTGGTCATCCTCGATCCGCCGGCGTTCACCAAATCGCGGCAGGCGGTGCAGAGCGCGCTGCGGGGATACAAGGAGATCAACCTGCGCGGGTTGAAGCTGACGCGGCCGGGCGGGTTTTTGGTGACGTGTTCGTGTTCGCAGCACGTTTCCACGGAGATGTTTCAGGACATGGTCAATCAGGCGGCGCGGGACGCGAAGCGGCACGTGCGCATGGTGGAATACCGCACGCAGGCCTACGATCATCCCATCCTGCCTGCCGCTCCGGAAACGAAGTACCTGAAGTGCATGATCCTTCAGGTCATGTAGGCCGGGCCGGCAGTGCCGGCGGCCAGTGCCGTTGGTGCCATGGAGACGCGCGCCCGCCCCACGAGCAGGGGGCGGGCGCGCTGTGTTGCGTTTCGGATGGGGCGGCAGTAGGAGCAGACGGCGGCAGGCTCGGGAGCAGGAGCCTGCCGTCTGCAAAGTGGTGCGTTTAGCGACGCTGCCTTGCCCCCGCAGGGGCAAGGGGCGCTGCCAGTGTGCGGGATTGACGCTGTTTGCCCCGTTGGGGCAAAAGCGCTTCAGAGTGGCGCGCCTGATTTTGGGTTGTCGCGGGAGAGAGCAGGGAGTTGGAACGCTTTGCCCATCAGGAACGGTTGGCAGGCGCGCCGGGGGACGGGGAAAGGGCCGCGGCGTTTTACAATTTTTCGTACCCGCAAAAGCCAGCATTCCGCCCCTTCCGCACGCCCTGTTTTGCCTGCCATCCCGCAGGGGGAACGGCGGGCTCTGCCCGCACCCGCTCAAGGGATGAATCCCTTGAGAATCCCTTTTTGGGGAACCGGCCTCCGTTTTCCCGCGGCCCCATTTTCCAAAACGCCGCAGGCGGCAGGCTCCTGCTCCTGAGCCTGCCGCCGTCTACTCCCGCCACCGCCCCAACCGGAACGAAACGCAGCATCCCCGCCCCATTCGTGACGGGGCGGGGATGCGTCGCCTTCGCGCCAAAGGCGCTGTCAGCCGGCACTGCCGGCGCCGGCCAGCAGCGCGCGCAGGCCCTCGGCCGCTTCGTTCGCGTCCTCGCCCTCGGCGATGACGGTCAGCGGCAGGCCGCGGCGCAACTCCATCGAAAGCACGCTGATCAGCGATTCGATGCGGATCGCCCGCCCTTCGCTTTCGATGGACACATGTGAGACGTATCTCGAAGCGCACTCGGCGATGCGGGCCGCGAGCACAGGCGTCAGACCGTCCGCCATGCCGTAGCGCGTTTCGAGCCGAACCGTGTCCATTGGCAAAACCTCCGTTTCCCTGTCAGATGTCATCTTCTCCATCGCGGAGGCTGGCGGCGATCTGCTTCAGCCGCCGCAGGCGCGAATTGACCCCCG
>LHCFC04200__coassemble_916_pt1 | contig 16338 bp, 10 predicted proteins | sample LHCFC04200__metabat2_high_PE_065 | metagenome-assembled genome bin LHCFC04200
GATCTGGGCGAGCGCGCCATCGTCGTGGCCGTGGGCAAGGCCGCGCAGTTGGAGATGTGCGAGCATCCGCAGCTTTTCCGCCTGCGCATCCCCTGCTCGCGGGGCGAACTGGCCAGCGCCGTCAGCATGCTTTTGCAGCTGCAGCGCATGCGTCAGCCGCACCGCAGCGAGGAAGAAAAGCGGGCCATCGCCGCGGCCAAGGCGCTTTTGATGGACAAATTTGCCATGACCGAGCCGGAGGCGCACCACTACCTGCAAAAGAGCGCCATGGATCGGGGGCTGAAGCTTCCTGAGATGGCCGCGAAGATACTCGCGTCGAACGCATAGCAATGGAGGGAAACGCCATGACGACCGCCTATCCGCTCTATGACCCGCAGATGGAGCACGAATCCTGCGGCGTAGGCGCGGTGATCGACCTGCGCGCTCAGGCCACGCACCGCACGGTATCCGACGCGCTGACCATCGTCGAACGCCTGGCGCACCGCGCCGGCAGCGACGCCACGGGCACGACCGGCGACGGCGTGGGCATCCTCACGCGCCTGCCGCACGCGCTCTTTGCCCGGTGGGCGGCAGAGGCGGGCGTTGTTCTCGGCGGGACGGGCGAATACGCGGTGGGCATGTTCTTTCTGCCGGACGACGAGATCGCCGCGGAGAACATCTGCCGCATCTTCGATTCCCTGGCGGCGGCGGAGGGGATGCGCGCGCTTTTCTGGCGCGACGTGCCCTGCCACCCCGAACTGCTGGGCGCGGCGGCGCGGCGCAGCATGCCCCGCATCCGCCAGTGCTTCCTCGCCCGGCCGGAGGACGCCGCCCCCGGGGAAGCGTTCGACCGCCGCCTCTACATCCTCCGCCGCCAGTTTGAAAAGCAGCAGACCGGCGCCTACGTCTGTTCCCTCTCCTGCCGCACCATCGTCTACAAGGGCATGATGCTGGTGACGCAGCTGCGCGCCTTTTACGACGATCTGCAATCAGCGGACTACGCCTCGCCGCTGGCGATGGTACACTCCCGCTTTTCCACCAACACCTTTCCCAGCTGGTCGAAGGCGCACCCGCAGCGCCTGCTTTTGCACAATGGCGAGATCAACACCATCCGCGGCAACTTCGACCGCATGCGCGCCCGCGAGGAGACGATGCGCTCGCCGCTGCTGGGAGAGGACATGCTCCGCGTGCTGCCCGTCGTCGAGGCAGGCGGCTCGGACTCGCAGATGCTGGACAACACGCTGGAATTTCTCTACATGGGCGGCATGCCCCTGCCGCTCGCGGGCATGGCGCTTTTGCCGGAGCCGTGGCAGGGACAGGCGGAAACGACGCCGTGGCGCGACCTCTACCGCTACTATTCGACGATGATGGAGCCGTGGGACGGCCCCGCCGCCATTTTGTACAGCGACGGCGACGTGGTCTGCGCCTCGCTGGACCGCAACGGCCTGCGCCCGCTGCGCTGCGCCCTGACCGACGAGGGTCGGCTGATCCTCTCCTCCGAGGCCGGCGCGCTCTTTGAGGAAAACGCGCGCATCGCGCGCCGCTGGCGGCTGACCTCCGGCGGCATCCTCGTGGCGGACATAAGGACGGGCGAACTGCTGGAAAACGGCGCGGTCAAGGCGCGCTTTGCCGCGCAATATCCCTACGGCGAATGGACGCGGGGCATCCTGCGCCTTCAGGACATCCCCGGCCCCGTCGCTCCCGCCGCCCCGCTGGGCGACGCGGAGCGCGCACGCCTGTGCGCGGCCTTCGGATACGCGCATGAAGATATCGAGGATATGATCCTGCCTATGGCGGTCAGCGGCGTGGAGCCGACCGTGTCCATGGGCGCGGACGAGCCCTTGGCGGCGCTCTCCCACGCGCATCCGCCGCTGTTTGCCTATTTCAAGCAGCGCTTTGCGCAGGTGACGAACCCGCCCATCGACGCCATCCGCGAAAAGGTCAAGACCGACGAGAGCATCTATATCGGCGACGACGGCAACCTTCTATCCCCCGCGGCGGAGAACTGCCGCGTGATCGAACTGGACTCGCCCATCCTCACCGCCGAAGAACTGGAACGCATCCGCGGCCTGCGCCACCCGGACTTTCGCGTGCGCACCATCTCGCTGCTCTATCCCCGGGCGAAAAGCCTGCAAAGCGCCCTTGCGGAACTGTTCGCCGCCTGCGACCGTGCCTGCCGCGAGGACGTGAACATCGTCATCCTCTCCGACCGCGGGCTGGACGGGGAACACCTGGCCATCCCTTCGCTGCTGGCGGTTTCGGCGCTGGAACAGCACCTGGTGCGCAAAAAGAAGCGCACCGCCGTCTCCGTGTTGTTGGAGAGCGGCGAACCGCGCGACGTTCACCAGCTTGCCATGCTCATCGGCTTTGGCGCGCGGGCGGTGAACCCCTATCTGGCGCACGAATGCGTGCTATCGCTGTGCGCAAGCGGGCGCATCGACAAAGCGCCCGCGCAGGCCATCGCCGATTACGACCGGGCGCTGTCCTTCGGCGTGCTCAAAGTCGCCTCGAAGATGGGCGTATCCACCCTGCAGGCCTACCAGAGCGCGCAGTTGTTCGAGGCTGTGGGCCTCGACGCGGCGCTGGTGGACGCCTATTTCACCAACACGCCCCACTATCTGGGCGGCACGGACCTGCGCCGCATCGAAGAAGACAGCCGCTACCATCATGGCCGCGCCTTTTTCGACCCCCTCGGCGGCGGGGCGCTGCCCAGCGTCGGCCGCCACCGCCTGCGCACCGGCCATGGCGCGGAGGAACATCTCTACAGCCCTGAGGTCATCCACACGCTGCAACAGGCGCTGTGGAACGACGACCGCGCGCTCTTCGACCGCTACGCCGCCATGGTGGAGAAGGATGGCCCGCGCACCATCCGCTCGCTGTTGACCTTCCGCTACGAGTGCTGCAAGGCCGTGCCGCTGGAGGAAGTCGAGCCGGTGGAGAGCATCGTGCGGCGCTTCAAGACCGGGGCCATGTCCTACGGCTCCATCTCGCGGGAGGCGCACGAGTGTCTGGCGCTGGCCATGAACCACTTGGGCGGCAAGTCCAACAGCGGCGAGGGCGGCGAACTGCCCGAGCGCTTTGGCACGGCGCGCAACTCCGCCATCAAGCAGGTGGCCTCGGGCCGTTTTGGCGTCACGCGCGACTACCTGCTCTCCGCCAAAGAGATACAGATCAAAATGGCGCAGGGCGCCAAGCCCGGCGAGGGCGGTCATCTGCCCGGCGCCAAGGTCACGGAGGACGTGGCGAGGACGCGCTGCTCCACGCCGGGCGTCTCCCTCATCTCCCCGCCGCCGCACCACGACATCTACTCCATTGAAGACCTCGCGGAATTGATCTACGACCTGCAATGCGCCAACGAGGACGCGCGCGTCACCGTCAAGCTCGTCTCCTCCGGCGGCGTGGGCACCATCGCCAGCGGCGTGGCCAAGGCCGGGGCCAAGGGCATCCTCATCTCCGGCGGCGAGGGCGGCACCGGGGCCGCGCCGATGAGCAGCGTTCACCACGCGGGCCTACCCTGGGAGATCGGGCTGGCCGAGGCGCATCAGGTGCTCTGCCGCAACGACCTGCGCCAATGCGTGACGCTGGAAACGGACGGCAAGCTGATGAGCGGCCACGACGTGGCCGTCGCCCTGCTGCTGGGCGCGGAGGAATTCGGCTTCGCCACCGCGCCGCTCGTGGCCCTGGGCTGCCGCATGATGCGCGTCTGCCACCTGGGCACGTGCCCCTTCGGCATCGCCACGCAGGATCCAAAATTGCGCAAACGCTTCATCGGCAAGCCGGAATACGTGGAACGATTCATGCTCTTCATCGCCGGACAGCTGCGCGAGATCATGGCGCGGCTGGGCGCGCGCACCGTGGAACAGCTCGTGGGCCGCGCCGACCTGCTCAAGGCAAAGGAGGGCGCGCCCATCGACCTTTCCGCGCTGCTCGGCTTCTCCCGCAACACCTGCTGCCGCCCGGGCTGCGCCTACGACCTGCACCTGGAAGACCGCGCCGACAAGCGCGGCGAGCGCGCCCTCACCACCGCCGACCGCGCTTTCGGCACGACGCTGCCGGGCGGCGCGGATATCGAGGTTTACGGCTGCGGCGGGCAGGCCTTCGGCGCGTTTTTGCGACAGGGGCAGAAGATCGCATTGCATGGCGAGGCCAACGACTACCTGGGCAAGGGCCTTTCCGGCGGCACGCTGGCGGTGTGTCCGCCCGCGGGCGCGCATTGGAACGACGGCGACGCGCTCATCGGCAACGTCGCCCTCTACGGCGCGACCAGCGGCGAAGCCTACATCGCCGGCGCGGCGGGCGAGCGCTTCTGCGTGCGCAATTCCGGCGCAGTGGCCGTGGCTGAGGGCGTGGGTGACCACGGCTGCGAGTACATGACCGGCGGTCGCGCCGTCATCCTCGGCCCCGTGGGCGATAACTTCGCCGCGGGCATGTCCGGCGGCGTGGCCTACGTGCTGGATGAAGAAGATGTCCTTGCGCGGCGCGTACACGCCGGGGCGCTGGAGATCGGCCCCGTGACCGGCGCGTGGGCGGAGGAACTGAAAGGCCTGCTGGAGGCGCACGCGCGCCTGACCGGCTCGGCAAAGGCGGCCTCCATACTCTCGCGCTGGGCGGAGGCGCTGCCGGCGTTTAAAATGGTCATCCCCACAGAATACAGGCGCGCGATGGAAGGAAGGTGAGCGCATGGGCAAGGCGACGGGTTTTCTGGAATACGCCCGCGTGGAAGAGCCCTTCCGCCCGGAAATGGAGCGGCTGAAGGACTTTTCGTATCTGCACGCGGCGCTTCCCGCGCAGGCGCGGCGTCAGCAGGCCGCGCGCTGCATGAACTGCGGCGTGCCCTTCTGCCAGTCGGGCTATGGCTGTCCGCTCAACAACCGCATCCCCGAGTGGAACGACCTTTTGTATCAGGGAAGGACGCGGGAGGCGCTTGAGCGGCTGCTGCTCACCGCGCCGTTCCCCGAGTTCACCGGACGGGTGTGTCCGCAGCTGTGCGAAAAGGCCTGTATGCTCGGGGACGACGCCGCCACCAACCGCGACAACGAACTCTATATCATTGAGGAAGGCTTCCGCAACGGCTGGATCGCGCCCCGCGTGCCCGCGCGCCGCACAGACAGGCGCGTGGCGGTGGTGGGCAGCGGCCCGGCGGGGCTGGCGGCGGCGGACTTATTAAATCGCCTCGGTCACCGCGTGACGGTCGTCGAACGCGCCGACCGCCCGGGCGGGCTGCTCATGTACGGCATCCCCAACATGAAGCTGCCCAAGGAGATCGTCGCCCGCCGCGTGGGGCTGATGAAGGCCGAGGGCGTGGGCTTTTGCCTGCATACCGCGGCCGACGCCTCTTTGCGCGCGGAATTCGACGCGGTGCTCCTCTGCGGCGGCGCGCGGCGCGCCCGGCGGCTGGAGGTTCCCGGCGAAAGCGCAAACGGCGTGGCGCTGGCCGTGGACTACCTCACCGAGGCCACCCGCGCCCTGCTGGAAGGCCGCGCGCCCTCGCTCACCGCGCAGGGCAAGGACGTGCTCGTGGTCGGCGGCGGCGACACCGGCAACGACTGCGTGGCCACCTGCCTGCGGCAGGGCTGCAGATCTGTTGCGCAGCTGGAAATGCTGCCCGCTCCGCCCAAGCGGCGCGCAAAGGCCAATCCCTGGCCCGAATGGCCGCGCGTTCTGCGCACGGACTACGGCCAACTGGAAGCCATCGCCGCGCAGGGCGGGGACCCGCGTCTATTCGAAACCACCGTGGAGCGCGTGCTCGCCGACGAAAACGGCAATATCCGCGCTGTGGAAGCGGTGCGCGTCGCGCGCGGGACGGATGGCCGCCCGCACGCCGTCGAGGGCACGCGCCGCACGCTGCCCTGTCAGCTTCTGCTCATCGCCGCCGGCTTTGCCGGCTGCGAACAGGAACTCGCCGAGCGCTTCCACCTTTCCCTCAACGCCCGCCGCCTTCCCGACATCCCCGCCGGCACGCATGTTCTCGCCCCCGGCCTCTTCGTCGCCGGCGACATGCGCGGCGGTCAATCGCTGGTCGTCCGCGCCCTAGCCGACGGCCGCGCCGCCGCCATGGAGGCGCACCGCTATCTCAGCGGCGCGGCGCTGTAAAGCAAATGGAGCCGTCCGCACGCGCACAGTTTCGCGCGCGCGGACGGCTCGCAAGGCGGTTCGGCGTTTCCCGCTCCCTGCTATTCCACCTATCCTTCAATGCGTATATGGCGCAGGAAACCGGGCGAAGTCACGCCATGAATCGACCGGCAAAGCAATCGCCTCTGCCCAAAATCCTTGCGGGCATCGCGCATCAGGGGCGGAAGGGCGGAAATTGACGGAATTCTATCATCCGCCGTGATCGCGCAAGCTGACCGCGGCTATATAGGCGGACGCCTCGCACCGGCGGAGCCGAAGGGCGGTCGCGCCCTATTCCGCCGCGGCCGTTTCTTCCACCCCTTCCTCCGGCACGGTGACCACCACGGTCATGCCAAGGCGGGTGGCGTCGTCCGGGGCGAAGGAGACATAGGCGTTGTAGACCGCGTCGGTCGCGGACGCTTCCGCGCCGGCCTCGGCGCTCTCGGGCAGGTAGGAGATCGCGCGCACGCTGCCCTGCGCGTCGTGCGCGCCGTTTTCATCCCAGTTAAAGCGTATGCTCACCGCGTCGCCCACGGCGATGCTGCCAAGGTCGTATTCCTCCACGTCGATCTCGATCTCCAGAGAATCGTCCGGATAGACGCTCAGGACGGTATCGCCCTTGTTGAGCGTCGCCCCGGCGGAGGCGTTGACGCTGGCGACCACGCCGGAGACGGTGGAGACGATGGTGCTGCCGGTGGCGTAGAGGCCGTCGAGGTCGCCGGAAACGGTTTCAAAGAGCAGCTGGCCGCGCTCGACCGTATCGCCATCGGAGACGTGCAGCGCCACCACGCTGCCCGTGGCGCTCACCGCCATCTCTGCCGTGCGCGAAACCGTGCCGCGGCCGATGCGCGAGGAAGAATTGCGCTCGCTGCTGCGGTAGATGTTCACTGTTTCCTCCATCATCAGTTCGCCGGATGTGGTTTCCACGGTGTAGGTCGTGCCCTCGGCGGCGACGATTACGCCCACGGCGGTGTGGTCGCTGTCGGAGGTGCAGGCGATGTAGACCGTCTCGCCGATGTTGACGTACTTGTTGGCGCTGTCGTTGTACGCCTTTTCGATGTCGGCGGAAATGGAGTACTTGTTCGCGGGGGCGATGTAGAGCGCCGCGCCGTAGCGGGCGGCGACGGTCTCGGCGTTGTCGCCCGGTTGCACGAAGAGCCCGGTCACGGTTCCGGCCTCGGGCGCGTAGACCTTGGTCGTCTCGACCTCGGCGACGGCGTCGCCGGCTTCGACGCGGTCGCCCGCCTGTACCGACACAGAGGTCACCACGCCGCCAAAGGGCGCGCGCACGCTGGTCGCGCCGCCGGAAACGACGCTGCCGTCAAACGACACATCCGCCAGCGCGGCGCAGGGGGTCAGGCAGCAAAGGAGCGCAAGCAGCAGGGAAAGCAGCTTTTTCATGGGATGACCTTCCTTCCTTGGTCTTGTCGTTTTGCCGCGCTACATGCGGCGCAGGGCGTCGATGGGGTTGAGGCGGCTGGCCTTGCGCGCCGGCGACCAGCCAAAGAGCACGCCGACCGCCGCGGAGAAGCCCACGCCCAAAGCGATGGCCCCGTAGGAGAGGGAAAAGCCCGTGCCCAGCACCTGGCAGAGGATGGCCGACAGCGCGATGCCCAGCACCACGCCCGCCAGGCCGCCCACCATGGACAGCAGGAACGATTCGATGAGGAACTGCGCCTGAATCTGCCCGGGCCGCGCGCCGATGGCCTTTTTCAGGCCGATCTCCACCGTGCGCTCGGTAACGGAGGTGAGCATCATGTTCATGATGCCGATGCCGCCCACGAGCAAAGCGATGGAGGCGATGCCGCCCAGAAGCGCCGACATCATCGAGAGCATGGATTCCATGGTATCGGCGATGGATTCCATGGTGATGATGGAATAGGTGTCATCCTCATAGTCGAAGATGGCGTCCAGGCAGGTTTCCAGCTCCGATTCCACGATCTCGGCGGCGTTGGCGTCGTCGATATAGAGCGTCAGAGAGGAAACCAGCGTTTCGCCGTTCATCTTCAGCGCCGTGGTGTAGGGAACGATCACCGCGTTCGAGCCGGAGAACATGCTGGATACCGAGGAATCCGCGTCCTCCGCCAGCACGCCGACGACGGTAAAGCGCATGCCGTCCAGATACAGTTCCTGCCCGATGGGGTCAGAGCCATAGAAGAACGTCTCCACCAGTTCCTCGCTGATGAGGCAGACGCGCAGGGACTGGTCAAGGTCGATCGAGTTAATGGCGCGGCCGCGCGAGAGCGTGTCCGGCTCCTGGACGAAGTAGTCGTCGTTGCGGCCGGAGACGCTCACGCCGCTTTCGTAGGCGTCGCCGCGCGCCGCCGTCACCGAGAGGGACACGGAAGGCGAAACGCCCTCCACGTGGTCAAGTTCGGAAATTTCCTCCATGTTCTCCGCCGTCAGGCCGCCCTGCAGGTCGGTGCCGGTGGCGCTCAAGGTCATGGTGCTCGCGCCCATGGAGGAGAACGAATCGGAAATGGACGAGGAAACGCCGGAAATGGTCGTCACCAGGGCGATGACCGCGGTGACGCCGATCATGATGCCGAGGATGGTGAGGAAGGAGCGCATGCGGTTCTGGCGAATGTTGGAAACGGACATGCGCACGCTCTCCACCATCATGGAAAGGCCGCCTGTGAGGCTGCGAAGCGCGCTCATGCCCAGGTCGCCTCCTTTCCCTCCGTCAGTTCGCCGTCGATGATGTGCACCACGCGGCGGGCGTGGCGGGCGATGTTCAGATCGTGCGTGATCATGATGATGGTGCGGCCCTCGTCGCTCAGCGCCCCAAACAGTTCCATGATCTGCTTGCCCGTCTTCTGGTCAAGCGCGCCGGTGGGCTCGTCGGCCAGAAGCAGCGTCGGGTCGGTGACCAGCGCCCGGGCGATGGCCACGCGCTGCTGCTGGCCGCCGGAAAGCTGGTTGGGAAAGTGGTGCCGCCGCTCGGCAAGGCCCACGCGCTCCAGCATCTCCGCGGCGCGCCGCTGCCTCTCGCGCGGGCGCACGCCGGCGTAGATGAGGGGCAGTTCCACATTTTTCTGCGCGTCCAGCCGGGCAAGAAGCTGCGAGTTCTGGAAGATAAAGCCGATCTCTTTCCCGCGCAGATTCGCCAGTTCCAGTTCGTCCAGTTCCTCGACGCGCTGGCCGTGGAGTATGTATTCGCCCTCGGTGGGCACGTCCAGGCAGCCGATGATGTTCATCAGCGTGCTCTTGCCGCTGCCCGAGGGGCCAAGCACGGACAGATACTCGCCGCGCTCGATATCCAGGTTGATGCCGCGCAGGACAGGAACGTCCTCGTCGGCGAGGCGGTAGCTCTTGCAAATGCCCTGCATGTGGAAGAATTCTTCTGCCATACGCTCACCGCCTACATGCCGCCGGGGAAGCCGCCCCCGCCGTCTCTGCCGCCTCCGCCGCCGAAGCTGCTCATATCCGGCATCTCGCCGCCGCCGAAGTCCATGCTGCCACCGCTGGGCATCTCGCCGCCGCCGGGCATACCGCCTCCGCCGCCGAAGAGGCTGGAGAGCAGGCCGCCGCCGGCGCTCGTCTGCGTTTCTTCAAGGACGTAGACCGTGTCGCCGTCCTCGAGGCCGGAGGTGATCTCCACGTAGTTGTCGTTGTCCACGCCCGTTTCCACATAGACGCGCTCCATCTCGCCGGACTCGCTTTCCATCAGCACATAGGCGCTGTTGGTCTCGTCGAAGCTGAGGGCCTCCTTGTTGAGGATGACCGCGTCCACGGCCTCCTCCTCGGGGATGGTCACGGTGGCCTGCATGCCGGGAAGCACATCGTCGGTGACCGTCACCGCCGCGGTGACGGTGTAGTAGGCCGTGCCGCCGGCGGAGGAAGAGATGCGGTCGATGTGGGAAAGTTCGGAATCGAAGGAGAGGTCCAGCGCGGTGATGTTCACCGTGCAGGCCTGGCCGACGTAGACGCTGGAGATGTCGTATTCGTCCACGCGCATGGAGATGGTCAGGTCGTTGAAGTCCACCACCTGAATCAGCGTCGCTCCGGCGGCCACCTCGTCGCCCTCCTCCACGGAGATGCTGTTGACGCGGCCGTCGAAGCTGGCCTCAAGCGTCTGTCCGCCGGTGAGGCGCATGAGACGGTCGCCGGCCTTGACCTCCTGTTCCTCGGAAACGTAGATCTCGCGCACCGTGCCCGCCGAGGAAGCGGTGAACGTTTCGCTGTTCTGCACGTTGACATTGCCGGAAAAGCTCATGGCGTTGGAGATGGTACCGGTGGTGGCGGTATAGCTGCCATAGGTGGTGGTGGCCGAGGCCTGCAGGCTGGGCCATACGAACAGGCGCACCGCGCCCACGGCCAGACCCAGCACCACCAAGAGCACGATCAGCTTTTTCAGCCGCCGTTTCCACGGCTTTTTCTTTTTGATGCCGTTCATTGTTCCTCCTGCACCGTCGCGCCAAAGGCGGCGGAAAGCATATCCATATCGCCGGTATAGACGTCATAATAATACATGTCGCCCTCGCCCGCGTTCAGCAGATAGCGCGCGCCGCGCGCCTCCACTTCCATTTCCAGCTCCGGGTCCGGCTCGCCCATCCACAGAGAATAGGCGAACTCGCTGCTGGCCGCGCCCTCGCTCTTGAGGGCGTTATAGGCCGTGCCGGCGGTGAAGCCGGCAGTGGACAGCGCCGTGACGTGATCGCCCACGCGCAGCACCAGATACTGCACGCCGCTGTTGAACAGCGTCTTGTACACATCGCCCGTAAAGTCCCAGCGGTAGGCGTAGGGGCTTTCCGCGCCGTTGTCGGGGGCGGTGAGTATGAGCGTGTCGCAGTCCTCGTCGCCCTCCTCGCCGTTCCACACGGCAAGTTCGGCGGTGAACGCGGCGGCCGTATTTCCATCGCCGCCGGCCTCGTAATCGAGCGTCAGCGTCAGGGGCAGCGTTTCCCCGCCCAGCGCGAGGGCGAACATGCTCGTATCTTCCACTTCCAGCGCCACCGCGCCATAGGCGGTCGTCTCCTCCTCGGAGCCGCTGGAATGGCTGACTGTGCGCGTCGTGCCCGAAGAGCCGCCGCTCCCGCCGCTGAAGCTGCCGCCGAAGCCGCCGCCCATGCTGCCCATGCCGCCAAAGTCGCCGCCCATGCCGCCGGGAACGCCGTAGCTCTCCGCGCTCTGCCAGCAGTTGCCCGCCGCGTCGCGCACCATCAGCTCGCCCGCGGCAACCTGCGCCGTCAGCGGCGCGGAGTAGACAAAGGAGCCATCCTCCGCCGCCGTCATCGTCTGCCACGTCTTGCCGCCATCCAGAGAAATGGCGTCCACGCCGCTGATGGCGTCCGTGGCGGTGACGGTGAGGGCGCCGGTCTGCATATCGAACTGCGCCTGCGCCTCGGGCGCGGCCGTGTCCAGCCAGACGGTGTAGGTGGTGGAGCGCGCCGCCTGCGCGCCGCTTGCGTCGATCAGGTAGAAGACCAGCGTGTGCTGCCCCTCCGTGGAAAATGTGTACGGGCCTTCCACGGCCTGCGCCTCGCCATCATCCACCGAGACGGCGAAGGTGTAGCCCGTGAGCGTATCCGGCACGACGCTGAGCGTAAACGAGGGGGCCGTGGCCGACCACGCGCCCGCGCGGTACATCTCCGGCACCACCAGCAGTTCGGCCTCGACCTCTACCGGGTCGGTGGGTTCCGGCTCCGCGGACGCCGTGGGTTCGGGCGGCGCGTCCTCTTCCTTGCCCGCCCAGAGGTAGATGGTATCTTCCTGCGTCTCGCCATTCGGGCCGACGTCGGAGATGTAAAGGATGTAGTTCTCTTCCTCGGGGAAGACGTCGGCGTCGAGGGTGAGGTCCGCCTCCTGCGCCAGCAGCGCCGCTTCGCCGGTGAGTGTAAACAGTTCGTCCGAGGCGATGTAGATGGTGTCCTTCGTCAGGCGCAGCAGCTCTTCCAGCGCGCCATAATGCTTTTGTTCGCCATCCCGGTACCACGCCGGGCCTTCGCCCGTCTGCGCCGGGGGCGTTTCCCCGGAGGTCGGGGTGGGCGTGGGCGTCGCGCCGCTGGAGGGCGCGTCCGTCGCCTGATCCGCGTCCCCGTCCGGCGTCGGCGTGGGCGTCGCGCCGGCGGAGGGGGGTGTCTGCGCGCTCGCCGTCGGTGTGGGCGTGGGCGTCGGCTGCCCGTCGGCCGGCTGCGTGACGTCGGCTTCCGGCTGCGTGTTCTCCGTCTGCGTCGCCGCGGCCGTCGGCTGCGTGTTTTCTGTTTGCGTCGCCGCGGTCGTCGGCTGCGTGTTCTCCGTCTGCGCCGGCTCGGTCGCAGTCTTTGTTTCCGAACTCTTCGTCGCCACCGGCTCCGGCGTGACGGGCTGCGCCGTCGCCGGAACGGGGGTGGCGGGCTGCGTCTCCGCCGCGGGCGCTTCCGCGAGCGCCGCCGAAAGCAGCAGGCAGACCGCCAACAACAGGGCCAGTGTACGTTTTTGCATCATGCGCATGGCCGCGCCTCCTCTCACTCGTCTCCGGCCACCGTGGCGGTGACCGTCATGCCCAGCCGCACGTCCTCGGGCGCGTCGAAGTCCACATAAGCCGTGTAGACCGTGCCCGCTTCCGTGCTTTCGCCCAGATAGGAGATCTCCGTCACCGTGCCTTCGCAGGTCAGCGCGCCCTCGGCGTCGAAATCGAAGGAAAGGCGCACGCTGTCGCCCACGTTCACGGCGGCAAGGTCTGCTTCCTCCACGGTCAGTTCCACGCAAAAACCCTCGCGGGGATAGACGGTCAGCACCGTGGAGCCCACCGCCGCCTGCTGCCCAGCTTGCGCCGCCACCGAGGCGACCACGCCGCTGGCCGTGGAGCGGATTTCGCCGCCTGAGAGCGCGTCCTCCACGGCCGCCGCTTCCACGCAGGCAAAGAGCAGTTGCCCGCGCTCTACGCGCTCGCCTTCCGTCACATACATCTCCGCCACGCGCCCCGTGCCGCCCACGGCCAGTTCCGCCGTGCGCGAAACCGTGCCGCTGCCGATGCGCGCGGACGAGGAATGCTCTTCATCGCGGTATATGTATACCTTTTCTTCCATGTACAGTTCGCCGCCGGTGACTTCCACGGTGTAGGTCGAGCCCTCCGCCTTGATGACGCGGCCAACGGCCACGTGGCTGCCATCGCGGGAACATTCCATATAGACCGTTTCGCCGGCGGAGACATGCTTGTTGGCGGCGCTGTCGTAAGCGTCGGAGATGTCGGCCGTGACCGTGTACTTGCTCAGGGGCGCGATGGAGAGCACCGTTTCCCCGGCGCTGTCGCCCGCCTCGGCCATGATGCCGCGCACCGTGCCGTCCGCCGGGGCGTAGACGCCGGTGAGGGCCACGGTGGCCACCGCCTCGCCCGCCTCGACCCATTCGCCCACGCGTACCGCCACTTCCTCGACGCTGCCGCCGACGCTCGCCGTCACCGCCACCGCCTCGCGCGCCGAAACCGTGCCGCTCAGGGCGATCTCCGCCCCCGCCGCGCCCGTCAGGCAGAGGGCGCAGAGGCAGAGGGAGAGCCATGCTTTACCGCGCATCGTCCGTTCCTCCTTCCAGATCGCCGCTTTGCGTTGTGGGCGGCGCGTCGCTTTGTCCGCCGAAGGACGGCATGCCCGCCGACGGCTCGAAGCCTTCGGGCAGTTCCATGCCTTCGGGCAATTCCATGCCCTCCGGCGCCGCAAAGTCCTGCGGGGCCTGCGTGCCGTCGGGCGCTTCCGTGCTGTCGGGCGCTTCCGTATTATCGGGCGCTTCCGCCGTCTGCGCGTCCTCCGGCAGTTCCATATCTTCCGGCAGTTCCATACCCTCGGGCAACTCCATGCCTTCCGGCAGTTCCATGCCCTCCGGCAACTCCATGCCCTCCGGCAGTTCGCCGCCCGCCTGGAAACCGCCGCCCATGCCGCCCGTGCGGTCGTTGATCACCGTCTTTTCCCCAAACAGCGAGGTATAGAGGGCTTGCAGCGACAGGCGGCTCTCCGCGGTCCGCGTGCCCGTCTGCACATAGACGGTATCGCCCGCCTCCACGCCGGAGGTGATCTCTACATACACGCCGTCACTGAGGCCGGTTTCCACCGCCACCTGCGCATAGCCGCCCGCGCCGTCGTCCATCAGCACGCAGGGCGCGCCGTCCTCGTCAAAGGTGAGTGCCGCCATGGGCAGCATGTTCACGCCCGAGACGCTCTCGCGGGGGATGGTCACGGTGGCCTGCATGCCGGGGAGCACATTCTCCGGAGCGTCGACGTCGGCAGTTACCGTGTAACTCGCCACCGCGCCCGTAGAAGCGGAGACGCGGTCCACATGGTCGATTTCCGTCTCGAAGGTCAGCCCCAGGGAAACCACCGTCACCTCGCACCGCTGGCCGGCCGCGACGGTGCGCACGTCGTATTCGTCCACGCTGGTGGACACGCGCAGATCGCTCAGATCCGCGACGGTGACAAGCGACATCTGCGGCCAGACCGCGTCGCCCCTTGCCACGTTGAGCGTCGTCACCGTGCCGTCGATGGAGGCGGCGAACGTCTCGCCGTTGGCAAGGCGCAGAAGTTCGTCGCCGGCGGAAACCGTCTGATCGGCCTCCACATAGACCTCCTGCACGGTGGTGCGCTCCGAGGCGGCGAACGATTCCGAATTTACCAGTTCAATCGCGCCGCTCAAACTCATCGAAGTTTCGATATCGCCCGTCTCCACGGTATACTGCGCGTAGACAGGCGTAGATTCGGCCATGACCAGCGGCCGCAGCGCGTCCCATCCCACCGCGCAGAGGGCCGCCAACGCCGCCAGCGCCGCCAGACGGACAAACCATTTTTTGCCATTTCGCTTTGCCATATCGTGCCTCCCTGGCTCCTGTTTTAGCACGCCAAACTAAAGCGAGGCTAAAGGAAGCCGTGAACGAAGCGTGAACAATGCCGCGTTCACAAAATCTTGACCTTTTAGGCACGTTCAAGGTCGAAGGTGTAGTCTATAATGGAAGCGAACGGAGGGATAACCATGCGGCTTTTGATCGCCGAAGATGAACAGGAGCTGGCCAAGGCGCTGAAGACGATCTTTGAAAAGCACAATTACAGCGTCGATACCGTCTTTGACGGGCAGGCGGCGCTGGACTACGCGCTGACGGACAACTACGACGGCGTGGTTCTGGACGTGATGATGCCCAATCTGGACGGCTTCAGCGTGGTGCGCCGCCTGCGCGCGCGCGGCGTGAGCACGCCGGTGCTTCTTTTGACGGCGCGCTCGGAGGTGCCCGACCGCGTGGAGGGGCTGGACGCGGGCGCGGACGACTACCTGCCCAAGCCCTTCGCCATGGCGGAACTGCTGGCGCGCGTGCGGGCGCTGGTGCGCCGGCGCGAGCGGCTGGTGCCGGAGGTGATCTCCTTCGCGGGGCTGTCGCTGGACCTTTCCGCCTACACGCTTTCCTGCAAGGGGCGCAGCGCGCGGCTGGGCAACCGCGAATTTCAGATGATGGAAATGCTGATGGAGGCCCCGCGCCGCATCATCTCCACCGCGCAGTTCATGGAGCGCGTCTGGGGCTGGGACGCGGAGGTGGACGTGAGCATCGTCTGGGTCTACGTCTCCAACCTGCGCAAAAAAATCGCCCAGCTGGGCGCGGGCGTGGAGATCCGCGCCACGCGGGGCGTGGGCTATTCTCTGGAGGCAAAGGCATGATTCGACGGCTGCGGAAAAAGTTCGTGCTCTTGTGCATGGGCGTGGTGGTGGCGGTGATGGTGGCGGTGGTGGCGCTGATGAACGGCCTCTTCCTCGCCCGCGCCAACGCCTCACTCGACGGCATGCTCGCCCTCCTTGCCGACAACGGCGGCGATTTTCCCGCCGGGGACGGCGAAGAAACGCCTCCCGCGCCGCGCGGCCCGCGCCAGCAGGACTGGGGCGGCGTGGACATCAATTCGCCGGAAACGCCGTTCATCACCCGCCACTTTTCCGTGCTGCTGGACGAAAGCGGCGAAACGCTCGACGTCAACACCGATTCCATCGCCGCCGTTTCCAGCGAGGAAGCCGTGCTCTACGCGCAGCGAGCGCTGGATAAGGCCGATAGCGGCTATCTGGGCGTTTACCGCTACCGCGTCGCCGCGACGGGCGAGGGCACGCTTGTCGTGTTCCTCGATGCCAGCACGCAACTGACCACGGCGCGGCAGTTCCTCGTCATCTCCGGCATGGTAACGCTGGTGGTCTGTCTGGCGGTCTTCCTGCTGGCGCTTCTGTTCTCCGGCCGCGCCGTGCGCCCCATCGCACAGAGCGTGGAAAAGCAGCGCCAGTTCATCACCGACGCCGGACACGAACTGAAGA
>LHCFC04200__coassemble_954_pt1 | contig 15806 bp, 10 predicted proteins | sample LHCFC04200__metabat2_high_PE_065 | metagenome-assembled genome bin LHCFC04200
GGTGGGGATGAATATGACAGAGAAAATTTGATACATGGACTTCGTTCGAATTTGTGCGACATCAAAAACTGTAAAGAGGCCCAGAGAGAGTATAAAAAAGCTTGGTTAATAAAACAACTTATAAGGGCTTGTTCTATTGGACTAAAGCTAATGGGGAACAAATTTGAAGAGGGAAGTTGGTACGGCAATCATACTATTAGTAAAACTGTTTCTGATATCAACAAAATAATTTATTACGCAAATAAAGAAGGCATCATGCGGCCTAATAAGCAACGCCAAGTTATAATTGTCGCGGATATGATTAAGGCGGGAGAGGGAGAGGGACCCATTTTTCCGACTAGTAAAGTGTGTGGTATTATTGCGATGGGAACAGACCCGGTGTGTTTTGATGAAATCATAGCAACAATAATGGGATTTGATTGTACTAAGATCCCTACGATTGTAAATGCGAGGAATGTTGCGTCAAAATATCGCTTCGCAGGATTTGAGAAAGGTGCTATAACTGTTTCTAATGTTGAGGAGTTTGATCAAAAGACTGTAAAGGATATACAAATGGGAATCCATTACAATTTTGAACCGGCAGCGGGGTGGAAAGGACACATTGAGATTTAGCCGGATGATTTTACACCTTCAACAAGATGTGGGGCGTGGTCACGCCCGAGGAAGCGGCGGCGAAGATCGCCGCGCAGCGCCGGGAGATCCAGGGCGAGCCGAGGAATCTCGAGGAACAGGCCATTTCCCTGGCCGGGCGGGACATTTACGAAAAGCTGGTCAAGGGGTATACGGAGAAGCAGTGGGGGCATTCCTGTAAAGACCTGCCCTCCTTCATCATCAAGCGCCTGCCGGTGCGGCTGACGTTTGACAACAACTACTTCAACGCGCTGTATCAGGGCATCCCCATCGGCGGTTATACGAAGATGGTGGAAAGGATGCTGGAGGGCGTGGAGGTGCGCCTGAATACGGATTATTTGGTGCGAAGGGAGGAATTGAACGCGCTGGCGGAGAAGATAGTTTACACCGGTCCCATCGACGCCTACTTTGATTATCGCCTTGGGGCGCTGGAGTACCGCTCGGTGCGCTTTGAGACGGAAGTGCTGGACAAGCCGAACTTTCAAGGCAACGCGGCGGTCAACTACACCGACCGGGAGACGCCGTGGACGCGCATCATCGAGCACAAGTGGTTCGAGTTCGGCAAGGACGAAGAAGGGAACGATCTGCCAAAGACGGTGATTTCGCGGGAATACAGCTCGGAGTGGAAGGTGGGGGACGAACCCTACTATCCGGTCAACGACGCAAAGAACGGGGCGTTGTACAGCCGGTATAAGGAACTGGCGGCCGCGGAAAAAAACGTCATCTTCGGGGGACGCTTGGGAGAGTACAAGTACTACGACATGGACCAGGTCATCGCCGCGGCGCTGGAGATGTGCGGGCGGGTGATGAAAGGCTGAGTGCGTCGTGATAGATGCAGCAAAGCAATGCGTTTGAACAAGATGGAAACGGTGGGGGCATGGTATGGAACATATGCGTGCGGCTACAAGTCCCTCTGCCCTCGGCATACAACAGAAGAAGCGGAATGACAATATCGATTTGATAAAGATACTGGCATGTATCGCGGTTGTAGGTTTGCATACATTACGACGCGAATTATCCGTTTTCAATTCGTTCCTGTATTGTTTGTGCGGGTTTGCGGTTCCGGCGTTTATGATGGCCAGTGGTTATTTTCTCCTGAACAGGGGAAAAGTAAGCGTCTCATACAGTCTCAAGAAAATATGCGACGTCGTAAGGGCCGTTGTCTTATGGTCTGTAATTATTGCCTTGATGAAGGTAGTTTATGACGGCATACAAGGCAATTTGACAATGGAAACATGGCTGTACTTTCCCAAAACGGTTGCAGGGAGCCTTGTTCAAAAGGGAATTTTGTGGCAATTCTGGTACTTTGGTGCTTTGATTTTGATGTATGCGGTTCTTCCGATTTTAACATCGGGAGGGGGACGACATTTAAAGGCAATTTGGATGACGCTATGCGTGATCGGTGTTGCCTTTCAATGGACGTCCTATATTCTTGGCGCGCCGGTTCAGAGGAAGTTCATTCAGACCTTTAGAATATGGACATGGGGGCAATACTTCATTTTGGGAGGGCTCTTCGGAGCCAAGGCTTCGCGCTTGCGCGATGTCATAAGCGGCGTTCCGAGAAAGATCCGCGTCATAATTCTGGTGGTCATTACGGCCGTTATCGTAATCTTTCAGAATTTTGCCGGTCGGAATCTGATCAACAACATGTTTGCAGAGTATTTCTATGATGCACCGCTTACGATTCTCTGGTTGGTAGCGCTCTTTTCGTGGGCGATACAGAAGCCTTTGTCCCCCAAAGCGCGGCGCATTATTCATTTTGTATCGCCATTGACGCTGGGGATTTATGTCATACACCCGCTGGTAAATAGAGGTATGTCTATGTTCTTGCATGTCGATACTATTTGGGCATCATGGCTATATTTCATAGGGGTGCTTTTGCTTTCGGGCATGGCCTCGTGGATTCTCATGAAGATACGCTGGGTGAAAAAGCTGGTAGAATTATAAACCGATAATGCATGAGACGTCATATAGATGCCCTGCATTTGCGCATCAGGATTTGCGCCAGGAATCTGGTTTGGAAAGATACCTCGGATGCCTCGTTACAATCGTGATCCCACATACGCGAGTTTCTAAAGGAAGATTTGCAAATATGCACGACCGACGGAACGTGATTTATTTTCTCCCCGCCGTCCTCTGGCTGGGCATCATCTTCTTTCTCTCCGGGCAGACGGGGGAGCAGACGGCGTCGTTGAGCCTGTCCATCGCGCGGTGGCTGGCGCGTTTTTTCCCCGGGGCGTCGGAGGCGGGGCTGCACATGTGGCTGCGCAAGCTGGCGCATATTGGCGTGTATTTCGTCGAAGGCGCGCTGCTGTTTCCCGCCCTGCGCCGCTCATTGTGGGGCGCGGGGAAGGGGTTTGTCGCCACGCTTGTGCTGTGCGCGCTGATCGCCGCGGCGGACGAGGCGCACAAGGCGCTGATTCCCGGCCGGCACTGTTCGTGGGACGAGGCGGGGCTGAACGTTCTCGGCGCGTTCCTCGGCGCGGGCGCGGTCTTGACCGTTGGCGCTTTGAAGACGAGAAGGAAAGTTTGAACGGCAGGCAGGCTGGGGCTATCCGGGAAAAAACCATATTGCAGAATTTGGCGCTGGAATGCTCTTCCAGCGCCTTTTTTGTGCAACGCCCCGCTTCGAGCGGGAGTTCGGGAGAGCTTATAGCGACGCCCAGAATCGTCAAACCCTTTTCCATCAAGGAGACGCCGGAAACCCGCAAAAAAGGACACTTCACCCTTGCGTCCAAACGTTTTATATGTTATAATGAATCGTTGGTATAAAAACTATATCTACATCCCTGGTGATCGTGTCCCTGCGGCTGGCAGCCGCCCCGGGCGCGGGCGGTTTTGCGCGGGAACGCAGGGAGCGCGGCCGGAAGCCCTTCCCCCAAAAATGCGGGGGGGGGGGGTGCATTTTATGCGAAATTATGAGGGTTTGATGCGGGACGTTGAGGAGCGGATGCAGGCGCTCGGCTCCTCGGATGTCTGCGCTCTTTTTTTGCTTTCCGTCGAAAGCCGCGAGGCGGGCAAGGCGATCGATCTGGAAAATGGCGCCGAGCGGGCCGCCAGTTTGCTTTCGCGCTTTTTCCGCATCACGGATATCGTTGGCTATCTGGGCGAGAACCGCTTCGCCGCGTTCCCCACCGGACATCTCACCAGCAGCGTCGTCTGGGAGAAGGCGGCCACGCTCAGCGAGGCGCTGTGGTTCGCCACGGAGCAGACGCCGGCGGAGACGATTGAGAGTTATGTCGGCGTTTATGTCTTCCGCGCCTATGACGACGAATTCAAGGCCATCTTTCGCAAGGCGGAGTACGCCCTGGAGATGGCCCACAAGGACGCAAACCGCCGCTTTTACATCTACACCATGCCGGGCACGGAGCCGGCCTTTTTCCGCGCCGCCCCGGAATCGTTCTCCTCACAGATGCTGCGCAGCTACATCGACGAGGGCGTGCGCCTCATCGAGGTGGGGGCGCGGCAGAGCGTTGTCTACATCAGCCCCGGTTATTACCGCCGCCTGGCACTGACGGGCGACGCCGCCGCGCCGCGCCAGATCAAAATCCACCCCGCCGACCGCGACGCCTACGAGCGCGACGTGGCCGCGGCCGCGGAAACGGGCCGCCCCGTGGAGAGCCGCTACCGCGTCTCCCGCGACGGGGCCGCATGGATCCCCTGCCGCCTGCGGTTGTTGCGCATCGCCGAGGCGGAGGGCCGCGCGGTCGTGCTGGAAATTTCCCACAATATCTCCGGCCTTGAGGAACTGAAAAATCAGTACGATGAAAAGCGCGAATGGCTGCGCTTTCTCGCCGCTGAGACGGACTATCAACTCTGGGAAGTGGACGTCAAGGCGCGCACTTTCCGCCTGCTCTATACGAGGAACCTCCTCGACGGGCGGCAGACGGTCTATGGCGATTTCCCGGAATCGCTGATCGAGAATGGCCGCGTCCATCGCGACAGCGCCGCGCGCTTCCGCGCCTTTGCGGAGGAATTGTGCTCCGGCAAGGCCGAGGGCAGCGGCAACTTCATCCTCCAGTACCGGCAGACGAGTTGCTACGGCTGGGCGTCCATGTCCTACCACATGCTCTACGATGAAGACGGGCGGCCGCAAAAGGCCATCGGCATCAAGGAGGATCTTTCCTATATGCCGGCGCAGCAGCGCTCTGTGCAGCGGCGCGTCATGCCCGCGGATCTCTATCCGCATCTGTATTGCTATCTGCAGGCCAACATCACGACGGACAAGGTGGAAAAACTGCTGCTGGAAGGGCGCGAACGCATCGAATTGGCCCGCTTTCAGACCTTTACGCAGATTATCCACAAGGGCGTCGATCGTCTGTTTTCGGCGGAGGACGGCGAGCGCTTCGCGCGAAAATTCAACCGCGACCGCCTGCTGGAGGAATTTGCCCAGGGCCGCCGCTGGTTTTACGAACTCAGCCAGGTGGTGGACCTTGAAGGCGCCATCCAGTGGATCTCCGTGGGCGTCAATCTCTGCCCCGATCCGGAGACGGGCGACGTCTGCCTCTTTGCCTATATGAGCGCGCGCAATCGCCAGCACGAGTGGGAGATCGAGGTGCAGCCCACGGCGGAACTCGACCTGGGCACGGGCGCTTATTTTGCCGACAGCGCCGAGCGCATGGCGCGCTGCGCCTTGGAACGCTGCGGACAGGCGCTGTGCGCGCTGGCGGTGATCCACGTGGGCGGCGTCAGCGAATTGCTCGGCGAGGGCGACGGCAACCGCCAGAAGCAGGATATACTCACCGCCCTCAATGTCTTTCTCGATACGGACAGCATCCTCTGGCGCAAGGACGACGATACGCTCTACGCCTTCTTCCCCAACGCCGGCTCCCGCGCCATCCTCAAGCGCCGACTGGAGAGCGCCTTTTCCTTTACGCGCGTTTCCATGGGCGGCGTGAAGGCGATGAAGTTCTTGCGCTTTGTGGCCGGCGCGGCCTGCGCGCCTGCGGAAAGGGTTTCCTTTGAGCGCATGCGGCAGGTGGCCGAGCGCATCTGCGCCGCCCATGAGAGCGAGCCCGCCGACGCGGTGCTGCTCTCGGAAGAGGAATACCGCTGGGACGATGTGGAACTGAGCGGCGCGCGTCCGGAAAGGCTCGTTTCGCAGCCCCTCGAGGCCGCGCGGCTGATGAGCGAGGAGGACAAGGACGTGGCGCTGGACTGCCTGCGCATCATGCTCCGCGCTGAGAGTACGGACGCCTCCGTAGACGCCGTGCTCGCGCGCCTGGGCCAGTATTTCCGCGCCGACCGCGTCTATATACTCATCCTCGGCGAACAGGGGCAGACCGTCACCATGCTCAACGAGTGGGTGGAAAAGGGAAAGCACAGCATCCAGCAAAATATCTCCGGCAAGCGCGTCAGCCGCTTCCCCGTCATCGCGCGCTATGCCGGCGCGACCGCGCCGGTGGTGTTGTCCATGCGCCAGCCGCCGGACGAACGGGCCGCGGGCGGCGAGGTTTCCTGGCAATACGCCATCTTCCCCATGGAGAAACTCAACGGCGCGGGGCAGCTTTTGTGCATTGAGAACCCGCGGCGGCCCATCGAGCGCACGGCGCTGCTGACCGAACTTTTGCCCTACCTGAGCCGCGAGCGCGTGCGCCGCGGCGGCGTTCAGGAAGCGGTTTCGCCGCTGGACAGGCTCTACGCCCTGCCCAATCAGCAGGCCTATATGGACGCGGCGTATGCCATGGACTCCGACCGCTACCGCTCCCTGGGCGCGTTGGCCGTGGATATCCCGGACTTTGCCCGCCTCAAGGAGGAGCGCGGGTATGAATACGGCATGCGGTTCCTTTTGCGCATCTCCGAAGTGCTGATGGATGTATTTGGCCGCGCGCTCCTGTTCCACACCCGCGAGGCCGAATTCGTGGCGCTCTGCGCCGATACCACCTATGAGGCGTTCCTCAACCAGTGCGCGCGGGCCAAGCAACTGGTGGGCCGCAAGTACATGGGGCTGTTCCGCATCGGCTGCACCTGGTCGGACGGCATCTTCAAGGCGTCGGATCTGGTGTCCAAGGCGCGCTCGATCATGAAATGCGCCACCCCCACGGGCGTAGTGCCCATCACGGAGGTTTCGCAAAACGACGAATGGAGCGCGCTGCTGTCAAAGGCGGGAAGCGGCGGACCGGCGGAGGAACGGCGCTTCACCATCTATTTGCAGCCGAAGGTGGATATGCGCACCCGCCAGCTTGTCGGCGCGGAAGCGCTGGCCCGCGTGCGGGGCGCGCAGGGCGCGCTTTTGCCGCACAGCCGCGTCATCGAGAGCATGGAGGCGGACGGCGATATCTCCCAACTGGACTACTTCGTCTTTGACCGCGTTCTGGATACGCTCAGCCGCTGGAAGGCGCGGGGCTACCCGCTGCGCTCCATTTCCAGCAATTTTTCCCGCAAGACGCTGCTCAACCCCACGGCGCTGGCCTCGGTGCTGGCCATTTTGAGCCGCTATCCGGACGTACCGCAGGCGCTTCTGGAACTGGAGATCACCGAAACCGCCGGCGGCTTTGAGAACAACACGTTCTCCGAACTCATCGAGCGTTTCGGCGGCTATGGGCTGGCCTTCTCGCTGGATGATTTCGGCTCCAGCTATTCCAACCTCTCCATGCTGGCCAACCTGGATTTCCGCTCGGTGAAGCTGGATCGCAGCATGGTGCGCAGCATCGCCACCAACAGCGTTTCGCAGATGATGGCAAGCGATATCGCCAAAATTTGCGAGAGCCGGGGCATGCGCCTGATCGCCGAGGGCGTGGAAACGCAGGCGCAGGCCGACGCGCTGATCGCGCAGGGCTGCTTCTACGCGCAGGGATACCTCTATGGGCGGCCCATGCCCGTGGAGGAATTTGAAAAGAGATATTTTGAACGGTAAGGGAAGGAGGCGCTTTATGGCGCAGGCAGAAACGGGCGCTCTGTGCGGAGCGGAAGCGCAGCGCGAGGACATGTTTGTGGTGGGCATCGGCGCTTCGGCGGGCGGGCTGGAGGCATTGCAGCAGTTCTTTCGCTTCATGCCGGCAAACAGCGGACTGAGCTTCGTGGTCATCCAGCATCTGGCCCCCGACTATAAGAGCCTGATGGCCGATATACTCGGCAAGTATACACAGATGTCTGTTTTGCAGGCCGAGGACGGCATGGCCGTGGAGGAAAACACCGTTTACCTCATTCCGCCGAAGAAAAACATCACCTATCATTCCGGCAGGCTGTTTTTGCGCGACTACGTGCAGGGAGCGCTCAACCATCCCATCGACATATTCTTGAATTCCCTGGCCGAGGAGAAAAAGGAGCACGCCATCGCCGTGATCCTCTCCGGCACCGGCTCGGACGGCACGGGCGGCGTCAAGACCACCAAGGAAAAAGGCGGGCTCACCATCGTGCAGGAGCCGGCCACGGCCAAGTTTGACGGCATGCCCAAGAGCGCCATCGCCACCGGCGTGGTCGATTACGTGCTCTCGCCCAAGGACATCGCCGACGAGCTTTTGCACTATGCCCAGCACCACGCCATCGTCGAGCCGGAAGACGACGCCCTCTTCACCGATGAGGAGAGCTTCTCCCACATCTACGCGGTGCTGAAAAAGGTGCGCGGCATCGACTTTACACACTACAAGCGCACCACCGTGCTGCGCCGCATCGAGCGCCGCATGGTTGTCACCCACAGCATGAGTCTGGCCGAGTATGCCCGCGTGCTGGACAACAGCCCGGACGAGGTCAACGTGCTGGTCAAGGAGATACTCATTGGCGTGACCAATTTCTTCCGCGACCCGGCCTTCTTCGAAAAGCTCAAGGAAAAGGCGCTCTATCCCATTGTGCAGAACGCCCGCGAGGACGAGCCCATCCGCGTGTGGAGCGCGGGCTGCTCCACGGGCGAGGAGGCCTATTCCATCGCCATACTCTTCGCGGAGATACTGGAGGAGTTGCACCTCAAGCGCGATATCAAGATCTTCGCCACCGATATCGACGTGCAGGCCATCGAGCAGGCCGGCAAGGGCGTGTTTGCCGAGAGCATCATCGAGGACGTCTCCCCGGAGCGGCTGGCCCGCTTTTTCATCAAGCGCAACGACCAGTACGCCATTTCCAAGAGCATCCGCCGCATGATCATTTTCGCGCCGCACAATATGCTCTCCGACCCGCCCTTTGGCAAACTCGACCTCATCAGCTGCCGCAATGTGATGATCTACTTCCAGCCGGTGTTGCAGCGCAGCCTCTTCGCCATTTTCCACTCGGCGCTGAAAAACGGCGGCTACCTCTTCCTGGGTAAAAGCGAGACGGCCAACGAGTATTCGGATGTATTCAAGCCCGCCTGCAGCGCGGAGAAGATCTATATCCACAACGGCACAGGCAAGACGGACAATCTCGCCGCGCCGACGTTCAATATCCCCAACATACAGCCCATGCAGCCGCGCGCCGTCAGCCTGCAAAGCATGGAGAGCCAGGACTATGGCATGGAAACGCTCTATACGCGCTTCCTGGAAAAGTTCATGCCCGCATCTTTGGTACTCAACTCGGCCAACAGCGTCATCCACTTCTTCGGCAACTACATGGACTATGTGGCCATCGCTCCGGGCAAGGCGTCGTTCAACCTCTTTTCCATCATCAACAAGGATCTGAGTCTCGCCGCCTCCACGGCGCTAAGCCGCTGCCGCGCCGAAAACTCGCCCGTCACCTATACGGACATCCCCGTGGAAACGCCTTCGGGCTATAAGCACGTGGATCTCAGCGTTTATCCCATCCGCAACGCGGGCAAGGACGACAGCGGCCTGACGGCGATGATCTTCGCCGACAGCCGCGCTCCCGAGCCGGTCGCTCCGGAAGGCGAAGCCGGCGTGCGCGAAAAGTACGACATCGACACCACCGCCGCCCGCCGCATCACCGATCTGGAGCAGGAATTGCAGGAATCGCAGGACGATCTGCGTAAGACCATCGGCGAATTGGAGACGGTCAACGAGGAATTGCAGGCCGCCAACGAGGAGCTTCTCACGGCCAATGAGGAATTGCAGAGTTCCAACGAGGAATTGCAGTCCGTCAACGAGGAGCTCTACACCGTCAATACCGAGTACCAGCAAAAGGTCGACGAATTGACGATGATGACCAACGACCTTTCAAACTTCCTCTCCTCGACGATGATCGGCATACTCTTCGTGGACGGCAACCTCAACATCCGCAAGTTCACCGAGTATATCGGCCGCGAGTTTCAGCTCATGGAGCAGGACGTGGGCCGCTCCATCCAGATCTTCGCGCATTCCTTCCCCTACGAAAAGATCGTCGAGGACGCGCAAACCGTCTTAAAGACGCTCACGCCCATCGACCGCGAGGTCGTGGCCACCAACGGCCAGTACTACACCCTGAGGATCGCGCCCTACCGCACCACGGAAAACAGCATCAAGGGCCTGGTCATCACCATCATCGACAGCCTGGAAACCGGCCGTGCCAAGAAGACGCAGGATTGACGGCGGGGCAAAACGCCGTTGCATAAGAAGCCCCCGGAGCGTCGTTGCTCCGGGGGCCGCGTGCGTCTGCCGCCGCCATGGTCGGTCAGGCAGTCATCTTAATCCGTTTCGCCCTCGAGGATGACCAGTCCCTCGTCCAGACCAATGCGCCGCGCGTCCAGGCCGGCGGCGTTCTTTTCCTTCTTTCTTCCAATCAACAACCACAGGAGCACACAGCCCACAACGATAGCAAACGGCATATCGATCCCTCCTTTGGCGCCGTTGGCGGGCCTTGCGTTACAGGGAGCGGCAGATGCGCGCGATGCGCTGAGGGTGGGGCGGCGCGCTCAAGGGGGCAGGGGAAAGCGCGCCGCCAGCGGTCGGTCGGGCTTGCCATGGAGTCCGGCGCGGGGCGCAGGAAGGGAGCGCCCCGGGAACGGTCGTTACAGACCCATTTCTTCCTTCACTTCGCGGAAGCAGGAGACGGCGAAATCGAGGTCCTCGCGGCTGTGGCCGGCGCTGACCTGCGTGCGGATGCGCGCCTTGCCCTTGGGCACCACGGGATAGCTGAAGCTGACCACGTACACGCCCTTTTCGAGCATGCGCGCGGCGAACTCCCCGGCCACGCGCGCGTCGCCGAGCATCACCGGCACGATGGGATGTTCGCCCTCCGGCACGGTGAGGCCCACCTTGCGCAGTTCGGCGCGGAAGTAGGCGGTGTTGTCCGCCAGCTTGTCGCGCAGGGCGGTGGAAGTTTCGAGCAGGTCGAGCGTCTTGAGCGTCGCGGCGCACACCGCCGGAGCCACGGTGTTGGAAAACAGGTAGGGGCGGGACTTCTGCCTGAGCAGGTCTACGACCGTTTTGCTCGCCGCCGTGTAGCCGCCGGAGGCGCCGCCCAGCGCCTTGCCGAACGTGCCGGTGAGTATGTCCACGCGGCCCTCCACATGGGCGTATTCCGGCGTGCCGCGCCCGTGCGCGCCCATGAAGCCCACGGCGTGGCTGTCGTCCACCATCAAAAGCGCGCCGTATTCCTCGGCCAGATCGCAGATGGCGGGCAGGTTGGCGATGATGCCGTCCATGGAAAACACGCCGTCGGTGGCGATGAGCTTGATGCGCGCGCCGGCGGCCTCTTCCAGTTTGGCGCGCAGGTCGGCCATGTCGTTGTTTTTGTAGCGCAGGCGCTGGGCCTTGCACAGGCGCACGCCGTCGATGATCGAGGCGTGGTTGAGTTCGTCGGAAATGACCGCGTCCTCCGGCCCCAGGAGCGTTTCAAACAGACCGCCGTTGGCGTCGAAGCAGCTGGAATAGAGGATGGCGTCCTCCATGCCGAGGAAGCCCGCCAGCCGCGTTTCCAGTTCGCGGTGCAGATCCTGCGTGCCGCAGATGAAGCGCACGCTGGCAAGGCCAAAGCCCCAGCGGTCGTAGCTTGCCTTGGCGGCGGCGATCAGTTCCGCGCTGTCGGCCAGCCCCAGATAGTTGTTGGCGCAGAGGTTCAAAACGCCGTCTGCCTTCGTGGTGTCTATGCGCGAGCGCTGCGGGGTGGTGATAATGCGCTCGTCCTTGTAGGTGCCCGCCTCGCGGATGGCGGCAAGTTCCGCCTCGTAAAAGCGCAGGGCGTCTTTCACGGCTCATTCCTCCAATCCAGAATCACCTTGCCGCTCTTTCCGCTGTTCATGGCGGCAAAGCCCTTTTCAAATTCGGTGTAGTGGAAGCGGTGGGTGATGATGGGGGTGAGATCCAGCCCGCCCTCAATCATCGCCGCCATCTTGTACCACGTTTCGTACATCTTGCGGCCGTAGACGCCCTGCACGGTCAGCCCCTTGAAGATGATCTCGTTGACGTCCACGCGCGCCTCGTCCTTGAAGATGCCAAGCAGCGCGATCTTGCCGCCGTTGCGCATGTGGGAGACGATCTGGTGCACGGCGGCCTCGCTGCCGGACATTTCCAGCGCCACGTCGAAGCCCTCGCGCATGTGGCTTTGGCGCATGACCTCGCCCAGATCGTCGCGCCCGGTGTTGACGGCGAACAGGCCCATCTTCCGCGCCAGATCGAGGCGGTATTCGTTTAAGTCCGTAATGATGACCTTGCGCGCGCCGTTCTTTTTGCAGATGGCCGCCGCCATGATGCCGATCGGCCCCGCGCCGGTGACCAGCACGTCCTCGCCCACCACGTCGAACTGCAGCGCCGTGTGGGTGGCGTTGCCGTAGGCGTCGAAAAAGGCGATCACGTCCTCGGGCAGGTAATCGTCCTCCAGCGGCACCACGTTGGTGGCCGGCAGGCAGAGGTACTGCGCAAAGGCCCCGGCGCGCTGCACGCCCACGCCCACGGTGTTTTTGCACCACTGGCCGTTGCCGGCGCGGCAGTTGCGGCAGTGCCCGCAGACGATGTGGCCCTCGCCGCTGACGCGCTGCCCCTCGCGCAGACCCTTGACGCCCGGCCCGAGGCGGGCGATCTCGCCCACGTATTCGTGGCCGACGATCAGCGGCGGGGAGATGTTTTTCTCCGCCCAGGGATCCCAGTTGTAGATATGTACGTCGGTTCCGCAGATGGCCGTCTTGCGGATGCGGATGAGCACTTCGCCCCAGTCCGGCTCCGGAACCTCCACGCGCATAAGTTCCAGCCCCGGCCCCCGCCGCGGTTTGACGAGCGCGTCCATGAGCACGAACATCGCCCCCTTTTCTGGATGGAAAAGAAAGCTCCCCGCCCTTGGCGTTCAGCTTTCGTCGATCGGGATGCGGTTTGTCAAAGTCGAGCGGTCGCGTCTTGAAAAACGGACAGGTCATGCAAAGGAAAGATTTCTCTGTTAATATTATAACACGAAGTCAAAGGAAATGCAACCGCGCCGCCTGTATTTGTTCGCGCACCGCCGTTCGCGCGGGGCGGACAGGGCGGGGAAAATTTCCGTTCCCGCATGGACATTCCCGCGCCGGTATAGTATACTATTGATGGAAGAAAACGCAAGGGAGGTTCCCGCATGCACTATATAACCAAAGACGTCGTCTATGTCGGCGTGAACGACCATGCCGTCGACCTGTTTGAAGGCCAGTACGTCGTGCCCAACGGCATGAGCTACAATTCCTATGTCGTGCTCGACGAAAAGGTCTGCGTGTTTGATACCGTGGACCAGCATTTCACCCACGAGTGGCTGGACAATGTGGGTTCGGCGCTGAACGGCCGCAAACCGGACTACCTCATCGTGCAGCACATGGAGCCGGATCACTCCGCCAACATCGACAATTTCGTCAAGACCTACCCGGACGTCACCGTGGTGGGCAACGCCAAGACGTTTGCGATGATGGAGCAGTTCTTCGGCTGCGCCTATGAAAACCGCCTCGTGGTCAAGGACGGCGACACGCTGACCACCGGCCGCCACACCTTCACCTTCGTCTTCGCGCCCATGGTGCACTGGCCGGAGGTCATGGTCACCTACGACAGCGCCGATAAAATCCTCTTCTCCGCCGACGGCTTTGGCAAGTTCGGCGCGCTGGATGTGGAGGAGGAATGGGCCTGCGAGGCCCGCCGCTACTACATCGGCATCGTCGGCAAGTACGGCGCGCAGGTGCAGGCGCTTCTCAAAAAGGCCGCCGGGCTGGACATCGCCATCATCTGCCCGCTGCACGGCCCCATCCTCACGGAAAACCTCGGCGAATACATCCGCCTGTACGATCTGTGGTCGTCCTACACGCCGGAGAGCGACGGCATCGTCATCGCCTATACCTCGGTCTACGGCCACACGAAAAAGGCCGTGGAAGCGCTGGCCGACCTCCTGCGCGAAAAGGGCTGCCCGGCGGTCATCGTGCACGACCTGGCCCGCTGCGACATGGCCGAGGCCGTGGAGGACGCCTTCCGCTACAACAAGCTGGTTCTGGCCACCACCACCTACAACGCCGGCATCTTCCCCTTCATGCGCGAGTTCATCGACCATCTGACCGAGCGCAACTTCCAGAAGCGCACCGTGGCGCTGATCGAAAACGGCACCTGGGCGCCGCTGGCCGCCAAGGTGATGAAGGACATGCTCGCCCCCTGCAAGGGCCTCGAGTTCGTCGAGCCCGTGGTGAAGATTCGTTCCGCGCTGGACGCGCAGAGCCGCGAACAGCTTGAAAAGGTCGCCGGGGAACTGTGTCAGGACTACATGGCCCGCTCGGAAAAGACCGCCAACAAAAAGGACATGACCGCCCTCTTCCGCATCGGCTACGGCCTCTACGTGGTCACGTCCAACGACGGCAAAAAGGACAACGGCCTCATCGTCAACACCGTCTCGCAGGTGACCGATTCGCCCAACCGCGTGGCCGTGACCATCAACAAGGCCAACTACTCCCACCACGTCATCAAACAGACGGGCGTGATGAACGTCAACTGCCTGTCCGTGGACGCGCCCTTCAAGGTCTTTGAGATCTTCGGCTTCCAGAGCGGCCGCACGGTGGACAAGTTCGCCAGCTTCGAGGAAGAACTGCCGCGCTCGGACAACGGCCTTGTGTTCCTGCCGCGCTTTATCAACGCCTTCATGTCCCTGAAGGTGGAAAACTACATCGACCTCGGCTCCCACGGCATGTTCATCTGCTCCGTGGAGGAGGCGCGCGTGATGAGCGAGCGCGAAACCATGACCTACGCCTACTACCAGAGCAACGTCAAGCCCAAGCCCCAGACCGAGGGCAAGAAGGGCTTCGTCTGCAAGGTGTGCGGCTACATCTACGAGGGCGACACGTTGCCGGACGACTTTGTCTGCCCGCTGTGCAAGCACGGCGCGGCCGATTTTGAGCCGATTGCGTAAAAAAACGGGGGGCTTTCCCCCGTTTGCTCTATTTTCACTGAAAGGAAGGGGTTTTCATGCGCAGGTTCGTTCTTTTGCTGCTGGCTTTGCTGCTGGCGCTTCCCGCCGCGGCGATGGCCGATGATTCCCAGTTCGTCGAACATGAGCCGTTCGCCCTGGACGATGCCTGGGTGGAGGGTTCCACCCGCCCCGGCGAGTACCACTACTATCCCTTCACCGTGGAACAGGTGGGCCTTGTGACGGTGCGCGCGCAGTTGTTCTGCGCAGGCCGCGTGCAGCTGCTCGACGCCGACCTCATCCGCTGGGACGAGGGCTATTTCAACGGTAGCGCCGGCGCGCCGGAGACGAAGGACTTCGTCTATTACCTGGAGCCGGGGACGTACTGCGTCTGCGTTGGCAACGATTCTTCGCAGGGCGACTTCCGCATCAAGGGCATCCTCGAGTCCTGCCCCAGCACGGAAACGGAGGACAACGACGATTACCTCGGCGCGCAGGCGCTGCCTTCGGGAGAGACGCTCAGCGGCGTGCTCACCCAGTGGGACGAGCACGACTACTACACCTTCACCCTCGACGTGGAGGCGCAGGTCTACCTCACCGCCAACACCACGCTGGAGAGCCTCATGCCCAATTTGATGCTCTACGATGGCGACATGGTAAAGGTGTCCGAGAAATACGGATTCAAGGGCTACGCCGAGGAAATGACGCTGCCGGCGGGCACGTACTATATAGACATATGCGGCAACAAGGGCCCCTACACGCTCAAGGCCGTCTATGGGGCGGAAACGCTCCCCGCGACCGTTCCCGCCGAGGAAGCCCCGTCGGAGGGGGACGCGGGCTACCAGAATGAACGCGACTTTTTCGACGTCGCTCCCGAGGAGGATTTCACCGACCCCAACAGTTCCTCGGACGATTTCGGCAGTATGCTGTTCGACCTGCTCGACAGCTTCTAGCGCCGCCACGCCAAAGAGGGCCGCTCCCGCAGCGCTGCGGGAGCGGCC
>LHCFC04200__coassemble_1085_pt1 | contig 14316 bp, 17 predicted proteins | sample LHCFC04200__metabat2_high_PE_065 | metagenome-assembled genome bin LHCFC04200
CAGGCGGCGGAAGGCGTTCGTACCTTCCGCCGCTCTTTCGCGGTCTACTTCCCCGTCATGGCCAATTTGACCGCCACGGGGAACAGCTCCATGACCCTGGCAAGCTCTTCCAGCGGCGGATACGTCGGCGCGATGCGGATAACGCTGTCCTCCGGGTCGTTGCCGCCGGGGAAGGGCGCGCCGGCGGGGGTGAGGGTGACGCCGGCGTTGGCGCACAGCTTAACGATGCGCTTTGCGCAACCCCTGGGGGCGCGATAGCAGATGAAGTAGCCGCCCAGCGGCTTCGACCAGCTTCCGCAGCCGGTGAGTTCCTTCTCCAATGCGTCCAGCACCAGTTCAAACTTGGGGCGCAATATCTCCGCGTGGCGGGCCATGTGGCGCTCCACCGCCGCCATGTCCGGCAAAAAGCGGGCGTGGCGAAGCTGGTTGACCTTGTCAAAGCAGACCATCTGGTAGAGCAGCAGCCCCGCCTGCCGCTCGATGTTGCGCGGGCTGGCGGCCATGGCGCTGACGCCGCCGCCGGCGAAGGTGATCTTCGAGGTGGAGGTAAACAGCAGCGGCCTGTCCTCCGTGCCGGCCTCGCGGCAGGCCTCGTAGAGGTCGAGCAGATGGTCGCGGCGGCCGGCATAGAGGTGGTGGACGCAGTAGGCGTTGTCCCAGAAGATGCGGAAGTCCCCCGCGGCGGTCTCCATGCGCGCGAGACGGCGCACGGCCTCGTCGGAAAAGGTCAGGCCGCTGGGATTGCCGTACATGGGCACGCAGATGATGCCCTTCACGGAGGGGTCGCGCACGAGGCGCTCGACCATGTCCATGTCCGGGCTGCCTTCGACAAGCGGCACGGGGACGCACTCGACGCCGAGCATGGCAAGCATGTGGAAGTGCCAGTCGTAGCCCGGCACGGGGCAGAGGAACTTGAGGCCCGGCACGTCCTTCCACGGCGTATCGCCCGGGAGCGGGCCGTGGAGGATGGCGCGCACGAGGGCGTCGTAGATGAGGTCAACGCTGGAATTGCCGCCGACGATCACCTGCTCGGGCGGCATGCCCAGCAGCGCGCCAAAGAGGCGCTTGGCCTCGGGGATGCCGGTGGGATCGCCGTAGTTGCGCGCGTCCACGCCGTCTTCGCAGGCAAAGCCCGCGTCGGTCATGCGCAGCATGGGCAGGGAAAGGTCGAGCTGGCGCGGTTCCGGCTTGCCGCGCGACATGTCCAGATGCAGGCCAAGGGCGCAGAAGGCATCGTAGCGGGCCTGCAAAATCGCGGTGTCGGTCATTGTTTTTTCCTCCCGGAAGGTGTAAGATACTGTATTATAGTATAGGATGTGGAGGCGCACATGTCAATCGTTCAGGCCTATACGGAGGCGTACAGAAACTATCTCTTCGATGAATCGCGCACCATGGGGTGCGCGGATTACATCGCCTTTCCCCGCAATGAGGCGGAACTTGTCGAGGCGGTGCGCTTCGCGCACGACAACCATGTGCCGCTGACGGCGCAGGGCGCGCGCACGGGCCTTGCCGGCGGAGCCAGCCCGCAGGGGGGCATGATCCTCAACCTTTCGCGCATGAACCGCATCCTCGGCATCCGCCGCGACGGGGAGGGGCGCTTCCTTCTGCGCGTGCAGCCGGGCGTGGCGCTGACCACGGTGCGCAAGGCGCTGAAAAACAAGAGTTTCGACGTGTCCGCGTGGGACGAGGAATCCCGCGAGACGCTGAAGGACGTGCGGGCGGGGGCGCTGTTCTTCTCCCCCGACCCCACCGAGCCGACGGCCAGCATCGGCGGCATGGCCAGCTGCAACGCCTGCGGGGCGCGCTCGTTCCTCTACGGCTGCACGCGCAAGCACGTGAACGCGCTGCGCGCGGTGCTTGCCGACGGGCGGGTGACGGAACTCATGCGCGGGCGCGAGCGGGCGCGGGGGCGCGATTTCGAGCTGCCCTGCACGGACGGCAGCGTGGTCAGGGGGCGTCTGCCCGACTTTGACACCCCGGACATCAAGGACGCAGGCTACCTTTTGCGCGCGGACATGGAACTGATCGACCTGTTTCTGGGCAGTCAGGGCACGCTGGGCGTCATCAGCGAGTTGGAACTGATTTTGCTTCCCTCCCCCGCCCTCCTGTGCGGCGTGACCGCCTTTTTCCCGGACGACGAGAACGCGCTTCAATACGTGTACGCGATGAAGAAGTTCGACCCCAAGCCCGCCTCCATCGAGTTTTTCGACAAGCGGGCGCTGGATCTGGTGGAGGCGCAGAAGGCGGAGACGCCGGCCTTCCGCCAGTTGCAGCCGCTGCCGGAGAACTACTGCTGCGCGGTGTATGTGGAGTTCAATCTGGACGACAAAGGCGGCCTCTGCCCAGTGCTGGAAAAACTCGCGCCGGTCATCGAGCGCAGCGGCGGCGACGCGGACAACACCTGGGTGGCGCGCGACGAACTGGAACTGGAAAAGCTGCTTTTGTTCCGCCACTCCGTGCCGGAGACGATCGACATCCACGTGGAGAAGAACAAGAAAAACGAGCCGGAGATCACCATCCTTTCCACGGACATGGCCGTGGACGATGCGCACTTCGACGCGCTGTTCCACCTCTACAAGCGCGATCTGGCAGCAAGCGGACTGCCCTGCCTCATCTTCGGCCACATCGGCGAAAACCACGTGCACCCGAACGTGCTGGCGCGCAATTTGGACGAGTACCGCCGCGGACACGCGCTGTTTGAAAAGTGGGCGCGGGACGTAAGCGACATGGGCGGCACCATCACCGCCGAACACGGCGCGGGCAAGATCAAGCGCAAGTTGGCGCTGATCATGTACGGCGAGGAGAAGATGCGCAAGCTCTGGGCGCTGAAGCGGCAACTCGACCCGGAGAACATCCTCGGGCCGGGCAATGTGCTGACGGAGGTGGAACGATGAAGATCGTGGTGTGCGTAAAACAGGTGCCCGCCACGGGCGAGCAGCGGCTCGACCCCGTGACCGGCACGGTCATCCGCGAGGGCGTGGCCTCGATTTTGAACCCCTTCGACGCCTACGCGCTGGAAGAGGCCGTGCGCCTGAAAGAGCGGCTGGGTGGGGAGATCACCGCGTTGAGCATGGGCGTTCCCTCGGCGCAGGAGACGCTCCGGCGGGCGCTGGCCGTAGGCGCGGACCGGGCCATATTGCTCTCCGGGCGCGCCTTTGCCGGGGCGGACACGCTGGCCACGGCGCGGGCGCTTGCCCTTGCCATCCGCAAACTCGGCGGGGCCGACCTGGTGCTCTGCGGCCGCATGGCCACGGACGGCGACACCGCGCAGGTGGGGCCGATGCTGGCGGAATTGCTGGGCATCCCGCACGCGGCGGACGTCTCCCGCGTCGAGCGCATCGAAGACGGGCGCGTGACGCTGGAGCGCATGAGCGACGACGGCTACCGCGCGGAGCGGCTGCCGCTGCCCTCGCTTCTCACCGTGGTCAAGGAGATCAACGTGCCCCGGCTTCCCTCGGTGACGGGCGTTCTGCGCGCCGCGCGCGCCGAAGTGATGGTGTGGGACGCCGTGGACGTGGGCGCTTCCCCGGAGGACATCGGCCAGCGCGGCTCGCGCACGCGCGTGGTGCGCACGGCGCGCCCGGCGAAAAAGGCGGGCTGCCGCATGCTGGGCGGCTTCTCGGCGCTGATGGAGGCGCTGCAGGCGGAGGGTGAGCGATGATGGAGAAGAACGGCATCTGGGTGTTTTGCGAAAACGGGCCGCAGGGCGTGCGCGAGGTGAGCTGCGAACTGTTGGGCGCGGCGGCGCGGCTGGCGAAGGACGCGGGGACGCGCGTGGTCGCCGTGGCGCTGGGCGCGGGCGTGCCGGTGGAGGAATTGTGCGCGCGCGGCGCGGACGAAGTGCTGCTCGTGGAGGACGCGGCGCTGGACGCGCCGGAGGAGATGCGCTATACGGAGGAAATCTGCGCGCTGGCGCGGGAGTTTTTGCCGGACATCTTCCTGCTGGGCGGCACGATGTTTGGCCGCAGCCTCGCCCCGCGCGTGGCGGCGCGGCTCTCCACGGGCCTGACCGCCGACTGCACGCAACTGGAGATCGACAAAGAGACGGGGCTACTTTTGCAGACGCGCCCGGCGTTCGGCGGCAACCTCTTTGCCACCATCCTCTGCCCGGAGGCGCGGCCGCAGATGGCCACGGTGCGGCCAAAGGTGTTCCCCATGCCGGAAGCGGACAGAACGCGCCCTGTGCGCGTGGAGCGCAGGAGGGCCACATCGAAGCCCTCCGCGGTGGAACTGCTTTCGCTGCGCGGCGGCGAGGCGGGCGTGAACCTTGCCGACTACGACGTGCTGGTGTGCGTGGGGCAGGGCATCGGCGGCGCGGAGAACATCGCCCGCGCCGAGAAGCTGGCGGAAAAGCTCGGCGGCACGCTGGCGGCCTCGCGGCCGATGGTGGACGCGGGCATCCTCCCCTACGCGCGGCAGGTGGGGCAGACGGGCAAATCTGTGGCGCCGAAGCTGTATCTGGCGCTGGGCGTGTCCGGGGCCATCCAGCATCTGGCCGGGGTCAACGCCGAAGTGCTGGCCGCGGTCAACACCGACCCCGAAGCGCCCATCTTCGAGCGCGCCGACTACGGCATCGTGCAGGACTGCGGCGCGTTTCTGGAAGAAGCGCTGGCGGCGCTGGGGTAAAAAGACGCCGTCCCGGACAGGCGGGGCGGCGATTTTTATCGGCTTTTTCTTTTAGTGGTCAAGAAGAGTCTGCGTCACGGTTTCGACGCAGGCTTTTTGCCTATCGTCCAGCAGGCGGAAGCGCGCGATGAGCGCAGTTTCGCGGGCGTTGAGGTCGTGCGGCTGCGTTTCCTCCACCGGACGGCGGACGTCCGTGTGGCCGATGAGGAAGTCCACGGAGGTGCCGAAGAAGTCCGCGAGGCGGACGAGCGTGCCGATGTCCGGCTCCACATCGTGGTTTTCATACTGGTTGATGGACTGCTGCGACATCCCGACGGCTTCCCCCAGCTTTGCCTGGGAAACGTTGTACTCTTGACGAAGCACCCGCAGGTTTTGCAGCACACCATCACCCTCTTTCTCCCCTCCTAGTTTATCAGTCTTTGCAGATGTCGGAAAAATATCATTTTTAATTGTTGACAACAACAAAATATTGTTATATACTAAAGCCAAGCAATATAAGAATCACAAATGTAGTCTATTAGAATCACAACTGCAAGGAGGATGCCCATGCGCGACGAGGAATTGTTCTATCTGTACGCACTGCTGCACGTCAGGCGGCGCGAAGAACTGGGACTTTCGCTGAGCGAGGCAGCAAAACGCACCCGCGTATCCCCGCAATGGATGAACAGAATGGAAACGCTCCAATGCCCCGTCACCGGGCGCTACATACTGCGCTCCGTGGCAGAACTCGGATTGAACCTTGACAAATTGCGGCAGGCGAACCTCCTCTGCCCGTGAATCTCTCTGCGCTGCGCAGCAGCACCCGGATGATTCGTTTGCCTGTAAAATCGCAAGGAGGATGCCCATGAACGACCCGGACTTGTTCTTTCTGCATGCGCTGCTGTACGGCGAGCAGGGCAGAAGGCCTGTGTTCCCAGCGAAGGAAGCGGCGGAGCGCGCCTTCGCGCCGAGGCCGTGGGAAGAGATCGTCGAACTGTTCCAGCGCCCCGTCCCCGGGCTCTACAAACGGGCCGCAATGTCAGAAATCCAGGCGAGTTTTGGCTGGTCGCGGCAGTCGAGACGCCGCTACTACTGAACATTCGCGCCCCATGGACGCAAAAGCCCCGTGTGTCGAACACGGGGGCTTCATGCTGAAAAATGGGTCAGGCGAGCGCCTTGCGGGCGTTTTCGATCTGCGCCTGCACGGCCTCGGGCGCGGGGCCGCCGTAGACTTTGCGCTTGGAGACGCAGTTGCTCAGGTCGATGAAGGGATAGACGTCCTCGCCGAAGGCGGGGTGGACTTTCCGGTATTCTTCGAGGGGCAGCGTGTCCAGCGTTTCGCCGCGCTCCACGCAGAGGCGCACGAGCTGGCCGGAGACGGCGTAGGCGTCGCGGAAGGGCACGCCCTTGGTGACGAGGTAGTCCGCGCAGTCCGTGGCGTTCAAAAAGCCCGCGGCGGCGGCGGCGCGCATGCGCTCGGGGAAAAAGGTGGCCGTTTGCAGCATCGGCGGCAGCACGTCCAGACACAGATTTACGGTGTCCAGCGCGTCAAAGACGGCCTCCTTGTCCTCCTGCAAGTCCTTGTTGTAGGCAAGCGGCAGGCCCTTGACCGCCGTCAAAAGCGTGGTCAGGGAGCCGTAGACGCGGCCCGCTTTGCCGCGGATGAGTTCGGCGAGGTCGGGGTTCTTCTTTTGCGGCATGATGGAGGAGCCGGTGGAGAAGCGGTCGTCCAGCGCCATGAAGCGGAACTCCCACGAACACCAGAGGCAGATCTCCTCGGCAAAGCGCGAAAGATGGGCCATGAGGATGGCAAAGTCCGCGAGCAGTTCGAGGACGAAATCGCGGTCGGCCACGGCGTCGAGGCTGTTTTCGCTGACGCCGTTCATATGGAGCTGCTCGGCCACGTATTGGCGGTCGAGCGGGTAGCCGGTGCCGGCCAGCGCCCCGGAGCCGAGGGGCGAGATCAGCGTGCGCGCGCGGCACTCGGCAAGGCGCTCGCGGTCGCGCAGCAGCATCTGCGCGTAGGCCATCAGGTGGTGGGCCAGCGTCACCGGCTGGGCGCGCTGCAAATGGGTGTAGCCGGGCATGACGGTGTGGAGGTGCTTTTCCGCCACATCGCAGAGCGTTTCCACGACGGCCTTGCAGCGCGCGCGCGTTTGTTCGATCTCGTCGGCGAGGTAGAGGCGCAGATCGAGCGCCACCTGATCGTTGCGGCTGCGGGCGGTGTGCAGCTTCTTGCCCGGCTGGCCGATGCGGCGGGTCAGTTCGCCTTCCACGAAGGTGTGGATGTCCTCGCAGGACATGTCGATCTGCAATTTGCCCGCGTCGATGTCGGCGAGGATGCCTTGCAGGCCTGCGACGATGGCCTCCTTTTCCTCCTCGGTGAGCACGCCGATTTTGCCCAGCATGCGCGCGTGGGCGATGGAGCCGGTGATGTCCTGCCTGTACATGCGCGCGTCAAAGCCGATGGACTTGTTGAGGCGGTCGAGGCGCTCGTCCACGTCGCCGCCCAGCCTTCCCTGCCAAAGCTTCATACTTATACATTCCTCCGAACGCGCAAAAGAGCTGTCCCGCGGGCAGCCCTTTCGCATGGGGTCGATACGAACTTACTTCTTCAGCTTCTTCATGGCCTGAACGGCGATGGGCAGGCCGTAGAGGGCGATGAAGCCCGCGCTGTCGGCCTGATCGTAGACCGCGTCCTCGCCGAAGGTGGCGATCTCCTCATCGTAGAGGGAGTAGGGGCTGGTCATGCCCGCGCCGGTGATGTTGCCCTTGTAGAGCTTGACCTTGACCGTGCCGGTGACCGTCTCCTGCGTCTTATCGACGAAGGCGGAGAGCGCCTCGCGCAGCGGGGTATACCAGAGGCCGTTGTAGACAAGGTCGGCAAAGTCCAGCGCCAGCTTCTGCTTCATGTGCTGGGTGTTCTTGTCCAGACAGAGCTGCTCAAGCATCTCATGGGCGAAGTAGAGGATGGCGCCGCCGGGGGTTTCGTACACGCCGCGGCTCTTCATGCCCACGAGGCGGTTTTCCACCATGTCGAGGATGCCCACGCCGTGCTTGCCGCCCAGCTGGTTGAGTTTTTCGATGAGGGCCACGCCGTCCAGCTTCTCGCCATTGACGGCCACGGGGATGCCCTTTTCAAAGTCGATGGTCACGTACTCAGGCGCGTCGGGGGCCTGCTCCGGGGTCACGCCCATTTCGAGGATCTTCTCATACTGCGGCTCGTTGGCCGGGTCCTCGAGGTCAAGGCCCTCATGGGAGAGGTGCCAGAGGTTCTTGTCCTTGGAATAGTTGGTCTCGCGGCTGATGCGCAGGGGGATGTTGTGGGATTCGGCGTAGTCGATCTCGTCATCGCGGCTCTTGAACTCCCAGACGCGCCACGGGGCGATGACCGGCATCTGCGGCGCGAAGGCCTTGATGGACAGTTCAAAGCGCACCTGATCGTTGCCCTTGCCGGTGCAGCCGTGGGCGATGGCGTCCGCGCCCTCCTTGAGGGCGATCTCGGTGATGCGCTTGGCGATGATGGGGCGTGCGAACGACGTGCCCAGCAGGTACTCGCCCTCGTACTTCGCGCCCGCCTTGAGGGTGGGGAAGATGTAATCCTCGACGAACTCCTTGCTCAGATCTTCGATATAGAGTTTGGAAGCGCCGGTCTTGATGGCCTTTTCCTCAAGGCCCTCCAGCTCCGTGCCCTGCCCCACGTCCGCGGCCACGGCGATGACTTCGCAGCCCTCGTAGTGCTCCTTGAGCCAGGGGATGATGACGGACGTGTCCAGACCGCCGGAATAGGCCAGAACGATCTTCTTATACTGCTTCATCGGAATGCCCTCCTGAATGAATATGCGTTTTATGATGTATATTATACGCTTATTTGCGAAAAAATCAAGGGGTCAAGCGCATAATTATGTATTTTGTTTGTTAAAACGCGCGGTTTTCAGCGGCGGGCGGCTTCCAGCGCCTCCCAGATGCGCTGCAAGTCGTCGGCGCTGTAATAGGAGATGACCAGTTTGCCGCGGTTTTTGTCGCCGTCGATCTTCGCCCGCGTGCCAAACAAGTCGCGCGCCATGTCCTCCAGTTCCGTCAGCTCCCGGTCCGGGCGCGGGCGGGGCCTGGGGGCGGGCTTGACCGGCTGGGCGCAGATGCGCTCCAGTTGGCGCACAGACCAGTTCTGCTGCACGGTGAGGTTGGCAAGCTGCACCTGCCGCGAGGGGTCGACCGAGACGAGCGCGCGGGCGTGGCCGGCGGTGAGGCGGCCATCGACGAGCATTTTCTGCACTTCCTCCGGCAGCGTCAAAAGCCGCAGGAGGTTGGCCACCGCCGGGCGGCTCTTGCCCAGACGCTCGGCGACGCGTTCCTGCGTAAGGCCCGCAGCCTCCATCAGGCGCTTGACGCCGACAGCTTCCTCCATGGGGTTGAGGTCGTCGCGCTGAAGGTTTTCCACCAGCGCCGCCTCAAGGCGCTTTTGCTCGTCCCAATCGCGGACGATGGCGGGAATCTCGTCAAGCCCCGCCAGCCGCGCGGCGCGAAAACGGCGCTCGCCGGCGATGATCTCATAGCGCTCGCCCGTTTTGCGCACGATGATGGGCTGCAAAACGCCCACGGCGCGGATGGACTCGGCCAGTTCGCGCAGCGCCGTTTCCTCAAAGCGCTCGCGGGGCTGGCCGCGGTTGGGGTCGATGTCCGTCAGTTTCAGGGAGCGCACCTCGTCGCGGGCTGCTTCGCTGTTTTCCGCCGCCTCGCCCAGAAGCGCGCCCAGGCCGCGGCCAAGGCCGCGCTGCATCTTTGCCGCCATACTATCTTCCCTCATTTCTGCCGATCAGCTCTTTGGCCAGCGCGCGGTAGGCAGCCGCGCCGTTGCAACGGCCATCGTAGCGGTGGATGGGCATGCCATAGCTGGGCGCTTCGCTCAGGCGCACGTTGCGGGGGATGAGCGTTGCAAACGCCTCCCTGGAGAAGTGGTTGCGCACTTCCGTGACCACCTGCGCGCCGAGGTTGGTGCGGGCGTCGAACATGGTCAGAACGATGCCCTCCACTTCCAAAGCGGGGTTGAGCTTTTTGCGCACCAGCTTTATGGTGTTCATCAGCTGGCCCACGCCCTCGAGCGCGTAGTATTCGCACTGGATGGGCACGAGCACGCTGTCCGCCGCGGTGAGGGCGTTGAGCGTCAGAAGGCCCAGCGAGGGCGGACAGTCGATGAAGATATAGTCGTAACTGTCCCGCAGGGGTTCGAGCGCCGTCTTGAGCAGCCCTTCGCGGCCCTCGAGACCCACCAGCTCCACCTCCGCGCCGGCCAGTTCGATGCTGGCGGGGATGAGCATCAGGCCGTCAAAGCCCGTGTCGACGCAGGCGTCTTTCGCCTCCGCCTCGCCAAGCAGCACTTCGTAGATCGTCTTCGCCTCCTGCGCCGTTTCCACGCCCAGGCCGCTGGTGGCGTTGCCCTGCGGGTCGATATCGACCAGCAGCGTCCTTTTGCCGGCCTCGGCCACACAGGCGCTGAGGTTGACGGAGGTCGTGGTCTTGCCCACGCCGCCTTTCTGGTTGGAGATGGCGATGATCTTGCCCATGGTCTACGTCCTTCCTTGTCAAGTGCCGTTTACGCCTCGACCTGCGCGTGGTGCATGAGGAGGCAGTCGATGGAATCGGTCAGCGCGATGAAGCTGGCCTCGAGGATGTTCGTGGAGACGCCCACGGTGGAAAAGACGTTTTTCCCGTCCGTGGAGTCGATGCGCACGCGCACGGCGCTGGCCGTGCCGCTGGCGGAGACCACGCGCACCTTGAAATCGGTCAGGCGCATGTTTTCCAGCACCGGGTAAAAGCGCGAAAGCGCCTTGCGCAGGGCGAGGTCGAGGGCGTTGACCGGGCCGTCGCCCTCGTCGGCGGTGATCTCCACGCGCTCGTCCACGGAGACTTTCACATAGGCCTGCGCGTTGAGCGGGCCGGGGTCCGGGCGGGAAAAGACGTGGAAATCGAGCACCTTGAAAAAGGCCGGGCGGCGGCCGAGCGCTTCGAGGATGCGCAGGGTCAGAGAGCCGTCCGCGTCCTCAAAGGAATAGCCCTCCGCTTCCAGCGCCTTGACGTTTTCGAGGATGCGGATGGTGGCCTCGCTTTCGCGGGTCAGTTCCGGGGCGACCTTTCTAAGCCGCGTCAGGAGCGCGCTGCGGCCCGCCACTTCGCTGATGAGCAGGCGGCGGCGGTTGCCGACCAGTTTGGGGTCGATGTGTTCAAAGCTGTCGCGGCGCTTGAGTACGCCGTCTATGTGCATGCCGCCCTTGTGGGCGAAGGCGTTGCGGCCCACGTAGGGCATGCTTTCATCCATGTTGAGGTTGGCAAGTTCGCTGATGAAGCGCGCCGTGTCGCACAGAAGGGACAGATTGCCCTCCGGCAGGGCGCGCAGGCCCATCTTCAGTTCCAGATTGGGCAGCACTTCGCAGAGATTGGCGTTGCCGCAGCGCTCGCCATAGCCGTTGACGGTGCCCTGCACCTGCGTGGCCCCGGCCTCGACCGCGGCCAGCGTACCGGCGGTGGCGAGGCCGGCGTCGTTGTGGCAGTGGATGGCCACGGGCACGGAAAAGCGCGCCACGACCTCATGCACCACTTCGCGGATGGCGCTGGGCAGCGTGCCGCCGTTGGTATCGCAGAGGGAAAGGCGCGTCGCCCCGCCGCGCGCGGCGGCCTCCAGCGTGGAAAGGGCGTAGGCGGCGTCCTCGCGGTAGCCGTCGAAGAAGTGCTCGGCGTCGAAAAACACGCTCATGCCGTTTTCGGTGAGGAAACGGGCTGTGTCCTCGATCATGGAAAGATTCTCTTCCGGCGTGACGCCGACCACGTCCCGCGCCTGCGAAACGCTGGCCTTGCCGACGATACAGGCGATGTGCGCGCCGCTTTCCAGCAGGGCGCGCAGACCGGCGTCGTCCTCCGCGCGCAGCCCGGCGCGGCGCGTCATGCCAAAGGCGGCGAGGCGGGCGTTTTTCAGATGCAGCTTTTCCCGCGCGAAGCGGAACAGTTCCGCGTCCTTGGGGTTGGAAAAGGGGTTGCCGGCCTCTATGTAGCTGACGCCCAATTTGTCCAGCGCGCGCACGAGTTTGAGCTTGTCTTCCAGAGAAAAGATCACGCCTGCGGCCTGCACGCCGTCGCGCAGCGTCGTATCGAGTATCTCCACCGTGCGCTGGTTCACGCCCTTCGCCTCCCATTTTCCATGTCCTTCTATTGTAGCAAGTTTTGCGGGGAATGGCAAGTTGAAAATGCGCGAAAGGGGCCAAACGCGCGGGCGGGGTCGGCCAAATTCGCCGGTGATGGATTCACAAACTGTTCAAAGGCCGGACATCCATCGCTCAAATCTCCGTGGTAGTATCTAGGCCATAAAACGCGGCGCGACTTGCGAAATGAAGCCGGCCCTGTTTCGGGACGGAGATTTCGTTTGTCAAATATGATCAGGAGGACAGAACGGATGAAATGGAAAAAAGCAACGGCACTGATGATGGTTTGCGTGCTCTGCTTCGTCGGCGGCGGCGCGTGGGCGGAGGAAGCAATCAACGCCATACTCACCGCCGGGACCACGCAGGCGTTTACCGCCGACGCGGTGCCCGACGAAGACCTGAACGCCATACTGGAAGCGGGCCTCTCCGCATCCAGCGCCATCAACCAGCAGCCATGGTATTTCGCGGTGGTCACCGATTAGGCGGTGATGGAGGAGATCAACAGCAGCGTGAGTTCTGGCGGCGCGCCCGCGGAAGGTGCGGAAGCGTCTGAGGGCGCGGAACTGCCTGAAGACGCGGCGGAACTGCCCGAGGGCGAAGCGCCCGAAAGCGCGCCGGAAGCGTCCGCTTCCGCGAAGGCGGCCCTGGGCGATTCGCCGGTCGCCGTGATCATCTACATGGACGAGAACACCGCCTCGCCCAACGCCAGCTTTGACTGCGGCCTTGCCTGCCAGAACATGGTCATCGCCGCCAACGCCCTGGGCTACGGCACGAAGATCGTCTCCTCGCCCACCATGGCCCTCAACGGCGAAAACCACGACGCTCTGTGCGAAACGCTGGGCGTGGACACCTCCCTCACCGCCGTGGCGGTACTGCTGATCGGCACGCCTGACGCGGAGGTGGACGGCGCTACCGGCGCCTCGGAGCGCAGCGCGATCGAAGAAAAAGTCAGCTTTGTCGGATAAACGCGCGGGAAGCGCCGGTGCGCGCGGGGCCACCGGCGCTTCCCCATCCTGTGTAAATCAATGGAGCCAAGTATGAAAAAAACGGCTTATCTGCTCATCGCGCTGATCCTGCTTGCGCTGTGCGCGTCCGCCGCCCTTGCGGAGGAAAAGGCGACGAAAGACCTGTTCGCGATGGACACCCATATCTCCATCACCGCCTATAGCGAAACGGCCCCCGAAGCGCTGGAAGCGGCGGAGGCGCTGCTTCTGGAGCGCGAGCGGCTGTGGTCGGTGACGCTGGAGGGCAGCGACATCCATGCACTCAATCACGCAGACGGCGAAGAGGTCGCCGTCTCCGAGGCAACGGCGGACGTGCTTTCCCTTGCCCTGGAAATGGCGGAGAGCACCGGCGGCGCTTATGACCCGACGATCTATCCTCTGGTGTCCCTCTGGAGGTTCACGACCGGCGAATACTGCGTCCCGGAGGTGGACGAGGTCGAGCGGATGCTGGAACTGGTCGATTACGGCGCTGTTTCCATCGGATGAAAGCCGCGAGGATATGTATCGCCCTCTGCGCGGCGATCTTTCTGCTTGCCCTTGCGGGCAGCATCCACCTGCTGCACCCCGCGCAGGCCGCGACCGTGGAGATCGTGCAGGACGGAAAGACGCTGTATACATTCGATCTTTCCGGGCAGGTGGAAAAAGAGCGCATAGAGATACGCTGCGCGGAGGGCAACAATGTGATCTACATCGGGCCGGAGGGCATTTGCGTGGAAAGCGCGGATTGCGCGGATCAGACCTGCGTGAACATGGGCTATTTGCAGTCCTCGGCGCTGCCCATCGTCTGTTTGCCGCACAAGCTGGTCATCCGCTACGCAGACGGCGCAGCGCAGGTTGACGGCGTATCGGAGTGAAGTGCGTATGAAGACGCGGCGCATGACCAAATTGGCGCTGATGACGGCGGTCGCCCTGATCATTTTTGTGTTTGAATCGCTGCTTCCCGATCTCGTGCCCATTCCCGGCGTCAAGCTGGGGCTGGCGAACATCGTCACGGTATACGCGGTGTACCGCTGCCGGGCCTGGGAGGCGGCGCTGGTGCTTTTCTGCCGCATCGTGCTCGGGGCCTTCTTCGGCGGGCAGATCGTGTCGCTGCTGTACAGTCTGGCGGGAGGAACGCTCTGCCTGTGCGGCATGCTGGGGCTGCGGCGCATCCTTCCGGCGCGGTATATCTGGGTGTGCAGCGTCCTCAGCGCGGTGCTGCACAACATCGGGCAGATCGCGGTGGCGATACTGATCACCCGAACGCCGGAGTTGATCGTCTACCTGCCAGTGCTCCTCGTCTCCGGCTGCATTGCGGGGCTGTTCACGGGGCTGTGCGCGCAGTTCCTCGTTATCCGCAAGGACGTGCCCTCTTGAAGGGCCCATTTGCAAAACAAAGCGCTTCCGGGGGAATACGCCCCGGAAGCGCTTTTCTGCAACAGCGCGGAAGAGTCAGATGGGCGACGTCCCCGCCCCATGATCGCGCAAAAAGCGCTCCAGCGATGTCAGGAAGGGCCGCAGCGAGGACTGGTCGG
>LHCFC04200__coassemble_1179_pt1 | contig 13432 bp, 14 predicted proteins | sample LHCFC04200__metabat2_high_PE_065 | metagenome-assembled genome bin LHCFC04200
CCTGCCTGCGCTACAACCTCAAAAAGCTGCTCGCCTCGCCGGTGACCTATCTGGTCATCGTGCTGACCATACTCTTTGTCGACCGCGAGATACTGCCCGTGCGCAATTACCTGCGCGATTCGGGCGATCTGATCAGCTGGCCGGGGCTTTTGACCTATCTGCTCGATTACGCGCCGCTGACGCTTCTGATGGGTCTTGCCGTCATCGCCCTGCTCGCGCCCCTGCCGATGACCGACGAGGCGCAGGTCTACATCATGGTGCGCAGCGGCCGCAAGAGTTGGGCGCGGGCGCAGGTGGCCATGATCTTCGTCGTCTCCGTGGCCTATATGATCCTCGTATCCCTGGCCGTGCTTTTGTGGATATCGCCCTATGTGGATTGGTCGGGCGGCTGGTCGGACGGCATACTCGCCTTCGTCGAAGGCGGCGTCTATGAGACGTACGACAGCCTGCTCTCCTACGACCCCTGGGTGATGCGCACCTACGCGCCCTGGGCGGCGGCGCTGATGGAGATCGCCCTGCACGCGCTGGCCTACGGCTTCGTGGCGCTGCTGGTCTATCTGGGCAACGTGCTCTTTGGCCGCCGCGGCGGCGTGTTGCTCGGCGTTTTGCCGCTGGCCGTCGACGTTCTGATGGCCGACTTCTATGCCGGGCTTCCCAACTACTTTTCCCCCGTCACACTTTGCCGCGCCACCATGCTGGACTACGGCGACGGCGCGGGCTTTCCGCCGGTATGGTACGCCTTTGCGATCCTGGCGCTGTTGTGCGCACTCTTCGCCTGCCTCTCGGTGCACCTGAGCATGAAAAAGGAGCTTCGCATATGATCGAGTTAAAGAAAGTCAACAAGTCCTACGGAGCCCAGAAGGTGCTCGACGACATCACCGTTACACTCGAGCGCGGCCGCGTACACGGCTTTGTCGGCCGCAACGGCTCGGGCAAGACGATCCTCATGAAGTGCATTGCCGGCCTGGCCCGCCCCGATTCCGGCGAGGTGCTCGTCGATGGCCGCCACATCGGCACGGAGCTGGAGAACCCGCCGGACATGGGCGCCATCATCGAGGTGCCGGGCTTTTTGCCCAACGCCAGCGGCTACAAAAACCTCAAATACCTCGCCGACATCTCCGGCCGCGCCGGGGACAGGGAGATCCGCGCCGCCATGGAAAAGTGCGGCCTCGACCCGGACAGCCGCAAGTGGGTGTCCAAGTACAGCCTCGGCATGCGCCAGCGCCTCGGCATCGCGCAGGCGATCATGGAGGACCCCTCGCTGCTCATCCTCGATGAGCCGATGAACGGCCTGGACGATACCGGCGTGCTCGAAGCCCGCCGCCTGCTCGCCGACATGAAGGAAAAGGGCAAGACCATCATCCTGGCCAGCCACGACCGGCAGGATATCGATACCCTCTGCGACGCCGTTTACGAGATGAACGCCGGCAAGATGACCCGCGTGCGCTGAAGCCGCCGCAAAGGCGCGGGAGGGAACATGCGTGCCCATCCCCGCGTCTTTGCGGCTGTCATGGCGATAACAGAAAATTTTCCCGCCGTCGCTCTTGACAATTTCCCCGTATGGCTGTATAATAGATTTTGCTTCCGATGCAACGCATCCGGCGGCAAACCTTGGTGCTTTGGCTCAGTTGGTAGAACATACTGGCTGATGTACATAACGCTTGATCCGATGCGAAGCGAGCCGTGAATGTGACGCGGCGGACAAAACGCTAAAATCGGTTCACATAAATCCTTGGTGCTTTGGCTCAGTTGGTAGAGCACATCGTTCACATCGATGGGGTCACTGGTTCGAGTCCAGTAAGCACCACCAGTTAAAGAAAGAAGTTATTTGGCTTCTTTCTTTTTTTCTTCTTTCTTTTGAAAAATCGAAAGGAGAAGAACTATGGATACAGGATAGTGAATTCATATACCGCTTAAAGAACAAAACCAAGAATAGAATGGAGGATACTTATGGCACGATATAGAGTTGAGATGAAAAGGTTCAAGGACGGCACGTGGTACACCAAGACGGAGACGGATAACCTCGGCGCGGCAGTGTCTGTGGCGGTTAATTTCAGCGATGGTCGAGAATATAATGTGATCGATACCGTGACTGGAGATATCCTCCGACACGATGAGGAGGATGATGGTATGAAAAGGCTGATGTGCAGTAAAGATAACCCTTTCCTTCTCTACAAGTGATACATGATTAAACGCAAACAATGATCGCGAGGCTACCCAATTAAGCACAAGTCGTACCCCAAATCATGTAAATCGCCTGTGACACCCGAAATAAAGGTGTTTTACAGGCGGTTTTTGAACGATGTGCATCCAAATGAGACAGCCATTTGATCCATCATTAAGGCATACCCCCTCTCGCATGAAAGAAAGTGCCCCATGCCCAAATTCATCCCCCGCGAGAAACTGGGCAAGAAAGCCCGCCGCGCCCTGGACGCCGAAAAACGCGCCACCGGGGCTTCTCCCCCGTGACGCGCAAGGTGGAAAACAAAAAGTACTACGACCGTAAGAAAAGCGCTCATGTCTGGAAGGATGACTTCGGCATGAGCGCTTTTTGTTTGTCCTAGGATTATTCCGCCATAAATCCTTTTGCCTGCAGCGCCGCCACCAGTGCCTCGCTTGCCGGGCCGGTCAGCGTGCCTTCCTTGTCTACGCTGTACTCGCCGATGGCGTAGGCGAAGGTCGGGGCGTTCTGGTAGACCGCCGGTGCGTCTACGAAGGCGCTCACCGCCGTCACCAGCGCTTTACGCTGTTCGCCCGTCACATGGTAGTGCAACGCCATTGAGTATTCTTGCGGCGCTTCTTCCTGCTCTGCATTTTCCGCAGTTTCCTCGCCGTCCTCTGCCGTGATGATGATGATCTCTGGCCCATTGGCCTCGGCCCGAACCTCTGCGCCGTTTATGGCGGCCTCGGCGACGTCCTGTACCGGCTGCCCTTCCGCTTCCGTCTGTTCCAGAGCGTTCTGGATGGCCTCGGTCACATTCGCCGGTATCTCAGCTTCCGCCGCTTTCGCTGCCCTACTCTTGCGCTGGCGCTTTTCCGGCCAGACTTCCGGCAATACGCCCGGCTCGAAGCTGATCTTGAAGGTAATGGCCCCGGTCAGCGGTACGTTGAAGTCAAACGCCTTAAAGGGCAGCTTCTTGATCTCGTCCGGGATTTCGATGTTCTTGTAGCGCTTGACCTCTTTACCGTCCACCATGAAGCAAACCGGCACCGCGTCCCTGAGTTTCGCTGTGAGCTTTCCGCATTCCATGATTTATGCCTCCCGTTATTCTGTCTGCCTCGCGGCTGAGTCACAGCTTATGCACGGCGCGTGAAAAAGCAAGGCTTTTCAATCATTTTCTCAAAGATTTTTTCCAAGTCTTTTTCCTCTTGTAAAGCATTGCACAATCGCCTATTTATGCAGGCAAATTTACGCGACGGTACTTGCTTATTTCAGTAATCTGAAATATACTGAAAACGATGATGGAGGCGAGGAACTTGATGGAGTTTATGACGGCGCAGGAAGCAGGCCAGAAGTGGAAATTGAGCAGCAGGATGATTGCCTACTACTGCGCTTCTGGCCGCATACCTGGCGTTGAGAAAAAAGGTAACGTATGGTTTCTTCCTTTGGATGCTGAAAAGCCCAAGGATAAACGCTATCGGAGGGAGATCATCAATGACCAATCGGATACTGATCGTGGATGACGATAAGGATCTTTGCGCCTTGATTCAAAAATGTATCAGACAGGAAGGTTTTGAAGCTGCCTTCGTCCATACAGGCGTGGAGGGGCTTCAAAAGCTGCGTGAGAGCCGCTATGCCTTCGATTTGGTCATTCTTGATATAATGCTGCCGGGTGCGAATGGTTTTCAGGTATTATCCGAACTTCGACGCGAATCGGATATTCCCGTTCTCATGCTGACGGCGAAAGACAGTGAGACGGATAAGGTTTCTGGTCTGCGCATGGGCGCTGACGACTATTTGACAAAGCCATTCAGCCTTCAGGAACTTTTGGCCAGAGTCCAATCTTTGGTTCGCCGGTACACGGGATTCTATCGGAATGCAGAAACGCTCCATGTCGGTAAATTGTGCTTGAACACAAGCGAACGTTCCGTTACGGTTGACGGAAATGCGGTCGAACTTACCAGCAGAGAATTTGATCTCCTGCTCTTTCTTGCGCAGCACCCCGGGCAGGTATTTACCAAGAAACAGATATACACACAAGTCTGGCAGGACGACTATGCCTTTGACGACAACAACATCATGGCCTTTATCAGCAAGCTGCGCAAGAAAATCGAACCTGATGCGGAACATCCCTCGTATATCCAGACAGTACGCGGCGTCGGATATAGATTTGCAAAGGAGTAAAACAAATGGATTGGAACATCCTTTGGGGCATTGTTTGCCTGCTATTAATATTGGCGCTGTGGTATACGGTCGCGCGCCTTTTGCGTGTACGAGAGCAATTATTGCAGATTCAGGATGCGCTGACAGATATCAAAAACGGAAACCTGAACCGCCGTGTGCTGGCCCGCAAGAGCGATATGACGCGGAAAATATGCTATGATATCAACCGGATCGCCGTAAATGATCAGGCAAAACTGGTAGCACAACGACAATCGGAACAGGCATATAAGCGCCTGATGACAAGTCTCTCCCATGATGTGAAGACCCCGCTTACCTCCCTGATGGGATATTTGGAAGCGATTCAAACAGGCGTGGTTCTGGGAAAAGAGCGCGATGATTATTTGCGGATTGCCTATGAAAAGGCCAGACATCTGAGCGATTTTGTCCAGTCGCTTTTCGAGTGGGTCAAACTGGATTCTGGGGAACAAATCTTTCATTTCGAGGAACAGGATATTTGCGAATTGACACGCGATATTCTGGCTGATTGGATACCTGCACTTGAAAACGCAGGGATCACCTATGAAGTATGCATTCCAGAAGAGGAATATCGCTTGCGTATAGACACTGCGGCTTATACGCGCATTATCAATAACTTGCTACAAAATGTTTTGGCGCATAGCGAGGCAACGAGTGTGGCGATTGACCTTTCGACCGACGAGACAGGTGCCTACCTGACGGTGTGTGACAACGGCAAGGGAATTCCGCCAACGGAGCAAACCAGAATATTCGAGCGAATGTATCAATGTGACGCTTCCAGAAGCGCAAAAGGAAACGGCCTTGGGCTGTCTATTGTCCGAGAATTGGTGTTGGCGCATCGAGGAACGGTTTCCGTAGAAAATTCCCCCGGTGGAGGCGCGACGTTTCATGTTTATTTCTCCAGAACCCTGTCTTAGCACAGGGTTCTTTTTTAAAACAAGGAACAAGCAAGAAACCGGCAAGGTTACGGCAAGGTTCGCGTGGTATACTCATCATCACAGGGCCAAAGGAATGCCATGATGGAGGAATGGATATGTTAACAATCATCCAAACGGAGCGAATGAAACTCAAGCGCAAGAGAGTATTCGAAGGTATTTGGGTACTTACAGCGATGCTTTTGATTTTCGCCGTTCAAAGAGCATTTTCCATCTCACGCGAAAGCAGGCTTATGGATAGTTTAGGGGATTTGTATGCCTTGACGTTCAAAAATCTTACCAGCCTCTATCTTCCAATTGCTTTAGGGATTCTGGCGACGGCAGTTTTTTTCGATGAAAGGAAGAACGATACGCTGAAAGAATTGCTTATCGTTCCTATCACGAAGGCAGAACTCTATTTTTCCAAAGCGGCAATCGTAATGCTGGTTTCCATCAGCCAGTGCGTCTTCACATATGCGGGCGCAACGCTTGGCGGCTTATGGGCGAAGGGCTTCCCGGACTTTACGCTGGAAATGCTGATGGATGGCTTTGTGCTTTTTATGGAAGGCGGACTTCTGACCCCCATGGCTATGGCCCCCATATTGCTCTTGGCGGTTCTGCGAAGCAAAGATTATTTGCTCCCGATCAGCGCCACATTGCTTTATCTCATCCCTGTAGTGATTGCTCCAAGTTATGCTATGGAGATTCATCCGCTTGCCAGCGCTTTATGTATCTACGCGCAATCCTCTTCATTCGCGGCGGAAATGGTGATGACATTAACGCAAGGTGCACGGATCGCGGCAAACCCTCTGGTTTGTTGCTTGAATATAGGAATCATTGCCGTACTATGCAGCGCAGCTGCAATCGTATCTCTGAAAAGGCAAAACTATTGACAGGAGGACACGTTATGAGAAAACTGGCACGTATCTGTATCATTTGTGTTCTTGCTTTGGTTGTGCTGGCCCTGATCCCGGCATTGATCAACGGGAATTTTCAATCCGAGCCAGATACCACAATTCCACCCGAAATTGACCAAAATGCCTTGATTGCCGACGCTTCGGCGTACTTTGAAAGGATGTGCAAGGGCGATTTTTCAACATTTCACGAAGCATTGCCCAGTGGCATAAAAAGCCAGACAACGCCGGAGGATATCAAAAGCGCTTGGGGAGAGGAGGCAGACAAGATGGGCGTATCTCCTTCCTTGGATACCGCTACGGTAACGCTCTACCGACCTGAATTCTCTGATCAGTTGCGCGTGGAGTTTTCCATTCCGGGCGAGAAAGGAGACTTTTGCTTTTTCATCAACTATACGCTCGAAGGCAGTCTTTATAACTACGTGGTTTGGGTTCATTAACCAGAAAGGGTGCGCGAAATGGAACGATATGTAATTGAAACACGGGATATTACGAAAGTCTATGGAGAGCAGACGGTCGTCAATAAAGTCAACCTGCATGTGCAAAAAGGGCGTATCTATGGCCTGCTCGGACGCAATGGCGCGGGAAAGACGACGATTATGAAGATGATTTTGGGACTCACGGCCATTACTTCCGGCGAGGTAGATGTATTCGGAAAAAACATTAAGGGCAATGAAAGGCGCATCTATCCCCGGATCGGAGCGATCATTGAAACCCCTGGATTTTACCCCAACCTCACCGGCACGGAAAATCTGGAGATATTTGCCAAACTGCGGGGCACCGCGCAGCCCAACGCTGTGAAAGAAGCGCTGGATGTAGTCGGCTTGCCATACCGCGACAAAAAACTATTCAGTAAGTACTCCCTCGGCATGAAACAGAGGCTCGGCATCGCCAACGCCATTCTCCACGATCCAGAGTTGTTGATTCTGGATGAGCCTACCAATGGCCTTGACCCTATCGGAATTGCGGAAATGAGAAATTTTATCCTGTCGCTCAGCAAGGAACGCGGGAAAACAATCCTGATTTCCAGCCATATCTTGTCAGAAATCGCCATGCTTGCAGATGATATTGGCATCATTCATGGCGGAGTATTGTTGGAGGAGAGCAGCTTTGCCGCTTTGGAACGCAAAAACAGAAAGTATATTCAGATTCAGGTATCTGATCCCAAGCGTGCGACCTTGGTGTTGGAGCAGCAATTCGGGCTTCGGCAATATGAAATCGAGGATGATGCCTGCATCCGGCTCTATGACACAGATGCAGACATCGCCGCCATCAACAAAGCGTTAATGTTGGAGAATATTGCCGTCATCTCTTCACAAATGTGCAACGATTCGCTGGAGGACTATTTCAAGAAAGTAACTGGGGGCGAAGGGATTGCTTGATCTGATTTGTGTGGAGTTTTTGAAGTTGCGGCGCAAAAAATTCGTCGGTCTTATGCTGCTGACCGCGCTTGTCATGCCTCTGTTTTCCATATTTTATTTCGCCCCTTTGGATAAGACAGAATTGGAACCAGTGGAGTTTTTTAAATGGACGGCTTTTTCCTATACGCCATGGATCATTTTGCCAGTGGCGCTCGGGCTTGTCTGCACGATGTTGATGTACGACGAGCATCAACATGACGTACTCAAGCAGCTATGGATGATTCCAGTGCGTCCAGCGCTGTACTATCTGGCAAAGGCGAGCGTCGTTATGGCATTTTCCATCGCATTTATGTTGCTCACAGCCGGGGCTTCTGTTCTGACAGGTTTTTTCGCGGCGTCGCTTTCCCCATCTGGAGCGGACATCATTTATCTTTTTCGGAAATGTCTTGAGATCGGAGGAATCGCTCCCCTATGCATGTTGCCAATCCTGGCAATCGCCGCCTCGCAAAGGGGCTATATCCTTCCAGTTTGCGCATCGCTTGTCTATACCTTTCTTGGTTTTATCCTCCTGATGGTGAATATGTATATCCATCCCTTGTCCAGCATGACGGCGATTGTGATGCGTGATATACCCGGCGTTGTCATGCAGGAACCGGTTGATTTGCTGCGAGGCTTTGTTTGCATCGGCGTTTGGGGGATAGCCTCCATCGTTTGGGCGGTCATTACACTCTCAAAAAGGAAGTGAAGGAAACAATGCGCATTTTGTTTTGGGCGGAACAGGCCAAGATGCGGCGGTCAAGAACACTATGGATTGCTGGCTTTGCCACTGCCATGGTCGCAATGATTGTTGTTTTGCAAGGACAATTTCTTTATCATGGAAGCCGCTATATTGATGGGGCGTATTGGCTGATGACGGCAGCGCAATCGCTGGGCAGCATTTACGTCCTGCCCGCGATGATCGCGCTGATCGGCAGTTACACGATCTGCCGCGAAAGACAGGAAGATACGCAAAAGGCACTCGATATGATTCCCGTAAGCCAAGCCCGGCTTCTGGGCGCGAAGATGATTTGGACAGGAGCATTCGCCATTATCCTGTATCTATCGCTGTTTTGCGTCGCGGCGGCGGTCGAAGCTGTTTTGCATGTTCAGGCGCTTTCCCTTGGCGGCATACTGGAACAGGTGAAGATATACATCCTTCAGGGATTCTTTCTGTTCGTCGCTGTCGCTCCCATTGTCGCCCTTGTCGCGCGGATGCAAAAGAGCTATTGGCTTGCGCTGCTCTTTGCGGAAGTTTATTCGTTTCTTGCCCTGTTCGCCGGTATGAATGGCTTCCTGCGTTCCATCTATCCAATTACTGCAGCCTTTTGCCTTTCAGGGTATTATGAAGCAACGCTGCCGCAAATGCTTTTGAGCGCTCTAAGTATGTCAGCCTGCGTAGGAACCACTTTGTTTTTGCTAGGGCGCGAAGGACGGCGAGAATGATGAAAAGACTGTTGTTGATTGACGATGATACTGTCTTTTTGAATCTTTTAAAAAGGAGACTCTCAGCCTACGCCCAAGTTTCCGTCGCATCCAGCGTGCATGGAGCGCTACCGTTGATTGCCTCACAACAATGGAATATCATTTGCTCAGATATCAACATGCGCGATGGGACGGGTATAGATATATATAGCTTTATGGAAAGACATAACTGCAAGGCGGATTTTATTTTAATGACTGCCCATTTGCAACCCGAGGCCATGCAGCAGAAGGCAATCAGCAAAGTGATCATTTGGCAGAAAACATCCCCTGACTTTCTACCAGCGTTCAGACGCTTGCTAATGGAGGCAAACGATTTTAGCCCTACACTAAAAAGGGATGATGAAGCACCGTGAGCTATATGACCATTCACCTGATACAGTTTCTTCTAAGAGAGTGTGTTCTGACCAAGAAGGAACTCGCCCGCAAAATCGGTGTCAGTTACCGCTGCTTGCTTGATGTCGCGTCCGGGCATGGAAGCCGCCGAAACTGTACAGAGGTGGTCAAACACCTTTTACGCTTCTGTGTGCAGAACCGCATTCCCCTTGAGCGGGCATTTGAAGAATAGAAGCCGCTTCTTCCGTACGGCGGAGCGTCCACGATGAACGTTCTGCCGTACTCTATTTTTGGATTCCTGTTGCTTTTCGCAACACGGCTCTTATCAAGGCTTCCCGTTCGCGCTTCATCGTTGCCTCATCCGTACTCTTTCCATACATACAAAGCAGACGGGTGAGCGCCGCATCTACCAATTCTGCATCCAACGCATTTGCATCGTCAAAGAATTCGTTTTGAATGATCGTTTCCAATTCTGCAATAGAAAACGTCCAGTGGCTATCCGCCAGCATTTCCCGCAATATCGCCCTATTGGGCATATCCGCCATCATCTGCCATTTTTCATCTTTATACCTCATCCGCTTTGTCTGACCGCTATAAAGGTCAATCTCCTCTCATAAGGATAGAATTTAACCTCCAACATTGTACCATAATGAGCGCTTATAAGGGAATATGTTCCTGTATATGCGCCTTCATAAAATTCTCCCGTGTCGATAGAATAAGTGCAGACTCAGATGGAAACGAGGTGCGCTATGGCTATCGAATATACGGTGATCGGCAGGCATATCCGCGCCGCACGAAAACAAAAACACCTAACGCAGGAGGACGTTGCGGATATGATCGACATGTCGCCTGCCCACTTCGGCAAGGTGGAGCGCGGCGAGCGCCCAGTCAATCTTCAACGCCTGTCGCAGATCAGCCATGTGTTGGACATTCCCTTGGAAAAGCTCGTCGAAGGCGCGTCTGTCGCGGACGATGGCTGCGCGGTGCGATTTGAGGCAGACGGGGACGACACAGATTTTTTGGAATCCATTGAAAGTATTTCTAAAGGGTGCTCGCCACAGGCGCTGCGCCTCATGCTTCGCTTGTGTGCAGCGGTAGCAGAGGAAGATAAAGCGCCCCGGTAATCGCCAGCTCATTTCCGCGCATATTCCTACAAGAGTATATCAGCAATTTACACCGAGCGCCAGTCCCAAGAGGACTGGCGTCCAATTTGTGTCGCCAAAAACGAAAAACTTTACGGATTCCAATTTTGCCTATTCTTATGTACAATTTTATAGGAAGTACAAAAATAGAGGAGGCCGTCGTGTGGATAGGCGAATCACAGCGCATGTGCTCCAATTTCTGTTGGAGTATCGCTTTGAGAGCAAAGCGGAGATGGCGCGACAACTGGGGATGCAGCCGCGCACGTTGGAGAAGGTCTTTGCCAATATGGAAGAAGCCAAAGCAAGCACGACAGCATTCAGCAAGGCAATCTATTACTGCGCAAGGCATCGCATCTCGCTCGACAGGATTCTGGAAGAATTTATTGAGGAAGCGGAAGGCGGGATTGCAATAGGAGCGTATCACCAGCGCGCCTGTCAACGGCTGGAAATGGGAAAGCCAAAGGGACTGAGTGAAGATGGCGAAGCCGTATTCTCGTCCATGCAGTGTTTTTTGCAAAAGGCATCAGCCCAAATCTGCCCGCAGTGCGAAACATGGTGCAATCCGTGGGATGGAAGTAGACGGGCAGAGCAGATGGATTGCTACATTGGCTACATGGCTAGAGAGATCGTGAAAGACGTTGCGGAATTCTATACGGAGCGTGAAGGACAATGACGATGCAGACAGATCTTTTCAGCTTCGCTTATATTCCAGCATGGTTTGAACAGTTATATACGCTGGCCCAGCTTGCCACGCCGGAACCTTGGCGATATAAAACCCCCGAATACGAAACGCAAAATACGGAAACTCCAATTCTTGAGCGATATATCAACCAGATATTCCGAAAACAGGCGGTGGAGTATAATTGCGCCTCTGAAGCGCAAGCAGACGCAGCTTTTTATGTACGCAACGAATTTGCCTGTTTCCATACAGGGTTGTATACACAGGCATATAAAGATATTTACATGTGCTTTGAGCGCAATAGGAAGCGCGACACGCTAAAACAATGGTACTTCAAGGGATTTGCGACAAACAGCTCGCCGTGGCTCAAATATGTCCACCCGCTGCCCCAAAAACCGTCCTTTCCAATGTGGCAAGGGATGACTTACTTCTCTCCCGAATGGGAAATTCGTGTCAATGCAAGCCATATCTTGAGTGATGCGGAAAACGCTGCGCGGCTTCCGGAGGCCGTGCGTGGAGCATGGAATCTACCCTTGCTGCTGGAAACAGCAGTGGAATTGGCGCGGCGCAAAGCACGGATCGACTGGAATCTTGCGATACCGCAGTTGTTCCAGAGTCGCGTGCAATACCTTCTGCCCATTCATCTGACGCGCATGGATGCGCCCGATCTGGCGATTGCGCTGTCGGTCATGGATGGCTATTACATCGGCCATACCTGCCTGACGCTGGAGATGGCCTATCAAAATGCGCGGTTGTTGGCCCGGCCAACAGCGAGATGGCTCTTGGAACTGGTGGAATGAACCCACAAGCCGGGCCGGAAAGGAGAAACGATGTCCAAAAGCATATATTGCCCTCAATGCGGAGAAAAGCTGTTTCTTCTTCGCATTGAGGGTACCCGACAAAGCTGGTTGCGCGGTGTAAGCACTGTAAAAGGCCGGTGGAAGCCCGGATCGTGCAATCGGTAAAATCGAATAGCGCTGCGTGCGACCGGAAATGAATTCGAGCGAGGGGCGTCAATCTCTTGCCATGACGGTTCAATAAGCCGTTACAGCCAAAGGTCGGCTTACGGATGTATCTCCGGTAAAGTCCGGTCGCTTGATATAGCGCATGACCGCAACCATAGACGAGCAACGGACGCCGATACAGGGAGTACCAAATCGCCGGAATGACTGCTTTATTCAAAGCACGATTTCCGGCGATTTTTTGTATCGGTGCCCGTTGTCCGCCTTTCTGTTTTGGGTAAAGCGGTCTGCGTATGGAAACTACCTGCCTCGGCTCCGGGAAAAGGAGCAGGCCGGGATGAAGATACGGTACGAATTCGCCACGGGCGAAGTTTCAGAAGTCGAAGTTTCCGAGGAACTGGGACGGGCGTTGGAGGAGATTGCGCACAAGGCAAAGCTGCGCGACCGGGCGGAAAGCCGCCGTCACGATTCATTCGAGGCGCTGGTGGAACAGGGCGCGCAATTTGCCGCGCAACAGGCCAGCGTAGAAGAACTTGCAGAAGCGGCGCTTGACAAAGCGGCGTTATCGCGGGCAATGCAGGGCTTGGAACCGCAGCAGCGGGAATTGGTGCGCATGGTGTATTTCGATGGGCGCTCGATTGCGAGCATCGCGCGCTCGGAAAACGTCCATCCCGCCACGATCTCTCATCGCTTGGAACGAATACAAAAACGATTGAAAAAAATGTTCGAATAGACCGACACGATTTGCCTATCCCATGGCTTATAAGTAGAGGGCCGTCAAGCGTCTTCGGAAAAGGAGGCCATGCGAAAATGGCATCACAAAAAGCTGCGACGCACCGCACCTTTCCCATTAGGGCCGCGCCCTATCTACACCAGCGCAAGGCCGCCGCCTTCGCGCTCGAGCGTCTGGAATCCGGCGGCGGAGCGGCGCTGCTCATGGAGATGGGCACAGGCAAGACACTGACTACCATCGCCATCGTAGGTACGCTCTGGCAGGAGGCGCGCATCCAGCGCCTGCTGGTGGTCGCGCCACTGTCCATCCTCGGCGTGTGGGAGGACGAGTTTGAACGCTTCGCCGCCTTCCACTACAACCTCGCCGTGCTCTCCGGCACCGGCACGCGAAAGGCCGATACCATCCGCCACATGAACGGGGCCACCCTGCAGGTACTGGTGGTGAACTACGAATCCGCATGGCGCTTGGAGAAGGAACTGTCCGCGTGGGGGCCGGACTGCATCGTCTGCGACG
>LHCFC04200__coassemble_1197_pt1 | contig 13245 bp, 10 predicted proteins | sample LHCFC04200__metabat2_high_PE_065 | metagenome-assembled genome bin LHCFC04200
AAGACGGCCCGCGCCGAGTATATCGGCCCCGCCGTTTACGACGCCTCGGCGGCCACGGCCTTCGCCTCGCTGATCGCCCGCGCCGAGTCGGAAAAGAAGATCGCCATGTATTCCACCCACTCCGACGAAAGCTATGTGCCCTCGGACGGCGAATCCTCCAAGCTGGAAAACGCCGGCATCTACGATGTGGGCGAGGCGCTGGCCGAGAGCTTTGAGGAGCGCGGCATCGAAGTGGTCTATTCCAAGGAGACGTTCCATCCCCACGACGCCGGCGCCTACCGCCGCTCGCGCCGCACGGCGGAGGAGTTGCTCAAGGATAACCCCGACGCGCTCCTGGACATCCACCGCGACGCCATCCCCGCCGAACAGTACGAGACGGAAGTGGACGGCGAGGATGTGAGCATGGTGCGCCTCTTTGTGGGCCGCTCGAATCCCAACGGAGACGAGAATCGCGCCTTTGCGCAGGAGATCAAGGCCGTGGCCGACGAGGAATACCCCGGCCTTGTCAAGGACATCTATATCGGCAAGGGCAACTACAATCAGGAGCTCTATCCCCGCGCGCTGCTTTTGGAAATGGGCACGCATGAGATCGAAAAGGAAAAGGCCATGGCCTCGACGGACTACATCGCCGACGTCATTTCCGAAGTGCTCTACGGCGAGAGCGCCAAGGCCGAGGAGAGCGCGGAGCAAAGCGGCGCGGCCTCGGGCGTTTTCTGGGTGATCGGCGCGGTGATCGTCATTGCCGTCGTCTACGCGCTGGCCTCCACAGGCCGCCTTTCCGCCATCTGGGATAAGATCAGGCGCGCCGGCAGTGAGATGACCGGCGGCGCGATCGGCAAAAAGCCCGACAAGGGCGAGAGGAAGCGCTGAAGCAGGAAGCGCTGCGCCGGGGCGGGGAAGGAGTTCCCCGCCTCCGGCGTTCAAGGGGAGAAGGACATGCGCGTCAAGGCATACATGGCCGCCTATTATCTTGCGCAGGCGGTCTATCAGAGTTATATGAGCCTCTTTTACCGCGCCCGGGGGATGGACGCGGCGCGCCTCGGCGTCCTTTACGCGCTCGCGGCGGCTGCCTCCATTCCCGGGCAACTGCTCTTTGGCGCGGCGGCAGACCGCGCGCGCGTCCCAGGCCGCGTTTTGCGCGCGCTGCTGCTTTCGTCCGCGGCGCTGCTGCTTTTGCAGGCCTTTGCGCGCGACGCCTTCGCCCTCTTTGCCCTCGCGGCGCTGTTCGGCTTCGCCTATACGCCGGTGCAGCCCATCGGCGACGCCCTCGCCCTCGAACGCCTGGCGCGCGAGGGGAAGCCCTTCGGCCCCGCGCGGCTGATGGGGGCGCTGGCCTTCGCCGCCGCGGCGCTCGTCTTCGGCTTTTTGCTCGACGCTTCGGGGCGGGAAAGCCTGGTGGCGCTCGTGGCGGCGGTGCTGATGCTGGTCGCGCTGGTTTGCTCCTTCCTGCTTGGCGGCGAAAGCCGCCCGCGCGGCGAAGTGCGCCCGCTGCGCCTGCTCAGGGAGCGGAAATTGCTGCGCCTGCTTTTGTTCATTCTCCCCGCGCAGGCGACGATGGGCTACTTCTACGCCTTTTTCCCCACGCGCTTTCTGGAACTGCCCGGCGCGACGGGCGCGCTGCTGGGCTGGGCGAACCTCGTCTCCGCCCTGGCGGAAATCCCCTTTTTGCTCGTGGGCGACCGGCTCTTCGCCCGCTGGGACGCGGCGGGCGTGACGGCGCTGGCCACGCTGGCGCTGGGCGTGCGCTGGCTGCTGACGGGGCTTGGGGAAAGCGCCTGCCTGCTCCTGGGAGCACAGATACTGCACGGCCTTGGTTACATCGCCATTTCCCTGAGCATGGCGCTCTACATCCGCCGCGAAGTGGCGCAGGACATGCAGGCCTCGGGGCAGGCGCTTCTCAACGTCTTTTGCTATGGTGTCGCCCGCGTGCTGGGCAACGCGCTGGGCGGCGTGGCGGCGCGCGCCTTTGGCGAGGCGGGAGGCTTCCACGCCTGCGCGCTGTTGTGCTTTCTGTCTCTGGCGGCCTTCTTTCCTGTGTGGAAGGATGCGTTTTGCAATTCGCGGCGGGATATGGTATAATAAAACTGGCGGATCGTCTCCGCCAGCCAAGGGAGGGACGAATGTGAACGATCCACAGGTGCTTCGCGCCGAACAGGAATATACGCAGCGCGTGCAGCAACTCCTGCTCTCCGTCATCGAGCAATCCACGAGCATCTCCGCCAGCCACGCCGAGGCTGTGCACATGATCGTGGCCGATGCGTGGGACGAGTTGCGCATGAAGCCGACCGCGCTTTCGCCGCAGGACCTTGAGCAGCTTTCCGCCGAGGTGGATCGATACCTTGTGCGCAAGTCGTTCACCGACGATTTGGCCGCGCGCTACAAGCGCATGCTGATGGCGCCCTTCTTCGCCCGCGTCGACTTCGCCGAGGAGGGCGAGAAAGACCCGGAAAAGATCGTCATCGGCCTGTACAGCCTGCGGGGCGGGGATGGGGAGATGCTGGTGCACGACTGGCGCGCGCCGGTCTGCTCGCTCTACTACGATTCCATGCCCGGCCGCTGCCGCTACGATAGCCCCTCCGGCGAGATTCGCGGCGAGATGACGCTCAAGCGCCAGTATCGCATGGAGAACGGCCGCCTCAAGTACTACGTTGATACGCAGCTCAACATTGGCGACGGCATCCTCCTCGACCTGCTCTCCCAGGCCACCAGCCGCCACATGCGCCAGGTGGTGTCCACCATTCAGGCGGAGCAGTCCGCCGCCATCCGCTATGAAAACGCGCGGGTGATCTCCGTGGTGGGCGGCGCGGGATCGGGCAAGACCTCCATCGCCATGCACCGCGCGGCCTTCCTCATGTATCGCCAGCGCGACACGCTCGACGCCCGCCGCCTACAGATCCTTTCCCCCGGCAGCGCTTTTTCGGAGTACATATCCGCCGTGCTGCCCGATCTGGGAGAAGAGAACATACGCTCGCGCACGCTGCGGGAGATCGTCGAAGACATCCTCGGCAAGAAGGTCGAATCGCCGCTCAAGCAGGCGGAAAAGCTGCTGCTCGACCCCGCGGGCGAGGCGCGCATGCGCTCCGTGCGCTACAAGAGCGGCAAGGCGTTTTTGCAGGAATTGCGCAAGTGCGCCGAGTCGTTTTCCACCTTTGGCCCCAATTTCGCCAACGTCTGGCTGGACGGCAAGCTGCTCATCCGCCGCGAGGAACTGCGGCGCATGTACAAGGATGAATTCAAGCTGCTCACACCGGCGCAGCGCCTGGAGCGCGTGCGCGCCACGCTGGAAACGCGCATGGCCAGTTGGGAGGCCAGCCTTTACAAGCAATACGAAAAGCAGTTCGAGGGCCACTACCATGGCCGCGAATTGACGTTCGTCAGCAAAATGGCCGTTTCGCAGCGCCTGCAGCCCGTGCGCGCCCAGCTGCGCTCCATGCTGGAGATCAAGGGCCCGCGCCTGCTCACGGAGGTTTTGCGCGACGCGCCCAGGGAGTTGCGCGACCTCTACAAGGAGAATTGCGAAGCAGGCCTCACCTGGTGGGAGGACGCCGTGGCCGAGGCCTGGCTGATGGTGCGCCTGGGCTTCGCCGCCCCGGACAAGAGCATCTACCACCTGCTGGTGGACGAGGCGCAGGATTATTCCGAAACGGCGCTCTCGCTGCTCTCGCTCTATCATCCCAACGCCCATGTGACGCTTCTGGGCGACCCCATGCAGCGCACCTGCCCGGGCATGGACGCCTGCGAACCGGCCAACTGGGGCGACTGTTTCGGCGAGCCGGAGGCGAAGGTGCTGTCCCTGAGCCGCTGCTACCGCTCCACGCTGCCCATCGCCCGCCTCTGCAACGCCATCCTTCCGGACGCGGAGCGCTTAAAGCCCTTTGGCAGGGAGGGCGACATGCCGGTGGTCGCGCCGTACAGCCTCGAGGCCGTGCAGAAGGCGCTGGAGGGCTTCCGCAAGGCGGGCCACCGCTCCATCGCCGTGGTCACCCGCACGCAAAAGCAGGCGGAAAAACTCTGCGAAAAGCTGCCCAACGTCTACCGCTTCGACGGCGGCGAGGACGACTGGCAGTATGAGAACGGCGACACCGTGGTCGGCTGCTACCACCTGATGAAGGGTCTGGAGTTCGACGCCGTCATCGTCGCCTGGCCGGACGCGGAACTCACGGACGACGAACGCCGCCGCCTCTACACCGCCTGTTCGCGCGCCCTGCACGCGGCCACGCTGCTGGCCGACGGGGAGATGCTCAAAAAGCTGGGGATCGTGCTGTGAGGTACGACGCCATCATCATAGGCGGCGGCGCGTCCGGTCTGGCGGCGGGCGTGTCGCTTGCGCGCGCGGGCTGGCGTACCGCCATCCTCGAAGCGCAGCCGCGCGTGGGGCGCAAGCTGCTCTCCACCGGCAATGGCCGCTGCAATTTCACCAACATAAACGCCTCCGCGGAGGACTATTTTGGCGACGCCGCCCTTGCCGCGGCTGCGCTCGCTGCCTTCCCACCGGCGAAGATACTGGCGTTCTTCGCCTCTATCGGCGTGCCCGCGCGCGTGGACGCGGAGGGACGCGCCTACCCGGCCAGCAACATGGCCGCTTCCGTGCTCGACGCTTTGCGCCTTTCCTTTGCCGAGGCCGGGGGCGAGGAAGTGACCGGCTTTCGCGTGCGCGCCCTCTCCCGGGGACTCACTGCCACGGCGGAGGATGGGCGAACCGTCTCCGGCCGCTGCGCCCTGCTGGCCATGGGCGGTTTGGCCGCGCCCTCGCTGGGGGCGGCGGACGCGCCCTTTGTCAAGGCGCTCGGCCACCGCTTCACCCGCCGCTTCCCGGCGCTTTCGCCGCTGGAGACCGAGCCCGTGCCCGCCCTCAAGGGCCTGCGCGCGCAGTGCGTCCTCACCATGGAGGGCCGCCGCGAGCGCGGAGAGATCCTCTTTACCGAATACGGCGTCTCCGGCATCGCCGCCATGCAGCTTTCGCGCTTCGCCCGCCCCGGCGCGCTGCTGGAAGTGGACTTTCTCTGCGGCGAGCGCCCGGCCCTTGCCGAGCGCGCCCGCCTGCTGCCTGCGCGGCGCATGGAGGACTTTTTAAACGGCATCGTCCCCCGGCGCATAGGGCAGGCGCTGGTCAAGAGCGCCGGCATATCGCTTGCCAAAACGGCGGCGGAACTGACAGAAGCGGAGTTACAGGCGCTGGAAGCGACGCTCACCGGCTGGACGCTGCCCGTGCGCGGCGCGCGCGATTTCAAGCAGGCGCAGGTGACGGCGGGCGGCCTTGAGGGTGCGCTCTTCGACCCGCAAACGCTTGAGTCCCGCCGCGTGCCCGGCCTCTACGCCGCCGGGGAAGCGCTGGATGTGGACGGCCCCTGCGGGGGCTACAACCTGCAATGGGCGTGGGCCTCGGCGCTGCTCGCCGCCCGCGCGATGAACGAAAGGCTCAAGGCATGATACGCATATCGCAGCTCAAACTCCCGCTGGACTACGAAAAAACGCCCCTCGCCGCGCACGCCGCGAGGGCGCTTCACTGCGCCCCGAACGACATATCCGCCGTCCATCTGCGCAAGCGCTCGGTGGACGCGCGCGACAAGGGCGACATACGCTTTGTGCTCACCCTCGACGTGGAGACAAAGCGCCCGCTCCGTTCGCTGCCTAAGGGCTGCGAACAGCTTTCCGCGCCCACGCCGCGCCCGTTGCCCACGCCGCGCGCCCTTGCCCATCGCCCGCTGGTGGTCGGCCTCGGCCCGGCGGGGCTGTTCGCGGCGCTGACGCTTGCGCGCATGGGCCTTGCCCCGCTGGTGATCGAGCGCGGCAAAAGCGTGGACGAGCGCGCGCGCGACGTGAACGCCTTCTGGGGCGGCGCTGCGCTCGACCCGGAGAGCAATGTGCAGTTCGGCGAGGGCGGCGCGGGTGCCTTTTCCGATGGCAAACTCAATTCCGGCATCAAGGACGCCCATTGCCGCGAAGTGCTGGAAACGCTGGCCCGCTTCGGCGCGCCGGAGGAGATTCTCTGGGAAGCGCGCCCGCACGTGGGCACGGACCGCCTGCCCGCCGTGGTGTGCGCCATCCGGCAGGAGATCGTGCGCCTGGGCGGGGAAGTGCTCTTTGAGACGCGGCTGACAGGCCTGCTGGTCGAAAATGGCCGCGTGCGCGGCGCGACCTGCGTGCGCGGAGGCGCAACCATGGAGGTGGAGACGGAGAACGTCATCCTCGCCGTCGGCCACAGCGCCCGCGATACCTTCGCCATGCTGCACAAGCTGGGCGTGCCCATGTCGCCCAAACCGTTTTCCATCGGCGCGCGCATCGAACATCCGCAAGCGCTCGTCGATTTGGCCCAGTACGGCAAATGCGCCGGCCACCCGGCTCTGCCGGCGGCGGAGTACCGCCTCAGCGTCCACCTGCCCGACGGCCGCGCCGCCTACACGTTCTGCATGTGCCCCGGCGGTACGGTGGTGGCGGCGGCCTCGGAAACAGGCGGCGTGGTCACCAACGGCATGAGCCCCTTCGCCCGCGATGGCGAAAACGCCAACAGCGCCCTGCTCATCGCCGTCTCGCCCGCGGACTTTCCCGGAAACGACCCGCTCGCCGGCGTGCGCTTCCAGCGGGAATGGGAGCAGAAAGCCTTTGCTCTGGCGGGCGAAAACTACCGCGCCCCGGCCCAGCGCGTCGGCGACTTTCTGCAGGGCGTCGCCTCGACGGGCGCGGGCGACGTCGCGCCCACCTACCGCCCCGGCGTCGCCTACACAGACCTTGCCCGCTGCCTTCCCGACTACGCCGTGCGCGACATGCGCGAGGCCATCCGCCTCTTTGACCGCCGCCTGAAGGGCTTTGCCCACGCGGGCGCGCTGCTCACCGGCCCGGAGACGCGCTCCAGTTCGCCCGTGCGCATCGAGCGCGACCAAAGCGGCCAGAGCGCCGTGCGCGGCCTCTACCCCTGCGGCGAGGGCGCGGGCTACGCCGGGGGCATACTCTCCGCGGCGGTGGACGGCGTAAAGTGCGCCGAGCGTCTGGCGGCGGGGGAGGGGAAAGAGGGATGACTGTGGATCGGGAACTGCTGGACATCCTCGAAACGTTCGCCACCTCTGGTTGGGACGAGCTGGCCGTCCCCGCGCGGCGGTTTCTCGAAGGGAAAGTGCCCGCCGCGGCGCTGCGCGAGGTCATCCTGTGCGCGCAAGCCGCCTGTGGAACGTGCGGCTGCGCCCTTGACGCCCTCTATCCCCGCGCGCTCATGCTGCTGGAAGGCTTCGGGCATTTGTGTGACAAAACGGGAACATAGCCTGAATTTGCTTTCCAAATAACAGAGGGATGTGTTATAATCAGAAAGAACGACTGTATTTCTGCACAGTCGCGTATATGTCAGGGGGCGATCGGGGATGGAACAGCCGTTTGCGCTGATCCTGGCCTCGGCTTCGCCGCGCCGGCGCGAGTTGCTCAGTCGCATGGGATATGCGTTTGAGACTTGCGCGCCGGACGTGGACGAGCACGTCGAGGGCCGCGCGGAGGATATCGTCAAAACGCTGGCCGTGCGCAAGGCGCGCGCGGCGGCTTCGCATTACGCGCGGGGCGTGATCATCGCCTCGGACACGCTGGTCTCGCTGGACGGAAGGCCCCTGGGCAAGCCCGCCGACGAAAGCGAGGCGCACGCCATGCTGCGCGCCCTCTCCGGCCGCGCGCACGAGGTCTTCACCGGCGTCTGCCTGCACGATGCGGCCACGGGGCGCGAAATGGTCGAGGAAGTCAAGACCGCCGTGCGCTTCCGCGAACTGACCGACAAAGAGATCTGGGACTATATCCATACCGGCGAACCGATGGACAAGGCCGGCGCCTACGGCATACAGGGCGGCGCGGGCGCGTTCGTCGAGGGGCTGGACGGTTCCTTTGAAAACGTGATGGGCTTTCCCGTGGACGACGTGGAGCGCATGCTGCGCGCGTTCACCGGCGAAGGCTGACGAAGCGGAGGGGCACAGATGGGCGTTTTTTCATCCGGCGGCGTGGGCATCGACCTGGGTTCTGCCAATGTGACGATCTTTCTGGAGAGCGAGGGCGTGGTGCTGCGCGAGCCGAGTTATGTGCTCGCCTCGCGCGACGATCCCGATAACGTACTTGCCTGCGGGCGCGACGCCCGGCAGATGCTGGGGCGCACGCCGCGCGCGGCGGTGCTCGTCTCTCCGGTGCTGGACGGCGCGGTGGGCGATATCGAGACGACGACTACGCTTTTGCGCGAACTTTCGGAAAAGGCCATCGGCCGCCGCCGGGCGCTTGACCGCACCCGCGTGGTGGTTTCCATGGGCCTGGGCGTGACGCGCGTGGAGCGCGCCGCGTTGGAGGAAGCCGTCAAGGCCCTCGGCGCGCGCCGCGCCGCGCTCGTTCGCTCCACGGTGGCGGCGGCGGTGGGCGCGGGCGTGTCCATCGACGAGCCCAAGGGCGTGATGGTGGTCAATATCGGCGGCTCCACCACGGAAGTGGCCGTCCTCTCCATGAGCGGCGTGGTCGCCTCGCGCGCGACGCGCACCGGCGGCATGGCGCTGGACGAGGCCATCATCCGCTACATACGCAACGAAAAGGGGCTGGTCATCGGCCAGCGCACGGCGGAGGATCTGAAGATCGACATCGGCTCCGCCCGGCAGGAAGACGGCGAAAACGCCGAGGATGTGCTTTTGCGCGGCCGCGATGTGCGCACGGGCAAGCCCTCCACGGTGTCCGTCTCCCCCAGGGACGTCAACCGCGCCATCCTGCCCCCGCTTACTGCGCTGCTGGAGAACATCCGCGAAGCGTTTGAGAACACGCCGCCGGAACTGGCGGCGGACATACTCGAGCGCGGCGTGTACCTTTCCGGCGGCGGCGCGCAGCTCGACGGCCTGCGCGAGCGCCTCAGCGAGCTTTTGAGCATGCCTGTGCACATGGGCGAATCGCCCGAGGACGACGTGGCGGCCGGCGCGGGCGCCATCGCCGCCGACGAGCGGCTGGCTTCCCGGCTCAGACAGTCGGGCTGCCTCATCGAGCTGTAAGGGGATCTGTTCATGGCAAAGAAGAGCACAGGGCGCGCCTATTCCAAGGCGCAGGTGGAAAAGCAACGCCGCGCGCGCGGCAACGCCATTCGCCGGGCGATCTTCGTGGTGGCGGTGCTGGCGGTCGTGGCGCTGGCGGTGATCTTTCTGGTGCTGCGCGGCGGCGAGGGCGCGTCGGTGGGCGAAAACGCCATCGGCAGCGCGCTTTCCCCGCTGCAAAACGCCTTCAGTTCCGCCACCAAATGGGTGCGCGATCTCTTCCAGGGCTGGCGTAACTATGACGAACTGGAAGCGAATTATCAGGATCTGTTTTTGGAAAACCAGCAACTCAGCCTCGAGCTGCAAGGCGCCGAGGAAGCGCTTGCCGAAAACCAGCGCCTGCTCGGCCTGCTCGACGCGCAGAGCCGCTATGAGACGCTCGACCCCATTTACGCGCGCGTCATCGCCCGCGATCCGGGCCAGTGGTTTGACACGTTTTCCGTCAACCGCGGCACCAACGATGGCGTCGGCGTCGGCATGGCGGTGGTCACGGGCGACGGCCTGGTGGGCCGCGTCTATGAGGCGGGCCTGAACTACGCCAAGGTGCTGACGATCATCGACTCGCGCAGCGCCGTTTCCTGCCTCATTGAACGCACGCGCGACAACGGCGTGATGCGCGGCCAGATCACCGCCACGTCGGAGAGCGCGGAGTGCTATGTGAGTTATGTGCAGAACATCGCCAACATCGTACCGGGCGATACGCTGATCACCTCCGGTACGGATTCCCTTTATCCCAAGGGGCTCATGGTGGGCACCGTCACGGCGGTCAGCCGCGCCACGGACAACGCCGGCGGCTACGTCATCGCCATGCCCAGCGCCGATTTCCAGCACATCGAAGAAGTGCTGATCCTGCGCACTGTGGTCGAGACGGATCAGGAGCAGGGCCTGCCCGTGGTCGCCACACCCACGCCCGTGCCGCGTCCGACGACGACGCCCGTGCCTTCGATGTCGGCGGGCGAACCGGAGCAGGAAGAGGATATCTTCGTCTTCCCGACGGCCATGCCCGATAGCAGCGCCGCCACCGGCCCCATCTACGAGGAACTGCCCGAAGATACCTGGGCTGAAAGCTGATAAGGAGAAATAAGGAAAGGAGGGATGACCGTGCGCAGACGCGCCATGCCGGCTGTTTTGACGCTGCTTTCGCTGCTGCTGGATACGTCCGTCATCCCCTTCCTTATCAGCAGCCCCTACATCGTCTCGCTGACGTTTTCCACCGTGCTGGTGCTGGGCGTGTACCTGGGGCGCATGCACGGCATGCTCTATGGCCTCATCGCCGGCCTTTTGCTGGATATACTGGTCGGCTATCAGCTCGGGTTCAATACGTTCGTCTACATCGCCCTCGGCTTTCTCGCCGGCCTCATCGCCTATGAGCCGGAGGATGTGCGCGCGCGCCGGCGCCCCTCGCGCGTCTATCTGCGCCGCGCGCTGACATTCTTTGCCATGGCGCTTATGCGCGAGGTGGTCATTTACGCCTATCAGTACTTTGGCACCGCGCGCATCGAGGGCATCTACTTTCTCAACTTGCTCATCCGCACGCTCCTCGCCACCGCGCTGTGCATGCTGCTCGGCCCGTTGGAAGCCCGCCTGACGCTGGGCAGGGGAGCGCGCTACCGGCGCACATCCGCCAAACGGGAGGTGAAATCCTTTTGAGGCCCTATAAAAATCGCGTGCTCATCGTCTGTCTGGTGCTCGTCATCGCGTTCGCGGCGGTGTTTTTCCGCCTGGACAGCATGATGATCGACGGACAGGAGGCGTCCACCGCGCGCGCCACATCGCGCTCGACCAAGACGCTTTCCGTCACCGGCATGCGCGGCACCATCTACGATGTCAACATGACGCCACTTGCCTACGACCGCCGCAGTTACAATGTAACTTTTTACCGCGATCCTTCGCGCAGCTCGGAGGCGGACCGCAAGACCTATACGCGTTCCATTCTCAAGACCATCCAGCTTGTGGAGTCCAACGGCAAATCGACCATCACGGAGTTCTGGCTGAAAAAGGACGAGGACGGCGTCTGGCGCTTTTCCACCAATTCCACTTCCGAATCGGTCAACGCCACCCGCGAGAGCCAGTGGCGCGCCAACTTCTACCTCACCAGCACGCCTGAAGAGCAACTCTTTGACGCGCTGCTGGAAAAGTACCTGATCGTCGACGTTCTGCGCGAGGAGATCGTCGAGGAACAGGGGGCGGAGGCAGCCGCCAGCATCACAGACGCGCAGATCGTCGAGCAGTACGAGGACATGATCGTCAAGATACTCGCCGTCTGGCAGACCTCGCGCATGAACAACTACAACTCCCGCCCCGTAGCCATCGCCTACGACGTGGGCTTTGAAACCGTTTCGGAGATCGAGGCGCGCTCCATGGAACTGGACGGCATGTCCGCCGAGGAAAGTTCCACCCGCGTCTACCCGCAGGGCCGCACCGCCGCCCACGCCGTGGGCTATGTGGGCCGCATCAATTCCCGGAGCGACATGGAGGAATACTCCGCCAAGGGCTATCCCAACGACGCCATCGTCGGCGTTTCCGGCATCGAAAAGTCCATGGAAGATCAACTCTCGCCCTATGTCTCCTACCGGCAGGGCGAGCGCGTGGTGGAGATCGACACGCGCGGCAAGATCGTGCGCGAGATTTCCTACACCGCGCCGGTGGATGGCAACTCCGTGGTGCTGACCATTGATTCCGAATTGCAGGATGTGATGCGCTCCGCGCTGCAGCGGGCCATCAACAACATCAATTCCCAGCAGCGGGATGTGATGTCCGGCAGCAGCTGGCAGCGCCGCAACGCCTCCGAGCTGGCCCGCTATGAGGACATGGGCCACGAGGTGCAGCTGGCCGAGTCCGGCGCCATGATCGCCATGGACCCCAATTCCGGCCGCGTGCTCGGCTACGTCAGCCTGCCGGACTATGACCTTTCCATCTTCGAGGGCGGCAGCGTCGATTCCGGCGCCTGGGCGCAGATACTCGCCGACGACAACAACCCCCTGTTCGATCGCGTCATCAGCGCCAAGGACGCCCCGGGTTCCTGCTTCAAGCTCTGCACGGCGCTGGCGGGCTTGGCCTCCGGCAACCTCAGCAAGACCGAGACGATCGACGACGAAGGCTACTACACCAAGACGGATACCGCCAACCCCGCCAAGTGCTGGACGTCTTATCCTCAGAACCACCAGAACCAGACGGTGGTGGAGGGCCTTTCCAACTCCTGCAACTACTTCTTCTATGAAGTGAGCTACCGCACAGGCATGCAGACGCTCAACGAATGGGCGGCGGCGCTGGGCCTTACATCGCGCACGAACATCGAATTGCCGGGCGAGTCCACCAGCTTTGTCGGCAATCAGGACGCCCTCTATGATCCGGACGTGGCCATCGAGGACCAGATGACCACCAAGCCCATGGTCGTGGCCACGGCCCTGCGCAACCTCATCGCCGACATCGGCGAGGAGCGCAACATCGAATACGACGAGGAGCGCGTGGACGAAGTGGTGAAAAAGCTGATGGACATCGCCGTCAGCTACGACAACCGCTCTGAGTGGAACGTGCCCATCCGCGAGGTGCTGGTCTACGACCTCAACCTGCCGGTGCAGTACATTTCCTCCAACTACCTGGGCAACACCGTGGCCAGCTACATCGCCGACCTTTACTGGACGCCCAACGAGACCATCATGCTCGGCATCGGCCAGTCGATCACGCAGATCACGCCCATCGCCGCGGCGCGCTACGTCTCCGCCATCGCCAACGGCGGCACGGTCTACGACGCGCAGATCATCGACAAGATCATCGCCCCGGACGGCACCGTGGTGGTCGACAAGGAGCCGGTCGTCGCCAACCAGATCGAGACGGATCCGGAGTACTTCGAGCTCATCCAGGAGGGCATGGTCAACGTGACCTCCGTCGAAAACGACGGCACCGCCGCCGAGCAGTTCAAGAATTCCAAGTACACGATCGCCGCCAAGACCGGTACCTCCCAGCGAACCGAGATCGACGTGGAGAACAACTCCTGGCTGGTCTGCTACGCGCCTGTGGAGGATCCGAAGATCGCCGTGGTCGTCTACATACAGAACGGCTATGCCGGCGCGCGCTCGGCCAGCGCCGCCATCGAGACGATCACCTATTATCTGGACAACTACGGCGGCTATGAGTCCACCGAAGCGGAGACGGAGTTCTCCATCGCCGACTGACGCAAAGGAGCCAAGCAATGCGGGAAAAGATCGCGGCGCTCGTC
>LHCFC04200__coassemble_1221_pt1 | contig 12997 bp, 11 predicted proteins | sample LHCFC04200__metabat2_high_PE_065 | metagenome-assembled genome bin LHCFC04200
GCCCGCAGCAGCCCTACACCGCCGCCGACCTCGACTGGACGAACAAGAAGAGCCGCTCCTCCGTGGAGATGAACGACCCCGCCGCCCGTCCCGCCATCGCCGGGGAACTGCCGGAAATGGACAAGTACGACACCGTCTTTCTCGGCTTCCCTATCTGGTGGTATGTGGAGCCGCGCATCGTCGATACCTTCATGGAGGCGTGCGACATTGCCGGCAAGACCTTCATCCCCTTCGCCACCTCGGGCGGCAGTGGCGTGGAAGGCGCGGCACGCAACCTGCAAAAGGCCTATCCGCAGGCGCAGTGGAAAGCGGGCAAACTCCTCGGCGGCGGCGCGGCAGCCTGGGCCAGGAGCGCCATCGACGGCTGAACGCGAAAGGAGCCATGCCATGATGAAATCCAAGGTCTACTTCACTCGTGAGATTACGCCGGAAAGCGTGGTCGCTATCTATCATAAATTGGGCGTGGAACTGCCGGGCAGGGTGGCCGTCAAGGTGCACACCGGCGAACAGGGCAACCAGAACTTCCTGCGTCCGGAATTCTGGAGGCCGATGGTGGAGGAAGTCAAAGGCACGGTGGTCGAGTGCAACACCGCTTACGGCGACGCCACGGGCGGCGTGCGCGACCACACCGACACCCACCGCAAACTCCTTGCGGAGCACGGCTGGACGAAGTATTTCGACGTGGACATCATGGACGCGGAGGGGCCGGACGTCATCTGGCCTATCCCCAACGGCAAAGTGCTCAAGGAGAACCGCGTGGGCAAACACATCCTCCGCTACGACTCCATGCTCGTGCTCGCCCACTTCAAGGGGCATCCCGCGGGCGGCTACGGCGGAGCGCTGAAGCAGCTGGCCATCGGCTGCGCCTCCAGCGCCGGCAAGGCGCTGATCCACTCCGCCGGCAGGAGCGCCGACCGCTTTGAAACCTGGACGATGCACGCCAGCAACGTGGCTTTCCCCGAGGCCATGGCCGACGCCGCCATGAGCCTAGCAGAGCACTTTAAGGGCAACATCGCCTACATCAACGTGATGAAAAACCTCTCCGTGGACTGCGACTGTTGCGTGGTGGCCGAGGATCCCTGCATGAAGGATATCGGCATACTCGCCTCGCTCGATCCCGTGGCCGTGGATCAGGCCTGCATGGATCTGGTCATCCGCTCCGACGACCCGGGGCGCGACCACTTCCTGGAGCGCGTCAACAGCCGCAACGGCCTCCACACGCTCGAAGCCGCCGCCGAATTGGGCTACGGCTCGCGCGAATACGAGTTGATCGAGTTTTGAACGACGGGCGGGGCAACCCGCCCTTTGCGAAAGGTGGTGCCCCCATGCCCGCGGCTTCCGAAGCGCTGACCAGGGCGCGCAGGGAGGAGATCATCAACGCCTGCGCCGCATTGTATGAAACGATGGGGTTCCGGGAGATCTCCCTCAAGGACATCGCCCAGCGCACGTCCTTTACGCGCACCTCCATCTACAACTACTTCCAGACCAAGGAAGAGATCTTTCTCGCCCTGCTCGCACGGGAACACGACGCCTGGGCGGCAGACATGGAGGATATGGCGAGCGCCCACGACGCGCTCAGCGCCGGCGCTTTCGCCGACGCCTTCGCCCGCGCGCTGGAAAAGCGCGCCTGCATGCTCAAATTGATGTGCATGAACCTCTACGACATGGAGGGCAACAGCCGCATCGAGAACCTGGTGGCCTTCAAGGCCTCCTACGCGCGCGCGATGCGGGCGATCGAGGCCTGCCTTGTGAAGTTTTTTCCGCAGATGACGGAAATGGACCGGCGCGCATTCCTCTACGCCGTGCTGCCCTTCCTCTTTGGCGTCTATCCCTACACCACGCACACGGAGAAACAAAAGGAGGCCATGGCGCTCGCGCACGTCCCCCACGTTTCCCATACCATTTACGAGATCACGCGCTCGCTCGTCGGCAGGTTGCTGCCGGCCTGAGCGGCAGACAACGAAAGGAGTTCCTTCCCATGAAAAAGCTGTTTGCGTTGCTTTTGACGCTTTGCCTTGCCCTGGCAGCACCTGCCTGCGCCGAGACCGCCGCTCCCGCGCAGCCCGAGGCGGATGAAGCCCACAGCGACACGCTGGTGGCCTACTTTTCCGCCACCGGCAATACCCGCGGCGTGGCGGAAAGGCTGGCGGCGCTGACCGGAGCCGACCTTTACGAGATCGTGCCCGTCGACCCATATACCGAGGATGACCTCGACTACGGCAACAGCGAGAGCCGCACTTCCCTGGAGATGGACGACCCCGACGCCCGCCCGGAGATCGCCGGCGAGCCGCTCGACCTGACGGGCTATACCACACTCTACCTCGGCTACCCTATCTGGCACGGCGAAGCACCGCGCATACTTGCCACCTTTGTGGAGAGCCATGACCTGAGCGGCCTGACCATTCGCCCCTTCTGCACCTCCGGCAGCAGCGGCATCGGCCGCAGCGCGGAGGACCTCGAGGCGCTGGCCGGCGGCGGCACATGGCTGGAGGGGCGGCGCTTCCCCAGCGATGTGCGCGACGAAGAGCTGCAGGCGTGGATCGACGAAGCGGCATAAGGGGACAACATGGAATGAAGATCGCCGTGCCGGAGGACAGCCCGAACAGGCGCGGTTCCTCCAATCTGTTGGCAGGCGAGTTCATTTGCGGTGTGCAGGTCTGCGCCGGCTGCGTCCGTTGCGACTGCGAAAGAGCGCGCGCACGGAAAAGCGATATGGAAGTTTTTCGTCGGCAGATATTCTCCGCCGATATACTCGTGTTCGTCATGCCGCTGTACTACTGCGGCATGTCCACGCAACGCAAGGTGTTGATGAATTGCTTCTGCGCCATCAACGGCAGCATCGCCCGCCGCCACATGAAATCCACGCTCATCGCCGCGGGATTGGACGTTCGACGCGCTTATCGCCCACTACAAAATGCTGACGCGCTCTGAACTTTCGACAGTCCAAATATTCGACAACAGCAAGCAGGCGAGAGAGCGAACGGAATCGCTCTTTCGCCTGCTTTTTTATCTAAAAGAGAGTCCTTTGAGGCCGAAAGCGTCGGCCTCTATCAGAGGATCACGTCGATATCCAGAAGAGCGCACAGGTCTGTGAGGGCCTCGACGACGTTGCCGAAGCAGAGAATGACGTGCTGACTGCTCACCTTTTGCGCAAATTCCGCTACTGTACAGGTATCCGGATACACGCGCAGGCTCGCCAGCTGCGGCGCGGGTTCGGCCCAGCCGTATTCGTTCCATGCCGGCGGCTCCTTGGCCTCAGCGCTGTAAACGTGCATGGCATAGCGTCCACTGCGCTTATATACCAGCCGCGCGCAGGTGACATAGCCTGTCTTCACCTTGCTGACGTTCAAAAGCGACGTGTTGAGCAGGCCAAACGCCGCAGGCAACATCTTGACCTCTCCGTCAATCACCGGCACCGGCACGTAATCCGGCGTGCCGATGAGCATCGAATCCCGGAAAAACTCGTAGTATTCCATATACCACGACATCTGCCCGGTGAGATAGTGCAGCATGAGCTCCGTGACGTTGCCCATAACATCGTTTTCCGGCGTCGTCATCACGCCATACCAGCGTTCCAGCAACATAAAGACCATCGCCGGGGGAAATCCACACAGCTTTTTCATGCCGTCTACATCGGTAAGCGTCACCGCCTCGTAGCCCCGCTCCTTGATCTTCTTGCCGATGGCCAGCGCGTATTTCACGCCAGTCTCAATGATCGCATCATCGCATTGACCGAGAATCTGCCAATTCTCCTTGACATAGCGAACGCCATCCGCCACGCGCGCCGCATCCAGCTTTTCCACTTCACGCATCATCTCCAGCATTTCAAAGGGCTCCACTTCCACGCCGATCTGGCCGCGCATAGAATTCCCTTCAAACTGCGTTCCGTAAAGCAGCATATCGCGATAGCCCATCGTTCCCACGCGGGCGCGACGCAGGCGTTCCGCCGCATCCGCCGCGCAGATGAAGGCATAGATCGAGCTCAGCGGTTCCGGTTCGCCAATGATGTTGTATACAAACTTAAAGCGATAGCCCATCTCCTCCAGCGCAGGGCGCAGCGCCGTAGTTCCTGCCTGTTCAGCGGTGGTGATGATGCGTCCATTTTCCATCCAACCGCACAGGCCCCACAAGAGCATTGGCTTTTGGCGGAACTCATCCACGACGCGGATCACCGCATGCGTGGGCACCCAGCCCGCCAGGCAGAGAACGATGGACGAAAACGTTTTGCCGCGCAGCCTGTCGATGGCCGCATCCGCAGCCTTGTATTCGGGATCGTCGATGACGATCCCCCCGTCGATGACCTCCACATTTTCGAAGCCGGAAAGGGATTTCAGCGCTCCCGCGTGTTTCTTTTCCAACCGTTCATAGGGCGTATTGATCTCTCCGAAACAGATCAGTGCTATGTTTCTTTTCATGGTTGAACTCCTTTTCATAAGATCAGCCGTCTTTTCTGGCCCTGGAGAGCACGTCGAAGGCCACCGCCAGCACGAAGATCGCACCCTTGATGACGTACTGATATGCGATTCCAACGCCCATCAGGTTCAGCCCGTTGGTCAGCGACATGATGACCAATGCGCCGATAATGGTATTGGTCACCTTGCCGATGCCGCCAGAAGTGGATACGCCGCCGATATAGCACGACGCGATTGCGTCCAATTCAAAGCCTGCGCCTGCGGTTGTTGAAGCGGATTGCAAGCGAGAGGCGAACAGCAGCCCGCCCAGCGCCGTCATCATGCCCATGGAACCGAAGACGAACAGCAACGTCTTTTTAACGTCTATACCCGCCAACGCCGCGGCCTCTGGATTGCCGCCCACGCCGTAAATGTGGCGCCCCAAACGAGTCTTCTCCATCATGAAGTTGTAGGCGATGACCACGATGCCGACCACCACGATCGTCCAGGAGAGGCCGCGATAACTGGCCAGAACGACTGCGACTGTACCGATCAGCGCCGCCATCAGCAGCAGCTTGAGGGCAAAGGCGGGAGCGGACATCACCTTGAAATTATATTTCATCATATTCTTGCGGGTGCGAATCTGCGAGATCACCATCAGTACGATGACGATCAGGCCAACCACCAGAGACAGCGCGTGCAAACCAGCGATATCGCCGATATCCGGAACAAAGCCGTTGGAGATAGCGTTGAATGCCTGCACGTCAATGGGGATCGTACCCGATTCAGAGGTCACCAGCGACATCAGACCACGGAAGATGAACTCGAACGCCAGCGTGGTCACAAACGCCGGAACACCAACCTTGCCGATGATCAGGCCCTGAATCAGGCCCGTGCCGATACCCAACAGCAAGATCAGCGGGATCGTGATCCATACGGAGATGCCCATCCGGATCATAAAGATCGCGGCGATTGCGCCCATAAAGCCCGCGCCATAGCCCACGGAAAGGTCGATCTGCCGGATGATCAACACCAGCGTCATGGCAACTGCCATGACCGCGATATAGCCGGTCTGATTGATGAGATTGGTCAGATTCCGAGGCGAAAGGAAGATGCCATCGGTAAAGATGCCGAAGATGATGAATATGACCGCCAGCGCAATGTACATCGCATAATCGCGGAGCTTGGTCTTCAGCGTATACAGCGCGTTGGCGCTGCCGGATTCGTGATTCTTGGCCGCGTTATCCATTGTAAACCTCCTCCGCCTTTGTCGCCAAAGACATGATATTGTGTTCGTTCGCCTCACCAGCTGCGAGTTCCCCGGTGATCATGCCCTCTGCCATGACGTAGATCCTGTCGCTCATACCGAGGATCTCCGGCAGGTCTGAGGAGATCATAATTACGGAATAGCCCTCGCTGACCAAGCGGTTCATGATGGTATATATCTCGTATTTCGCGCCCACGTCGATGCCGCGGGTCGGCTCATCCAAGATCAGCACCTTGGGCTTTGTGAACAGCCACTTGGCCAACTGCACCTTTTGCTGGTTGCCGCCGGAAAGGTTCATGACCAGCTGCTGGATCGATGGCGCCTTGATGTTCATGGATTTTTTGTATTCGTTGACCCGAATGATCTCCTCGTTGCTATTGACGACAATGCCCTTCATCAACGCGCCCAAATTGGCAATCGTCGTATTGAAGCGTATGTCCTGAATGAGGATCAGGCCGTTGCGCTTTTTGTCTTCGGTCACATAGGCGATACCGGCATTCATGGCCTCTCTGGGGTTGCGAAAGCTCATTTTCTTTCCTTCCACGAAGATATCGCCGGACACCAGCTTGTACTTGGGTGAATTGCCAAATACAGACAGCGCCAATTCTGTTCTACCCGCGCCCATCAGCCCTGCCAGACCGACGATCTCGCCGTGGCGAACCTTGAGGTTCACATGGTCCAGAATCAAGCTCTCCGTGGATGGGTCATACACCGTCCAGTCGCGCAACTCCAGCGCCACGTCTCCGGGCACCTCGTGTGTACGCTTGGGATAGATGTTCTCGATTTCGCGACCCACCATATTCTTGATGATCTCGCGCTCGGTAATCGTACCGTCCTCGCGCTGCATGGAGCATATCGTAGCGCCATCGCGCAGGACAGTCACCGTGTCCGCGATCTCCACGACCTCCCGCAGACGGTGGGAGATCATAATGGAGGTCATCCCCTCCTTCTTAAGCTCACGCAGCAGGCGCAGAAGGTTTTGGCTGTCATCCTCGTTGAGCGAGGCTGTCGGCTCATCGAGAATCAGCAACCGCGCGTGCTTGGAAAGGGCCTTGGCGATCTCCACCAGCTGCTGTTTGCCGACGCGCAGCTCATGAACCTTCATGGAGGGATTCACGTCCAGCCGGACGCGCTTGAGAAGTCTTTCCGCCTCAATGATCGTCTGGTTCCAATTGATGACGCGCCCGCTCATGATCTCATGGCCAAAAAATATATTTTCATAGATCGTCAGATCCGGGATCAGCGCCAGCTCCTGTGAGATGATGGCGATGCCAGCCGTTTCCGAATCCTTCGTGGAACGGAATTTCTGCACCTGTCCTTCGTAGACGATATCGCCCGTATAATTTCCATATTTGTAAACGCCGGAAAGCACCTTCATCAGCGTAGACTTACCCGCGCCATTTTCCCCCACAAGACAATGGATCTCGCCGCGTCGAACCTTGAAATTGACATTGTCCAACGCGCGAACGCCGGGAAACACCTTGGAGATGTTCCGCATTTCCAGTATATAATCGTTGTTCAAATTCCCACCTCCGCCGTACGCAGACGTCTATGGAAAGCGTTTTGGAAATGGGCGGCCTGTACGGCCGCCCTTACAGTGTCGGTTTGCTGCGATGAGCCGCGCTCAGTTGTTGTAGTTGGCCGGCTTCACGGCGTCGCTGATGTCCTCATAATTGGTGTAGTTTGCCTTGTCATACACGCCGCCATCCAGGAAAACTTCCACGATGTTGTCGCGCGTAATGGTCTGCACGTCGGATCTGAGGGTGGGCACGGCCTTCACGCCGTTGTCCACAGTCTCCGTTACTTCCACTTCCTCACCGTTGAGGAGCTTGTTGGCCAAATCCATCGCCGCGGTGGTGATCATCTCCGGGTTGCAATAGACAGTCATGTCCTGCTTGCCGTCGATGATGTACTGCACAGAGCCTTCGACGCCGTCCGCGCCACACAGGCGATATTCCTTGACGTCCGCATCCGCCATGAAGGCGTCGGCGACGGCGCGAGCAGTGTTGTCATCCGGAGCGATAATGAAGGAAAGCTCCTTTTCCTCGGGGCTTGCCTTGGTCAGATCGGCCTCGGCCAGCGTCTTCGCGGTCTCGGGATCCCACTCGGTATCGACCGACTGCATGATTTCATACAGCTGCTCGTGGGTCAGATCGTAGATATCCTTGTACTCCATAGCGACATCCGAATTGCGCACAATGAAGGTACCATCCGCAATCTTGGGCTGGAGGGAATTCCAGTAGCCGCGGAAATAGGAGAAGGAGTTATTGTCCGTCAGCGCGCCGGAGTACAGGTAGAGGTTGAGGCCGGTGCCGCCGTGCGCTTCCGCAGAATCCACCAGATACTGGCCCATCGCCTCGCCGATCTTAATGCTCTCAAACGCCACATAATAGTCGATCGCTTCCGTGTCGGTGATCAGACGGTCGTAGGAGATGACCTGCAGGCCCTCACTTTTGGCAAGCTCCACCGTGGACGCCGCAGCAGCCACGTCAAAGGGGCAGATGATCAGCACTTTCGCGCCCTTGGTGATCAACGTTTCTACGTTGGTCTTTTCCGTGGCAGCGGATGCCTGCGAATACATGATCTCCGCCGAATAGCCGTTTTCTTCGATCAGCTCGTAGAACTTTGCCTCGTCTGCCAGCCATCTATCCTCGTCCTTGGTTGGCAACACGATGCCGATGTCAAGCGCCGATGCGCTGACCGTGATGCTCAGAATACTTGCGAGTACCAGCAACATTACCAGCAGTTTCTTCATGACTTTGCGCCTCCATTTCCTTTTCGTCCCCTAAAATACCTGTACCTGAAACATGGAGCGATCCGCAATGCCCCATTTGCAATTCCAGCATAGCATAGCTGCAATGCAAATCGCAAGTATTATTTGCACTATCGCGCAATTATTTAATGCAAATAATGCAAATATCGGGAGTTATTACAAAACTTGCCCCCGATATTCGCACGATAAGCGGAATATATGTTAGTTTAAGAAAACACAGTCCGTGAATTACGTCGTAGCCCGAACCACGAGGAGCGGTTTGACCGCCACCTGCTGTGGCTGACCCGTCAGGCCGTCCATACGCCGCAGAAGGATGCGCACCGTGATACCAGCCATATCGTCGTAAGGGCAAGAGATCGTCGTCAAGCCTCCATACACAAATTCAGAGGCGGGGATACCGTCAAAGCCGATAACGGCGATATCCTGTGGGATGCGTAACCCGGCCTCCTGAATGGCGTGCAAGGCGCCGATGGCCATTTGGTCGTAGCAGGCGACGACCGCGTCCGGTAATCTGCGCCCGGAAAGCAATTCCTTCATGCGCAAATATCCGCCTCTCTCCGCTCGCTCTTGGATGTATATTGGAAATATGCCAGGAACATTCCGGCTTTGTTTGCGCTCATGCCCTTGTGGGGAACCTTGAGCGGCAATTCTATACATTCGCCAGACGCTGTCACACAGGGATAGGCCTCGGAGTCGGATATATCGTAACAAAACAGCATGCCATCGCGGTCAAAAACCAGTTTGTCATCCCCTATCCATGTCGGGCTTTCCCCCTCCCCAATGGTATATGCCCCTTCCGGCGCAGCATAACACACGATGTGTTGATCCTCCCCATCTTCGCCCCTTACCAAATCATCGTAGGCAATGCGTCCGCGATCGGAGACGGTCGCGCTGTAACTCGAAGCGTAGTTTTCCAGATCGGAAGCATCATCAACGATAAAATCGCCATTTGCTTCTATCGGGTATTCCGACACATGGCCGTTTTGTTCCATGCGCGCATACACATAGTCCACGTCCGGCGCATCGCCCGCCTTTACAAAGTAAACGCTCCCTCCCTTATAGGCAAGGATCCTCAGACAATCCTGCATGTGAATGTCCTCCATGATGGGGGAAATCGCATCGCCATAAACGTGCAAAATGTCCCAGCGGATGTTTTCCTTCCCGCTTGAAGTATCCGGGAGCGCTATACAGACGCCGCTCTCCACATCGCTTTCTATCAGATAGCCCGCGCTGGGAAGAGCGTTCAGGCTCCTGGTATCCAGCGCAATGGAGCATATCGCAGGTTCATGGATCACGCGGCCCGACGCAGTTTCCTCAAGATCGTAACACCAGTATAAGCGACCTGTCAGACATTCAGCAGAGATGGAAGCCGGGGCGTCGTACCACATGCGCAGACAGAAAAGCCCCCCGAGCGCTAAAATCACCAACGCGACTGTGCTGATCAGCGCTTTTTTCACATCGTTCCCTCCTGTTCGTCCGGCTCTCTTTCTGGTTTTTTTAAAGGATGATTCCTTTCATAAAAGCTGAGGAAAGCCATCTGCAAAAAATGGTATCCAGAAATGCCCCTTCCCCTCCCCATTCTTGAACTTATCTTCGCCATGCTGCCATTGACGCCTGCTTTGTCTTCTGCCTCCACGGGATCAGGGGCAAATTTCCGCCCTGCCCAGAAGTTTGTCCTGCCGGACCGCAAATTCTTTTGCGCACAACGCTTGACAGTATTCTCCCGTATACTTTGGTAGAACGTTGTGCTTTGGTTGGCTGAAAATGAGGCTCAGCCTGCGAGGGGGAAGCAAAGAGAAGCTGTTTAAGCAAACCCATGTTCCAAGTCAATAAGCAAGGACTCCTCGTCGGGAATCATCCAGTATCTGCCTTTGCTGGAAAAACATGGGGCATACTTTATTCGCCGGTCCGCAACGGTTTGCACCACGCTCCAGTCATCCGTTCGGACAAGCCACGCTTCCGAAAAATTCGCACCGCCCACGAGCGCCTGAAAAGTTAAATATTCCCCATCCGCTGAGAAATTAAGGCCCAAATAGGCCAACGCCTTGTTGGAAAGCCTTATGGCCGTATCGGGGTCAGAAATATCCTTCGGAAACGTCCTGTAATGGAGCACCGGAGCGCCCATCAATCCAGACAGGCACAGCCCGCCTTTTTGATCATAATTCACATATGAAAAACTGGTTCCCAGGTCAGAAGGCACTTCCAATTTGTCAAGGATGGAATCATCTTTGGTGCTTATTCGCACAAGATAGTTGCGCTTGAACATATAATGCATCAGCGCAATTTCATCATTATAATAGGACAACGATGTAATATGCCCTGTATCATGCCAATGCTCCTTGCTGGGCTCCTCATTTCCATAAATCACACGATTGTTGTCAGGCGACTGCAAATCGAAACAATGCAATGTGTTTTGTATGGGAACAAACAGCCTCCGACCGTCCGTGCAGCAGAATCTGCAGGTTGCAACAGCGTTTTTCCATTCTTTTTGGAATGCAAGCTTTGCATTGCCACTCTGTATGTCGTATATCTCGAGGCGGTTTTCAGTATTGAATATGCCGAGGCGTTCGCCATTATCCGAAATGTAGAGAGAAGCATTCTGTATTGCGCTGATTTCCTGCACGTCGTCCATTTCGGGGAAGCGCAATGCCTTAACGCCGGAAGAGTCCATATAAATGCGCTGCCGATTTTCATCAAAGCAAAGAGCCTTTGCGGGACAATTTTGAATCTCGTATACCATAAAGCCGCCTTCCTCTCCAATCACCAAAATCTCCTCATATCAGATGTGCTTCATGGATGAATCCATTCCAACGTATACTACAAAAACGATTCTGCAAATAACACAAGTTCAGTTCGCTGTCCCACACATACCCGCGATACCGGAACGGATTCAGTTCGGCCAGCGTTTCATATGCATCTGTCAAAGTGCGCATGAGAATGGGCTTGCCCCATGCGTCGTACTCGTATTCTACCACGCGGCTGCCGCTGACGTCAACGATTCCGCGGCATCGCCTTCGTCCTGCCTGACGCAGCGATGGCCGCGGACGATGCACAGCGCCGCCTCGAAGGCTGCGCCCGTCCAACCCTCGCGCGACACACGCAGGGCCTTGTCCTTCTTCTCATCCCTCCTGCGCATTGACACACAGCTCACCCTTTCCAGATGTACCAGTCATGCGCATCACGGTGTCTATGGAATATCACAATGCTTTCGCGCCTTCAAGATGGTTTTAATGCGCATTCCGCATTAAATAACGATCCCCTTTCCCTCGCTTCCAGTTCCTGCGCTGAAAGTTTCCTGAGCCATCCATCAGCGCTACGGATTGTCGCAAGGCATGGTTGAGAAGTCGGGAGGGAAGTCAAAACAATGCCTTCAATCTCTTGAACAACTCCCGCGGTGGAATCAAAGATTTATTGACGGAAATAAGCACGTCATATTCGTCCAAAAGAATGGATATGGACACATCGGCAATCCCTTGCTTCACCAATTCTTCAAAAGGCCGCCGCGAACACAGGACGCCTCTTGCAGGAGCAAGCAAATTGACTACAAATATATTTTCCGGATTTTCTTGAATGGCCTTATCCAAAAAATCCGCAAAGATAGGGTATGGTACAACCGCGGATACCTCTACAGAACCGGCTGAGCTGGATCTTTCAAAGTATTCCAACCCTTGATCCTTCACGAATACTCGCAACGAACTTTCTTCTGTTACAGAATCAATCAACACCACAGTCCATTTAAGCGCAAACACCGTGAAGATTTTGGCGATATTCCTGAAGCTGCACGAAATGCCGGAAATCCGTATTTCTGCCGGATTCATGAAAAGGATTTTGGAAAAATGCATCACGCGCAACGCCTCCCCACAAGCCAGCGCCCAACATGCCAAACGGTTTTATGCTTCATGAACGCCCACGCCCGATACGCCCACGTGTCCGTGCCCGTATCCTACCATGCCCCTTCCGGCGCTGTCAACAAACGCAGGGCGCGCCAAAGTATGCGTCTTGTACGCTTTGCCTCATACTTGCAAGACGCTGACGCCAGGCCGCCCATCCCCGCCGCATGCACAAACATCGCATCACTTTTATTGCATTTTCTGCATTATTTTTTCGTCTCAGCCTTTTCTGCGCATGAAAAAGCGCCAGGGCAAATACCTTGCCGGCATAGAGGGAGATGGAATTGGTACACACGCCGTACTTCGTGCCGCGTGCGTGGACGATCTACGTGGGCGAGGCCACCATCATCACATGGGTGATCTTGCTTAAGCGGCTGGTGCCGGAGTCCGTGCAGAGGAATTGCAGGTCGCCGGGCTGTCTGGCCATGTTGATGACCGAAGCCCCGCCGAAGCTCTTGCCGATCTGGGCGTAGGTAGCAGGCCAGAGCAACTCGAAATCATCGTCATAGATCTCCTTGTTGCTCGTAGGCACGCTGCCGCCGTACTTCCAGCGTTTGCCTTGCGCGGAGTAGGCGCGGACGACGAGGGAGGAACAGTCGAAAATGTCCTCCTGTATGCGCCTGGCCGTAATAAGGATGGCGGCGCTATTCCTTCTGAACTTTATTTCTCTTTCTCT
>LHCFC04200__coassemble_1233_pt1 | contig 12921 bp, 18 predicted proteins | sample LHCFC04200__metabat2_high_PE_065 | metagenome-assembled genome bin LHCFC04200
TGCCGACGATGTTCGAGCGGCCCACCACCACGGCGTGCTTGCCGGAAAACTCCACGCCTGCGCGGCGCAGAAGTTCCATGCAGCCGGCGGGCGTGCAGGGCAGAACGGAAGTTTGGCCCGTGAAGAGGCGGCCGGCGTTGACCACGTGGAAGCCGTCGGCGTCCTTTTCCGGAGCGATCTCCGCCAAAACGCGCGCCTCATTGATGTGTTTGGGCAGGGGCAGCTGCACCAGCATCGCGTCCACCGCCGGATCGGCGTTGAGGGCGCGGATCCGGGCGATGAGCTCTTCTTCCGTCACGCTCTCGGGAAAGAGCAGTTCGCGCGACTCGATGCCGATTTCCTCGCAAGCGCGCTTTTTGTTGCGCACATAGATCTTGCTGGCAGGATCGTCGCCCGCCAGCAGCACCGCCAGGCAGGGTATGGTGCCGTCTTTGCGCAGGGCCTCGGCCCGCGTCTTCAGTTCCGCGCGGATCTCCGCCGCGACCTGTTTACCGTTCAGAATCGTTGCCATGGATGTATTCCTCCCAACCGATGAGCGCCACGCCGCAGGCGTTGTCGCCCGACATTTCCGGTCTTCCCCAGTGCAAACGCACGGGGCAGTTCAGCCTTTGCAGGCGCGCGGGCAGAAGCTCGCGCAAAAGGAGCGAGGACGCCACGCCCCCGGAGATGAGCGCCTCGCCAAGGCGCGTCTTTCCACAGGCCCACTTCATCAGCCAGGCCACCGCGCGGGCAAGGTAGGAATAGACCTCCGCCGCCACGTCCTCGCGGGGCGTTCCGGCATCCAGCATGCGCATGGCCTGCGCCTCGGCCCCGGAGAAGGAGACTTCGCCCTCCCGGTGCGAGAGCGGGAAGGCGCCTTTGGCCGTTCCCTGCCGCGCCAGCGTTTCCAGCGCTGGGCCCGCCGGGAAGGAAAGGCCCATGCGCACGCCCACGCGGTCGACGAGCTGGCCGGCGTGCAGGTCGTTGGAGCCGCCGAGCAGTTCGACCTTCAGCCCCGCGCGCACATGCAGCACTTCCGTGGTGCCCCCGGAGAGGTGCAGGGCGAGAAATTCCTCCGGCAGTGCTCCCGCGCCCTCCATGGCGGCACGCACATGGCCCTGCTGGTGGCTCGTCTCGTAAAAAGGCACGCGCAGCGCGGCGGCGACGGCGCGGGCAAAGCCCGTTCCCGCCGTGAACACCGGCATGTAGGAGCCCTCCGCGTCGCGCGGACGGGCGCTGGCGCAGACGCAGGCGATCTGCGCCTCCCCCGCCTCCATGAACATGTCCTCCATCAGCGCGGGCAGGCGCTGCACATGCTGGAACAGGGCCTCGGACTGCCGAAGGCCCCGCGCGCCCTGCGCCACGTCGAGGAGCCGGCGGCGGCTGCAAAGCACGCCCGTCTCCCCCGCCAGCGCCACGGAGGTGGTATAGCAGCTGGTGTCTACGCCCAGAGCGCACTTCATTGCGCCAGGCTCCTTGAGATGCTGCCGAGCACGCCGTGCACGAACTGCGGCGATTTTTCGCCGGAGTATTGCCGCGCCATCTCCACGGCCTCGTTGATGACCACGGCCTGCGGGGTCTTGCCCTGCATGAGTTCGCAGGTCGCCAGGCGCAGGATCGCCAGATCGACGCGGGAGATGCGCTCCAGCTTCCAGCCGCGGGCGTTTTCCTCGATGCGGCGATCGATCTCGGCGGCGTTTTCCACCACGCCGCTGAACATGCGCTCCATGAAGGCGCTCTCCTCTTCGCCGGGCTGCACGCCCAGAAGGTCGATGCGCGTATCTTCGCCGCCTTCGCCGCCCATTTCCCATTCGTAGATCAATTTCATGGCGTGCGTGCGCGCCGTGACTCGGTTCATCTTTCCCGCTCCTTTTGACACAAGCATTGCGGTGGCGCGTATCCCGCGCCGCCGCAATGCGATTTTATGGGTCTGATCCAATCAATTTTTGGCCTTGGCGTCCTCGTCTGTTTTCGTTTCGCCGTCAGAGGGCGTGAACAGCGCTTCCTCCGCCTCGTCTTCATCCTCGTCTTCGTCCTCGTCATCGTCGAAAACGAGGACGTTTTCTGCATACGCTTCGTCCGCTTTGGGCGCGTACTCTTCCGGAGCATCCGCCTGCGGCGCTTCATCCAGCGGCGCGAAGCTGCCCGTCCAGTCCTCCTCGCGCGCCTCCGGCTGCGCGGAAGCGTCGTCCACATCCGCGCCGGCGCTCACGGGGACTTCGGCCACGGGCCCGGCGGCTTCCTGCGCGGCGACAGCCTCGACGCCCGCATCCTTCTCCTTGCGTCCAAGCTTCCAGCGCGGCTTTTTCCACTCGGGCTTGACATCCGCGCCGGCGAGGGAACTGACGACGATCTCCACATCGCGCACGGCTACGCCGCAGTTGGACTCGATGCTGGTGCGGATCGCCTTTTGCATGTTCTTGGTGACGGTGGGCACGTGCGCGTTGGCTTTGAGCGTAAGATCGACGGTCACGCTGACTTCCTCGCCCTCGTTGGAAACGCCGATCTTCATCTCCTTGACGTCCGGCACGCGGCCAATCGCCTGCCGCGCCATCTGCGAAAGCGCCGTCAGGGACATGTGCACCTGCGCGCCGTCCTCAGAATTGACGGTGATGAACGACGCCGGCACGCGCTTTTTGTTCCTGCCGAAGATCATCATCACCATATAGGCGCTCAAAAGCACGACGATCGCCGTCAGCCCGAGGCCGATGAGCACGGAGAGGAAATGCCCCGCCGTATGCTCGAGGCCTGCGAACATGCCGCCGAGCAGATCCACGCCAAAGGATCGCAGCGCCATGCACACGGCAAAGGCCAACGCGATCAGCACGTAGAGAAACATCAGGACCTTGTCCCAAAAACTCGTCTTCATGGGGCCTCCTTTCCTCCCGCGGCGCCGGACGCGCGCCGGCGCCCGCAGGCGTTGCGCCGAAAACCGGACTGGCGACTTTACAGCGGATGTTCTTCCTCGTCCGCTTCGGTATCTTCGCCTTCGCTCTCGCCGGGCAGATCGCTGAGGTCGGCGGGGTCGATGGGCTCCATGTCCTCCGCCTCGTCGACGTCGTCTTCCTCGTCCGCGTCCTCCTCGACGATCTCCTCAGGCAGATCGTCCAGGTCGTCGTCGTCCAGTTCAAGATCGTCGTCCTCGTCCGTTTCCGGCGCGGCGGCTTCCGTCTGCGCGCTTTCATCGGCCTTGGAACCGGAGGGTTCCTCCTGCGCTTCCTGCTCGCGCATGCTGTTTTCCAGCAGCTTCTGCTGGTGCTCCTTGAGTTCCTGCGCGGCGCGGTTCTCGCGCTCAAAGCTGACGGCCTGCACATGCACGTCCACATTGCGCACGTCCAGTCCACTCATCGTTTCGATGGCCTTCTTGACGTTTTCCTGAATGCTCTTGGCAACGTCGGGAATGGGAGAACCGTATTCGACGACGATGGTGACGTCCACGGCCACCGTGCCGCCGTTGATATCCACGCGCACGCCCTTGGTGAAGTTGCGGGTGGATTTGCGGGTAAACATATCGGCCAGACCGGTCGAGACGCTGGCCATGCTCGCCACGCCTTCGACTTCCTGCGCCGCCAGACCCGCGATGGTCTCGACCACGCCGGTGGCAAAGGATACGCTGCCGTCCGGGTTCTCGTCGAGCTTGACGTCCGACGGATAATTGTCGCTCATATCGCAGACCTCCTTTATCTTTCACCATTATAGCAGAAAAAAGCGCGGCTGGCAAATGATTTGCTTTAATTTATTGGAATGATCTTGACATTGCCGCTGTCAACGTCCGTTTCCCGCAAAACGAGTTCGAGGATGACCGCCGTTTCCTGCCGGGTGAGCGCCTCGGCGCGCACGAGTATATTGGCCGTGTCCTCGTGGATGGTGGCCACGCAGTCTTCGTAGCCGCGGGCGCGCAGAACGCCCTCGATGGTTGTCTCCTGTTCGGCCCAGGCCATCAGGTCGATGAGCGTGCGCTGGGCAAGGGCGCGGGTCTGCTGATCGGTTTCGCCGTCGTGGATGATGTCGTTGAGCTGGGCGGTCTGCATGCTGCGCAGTTGTTCGCGCTCAAGGCGAAAGGCCTCGAGCGGGTCCGTTTCCTCCGGCGCGGCGGCCGGCACCGCGCTTGCGGCGGGAACGCCGGCCGCCGCGGGCTCCGCCTCAGGCCGGCCGGGCAGTTGCGCGCAGAGCAGGGCCGCCCCCGCCGCGAGAAGCACAAAGATACAGGCCATCCAAAACCACCGTCCGCGCACGCGCATCCCTCCGCATCTGAATGACTTCGATCTGGTCAAGTTCCACATCGAGCAGAGCGCGCGCCGCCTGCATCAGCGAGAGGCGCACGCCTACATCCTCCGCGCCGGCGGCGACGATGACCACGCCGGCGATCTCCCCGTTTTGCTCGGAAACCATGGCGCGCACCTCGCCCGCGCCCTCCACCGCCGAAAGCACGCGCTCCAGCCGCGCCTCCAGTTCCGTGGGCTGCGCCCCCGCGTCGCTCCCGCCGCGCGTGAGCACGAGCGCCGCCACGCAGGCGGCGATCAGCAATAACAGCCATTCCAGCCCCCGCGCGCCGCGCAGTTTCTCCTTCAGCCCCCGCCACGCGCCCATCACAAAAGCACCGCCCCCGCTGCGCGGGCGATGACAAAGAGCGCCATCAGGCCGAGAAGGAAGCGCGCGCCGTGCCTTTGCGCGGCATCGCCGAGGAGCAGTTCCACCGCCGCTGAAAGGGCGCAGAGCGCCGTGAGTTGTGCCGCCGCCTGCGTAAGTTGCGCCATGTGCAGACCACCTACCTTACCACGCTCTGTCCAGCCATGAGCGTCCCGCCCAGAAGCAGCGTGAGGATCACCGCGGCGGAAACGCACAGCACCAGCAGCATGCCCGCCACCTGCGAAAACTTGTCCGCGAGGGCGATCATCCCCTCCTCCGCCACCGGCTCCAGCAGCGCCGAGATCAGCCGCAGGGCAAACAGCGCCGCCACCAGCGCAAGAAGCGGCCTCGCGCACATCAGAAGCAGCGCAAAAAGGCCCGTGGCGCCGGCGGCATTCTTCACCAGAAGCACGCTGGAAACGAGCGCGTCCATGGTGTTGGCCACTTCTCCGCCCACCACGGGCAGCAGGTTGTCCACCGCGTAGCGCGCCGTGCGCACGGCGGCGGAATCGTAGCCCGTGCTCAAAAGAGCGCGCACCGCCGAAAGGCCGAGGAAACCGGTCATCAGGACGCCCGCCGTCCAGTTGACCACCGAGCGCACGAGGGCGAACAGCCTTTCCAGCCGCAGCCGCGATCCGAGCTGCCCCGCCGCGGCCAGCGCCGCCGCGATGGTACACAGCTTCAGCCCCACTTCCGCGAGTATGCGCGAAAAGGCGTTGCCCGCCAGCGCCGAGAGCGGCGTGACCATGGCCGCCGAGGCCGTGGCTCCGGAAAGGGAAAGCAGCGAAGCCAGCACGGGAAAGACGCCGTCGGCAAGGCGGGCGACGTCGGCGATGAGCGCCTCCGCTTCCGCCGTCAGGCGCAGAAACCACAGCGCGAGTTGCGCGGCGCAGACCAGGCAGCAGAGTTGCGATACCGCCCGCGTTCCCTTCCCCTCCCCCGCCATCTGCCGGGCGATGGCGCTGAGCAGCGCCGGGGCCAGCAGGGCGGCCACCAGCGCCGAGGCGCGGCGGAACTCCGCCAAAAAGGCGTCGCTCAGGCGGGAGAGCAGATCGCCAAGATCCCACTCTCCTTCGCCGGCGGCGAGGGAGAGGATCATCGCGCGCACGTCCACGCCGCTTCCCTCCGCCGCTTCCTCAAAGCCGCTCAGATCCAGCGCTTCGACCACCGCGTTCACGTCCTCCTCCGCCCGCGCGGGAAAGCAGAGGAGCAGAAGCACGGCGAGCGCCGCCAGCGCCCGCTTCACAGCAGCGCCTCCGTGACGATGGTCACCACCTCCGTGAGCAACGGCGCGGCCATGGCAAAGAGCGTCACGCGCACGGCCAGTTCCACGCGGCTGGCCAGCGCCTTTTCCCCCGCGTCCTCGCAGATGTGCACGGCGAATTCGGCGATCAGCGAGATCCCCGTAGCCCGCAGGATCAGCGCCGCGCCGCCATCCAGACCGGAAGCGCTGGAAAAGAGCGAAAGCGCCGCCGCCGCTTCGCGCAAGCCGGGCAGGAGCATCGTCAGCGCCGCCGCGCCCGCCGCCAGCGCCACGCCCGCCGCCAGTTCCGGCCTCTGCGCGCGCATGGCCGCGCAGGCGAGCGCCGCCGCCACCAGCAGAAGGGCGATGCGCACCGCCTCCATCAGGAAAGCTGGAACACGGCGCGCACGCTGTCGAAAAAGCCCGCCAGCATGTTGACCACCATCAGCAGCACCACCACCAGCCCTGAGAGCGTCGTGAGCATGGCCACGTCCTCGCGTCCGGCGCGGGTGAGCACGATGCCGATGACCGACGTGAGTATGCCGATGCCAGCGATGCGAAAGACGAAATCCATATCCATGCGCGTTCCTCCTGCCTCCGGACGGTACGACCGGCTTTTCAGACAAAAGCGATGGCCAGCATCAGGCCAAAGAGCAACCCCAGCGTGGCATAGAGCCTGCCCTTTTCCGCGCCGCTTCGGGCGGCTTCGGCCTCCAGGCGGCCCAGTTCGCGCAGCGCCGTCTGAAACAGCGCCTCCTGTCCGGCGCGCGCGTCCGCGCCCAGGCCGTCGAAAAAAGCCGTGAGCGTGGAAACGTCCTCTTGCGTCAGGCAGTCGAGCGCCCCGCCGCGCCGCGTCAGGGAGGGCAACAGCGCCCGCCACGACGAGGCGGCGTCTTCGCCCGCCGCCACGCGCTCGCCCACGCGGCGCAGCACGTCCGAGCGCGCGTGGTCAAGGGCCGCGTGCAGGGGGAGGCGGCGTTCAAGCATCTGAATGCGCAAAAGCTGCAAGGCGTCCATCGCCTGCCGCAGCGCGCGTCCCCGCCGCGCGCAGGCCGAAGCCAGGCTGCGGCCCGCCAACGCCGCGCCGAGCGCCGCCAGCAGCGCGAGCAGCGTCCTCACGCGCTTCCCTCCCACGCTTCCAGCGCGGCGATGCGCCCCAGGCCGCCGTCGATGCGCGCCACGAGATCGAACGCCCCCATGGAGAGCATTTCCCTGAGCGCCGGCCGGCGCGCGGCGTCCTCCACGCTGGCGGCGTGGGCGCTGGCCAGCACCGCCGTACCGCAGCGGCGGGCGTCGAGCACGGCGGCGGCGTCCTCCCGGTCGCCCACCTCGTCGGTCACCACCACGTCCGGCTTCAGAGCGCGCACCATGTGGGCGATGGCAAGGCGCTTGGGGCACATGTCCATCACGTCCGTGCGCTCGCCCACGTCCAGCGTGGGCATGCCGGCACGGCAGGCGGCCAGTTCCCCGCGCTCGTCGGCCAACGCCACGGTGCGGCCCGCCTCCGAAAGGGCGCGCGCGGCGTCGCGCAGGAGCGTGGTCTTGCCCATGCCGGGACGGGAGAGGAGCAGAGCGCTTTTGACGCCGCCGCCTTCGAGCATCGCCGCCGTCAGCCTTTCCCCCGCGCCGCGCACCTCGCGCGCCACGCGCACGCACAGCGCGCTCAAATAGGCGAGCGCGCCGATCCGGCCGTCTTCCACCGCGTAGCGGCCGCACACGCCCACGCGCGAACCGCCGGGAAGCGTAAAGAAGCCCTGCCTGAGTTCGTCCTCCCAGGCGTAGAGGCTGTGCTCGAGCATGCGCGCCGCGATTTTGCGGAATTCTTCCGGCGCGAGCGGATCCTTGAGCAGCTCGTCCCCCTGGGCAAAGCAGAGTTGTGGCCGGCCGCCCGGCCGCAGGCGCAGCTCCGTAAGGCCGTCCGCGCGGCGTTGCACGGCGCGGGCGACGTCTCCGGGCAGACAGGCGCAGATGTTCTCCAACGCTTCCATTTCGCACCTCCCACAGCGAATATATGAGGCCAGGCCCGGGCTTATCCCAAAACGCAAACACCCGCCGGGACATGCCCGACGGGTGAAAAAAATCCATTTCAACGCTTGCCGGCGCCGCTTCTGCGGATGAGGCGCACGGCCTGCGGCGAGACGGCCGTGTAAATGGCCGCCATGACTATGGAGGAAACGAAGCGCAGCACGATGCGCAAGAAGTTCAGCCCGGCCGGATAGCCGATGATGGCCGCGTCCAGGTAGAGCACCACGGTGTTGAGCGCCGTGACCACGAGGCTGCTGATGAGCACGATGACCGCCGTCTGCTTCATGGTCAGGTCAAAATGGCGTTTCTGCGCGTAGAGGCCGATGATGAGGCCGCGCGCGAAGGCGGGAATCACCCAGAGGACGGTCGTGGGCGTGAGGCCGTAGGTCAAAAGCTGGTGGATGAACTCGCCGATGGCGCCCACGGCCATGCCGTCCACGCAGCCGAAGAGCAGTGAAGAGACGATGATCGGAAACGAGGCGAAGGTCAGTTTGAGGAAGGCGAGGTCTACGGAAACGTAGCTGAGCAACACGAACAGGGCGATCCCCACAGCGTTGGTCGTCAATCTTCTGGCGTTCACTGGCAACACTCCTTTGCGCCTGCGGGCGCGGGTCTGGTAAAACCGCTTACAGACGCTAATTATAACGTATTTCCATCCAATTCTCAATAGTGTTTTTTCATTGAGCGCGTATAATAGATTTACAAAGAATTGCGGAGGGGAATTATGAAACGCAGCGCTTCAAAGCAGCCGCAGTACAAGATCCTGACCATCGACCCATGGCTGAAGCCATATTACAGCGATATCGCCCTGCGCATGCAGCGCCACGCGGACACGCGCCGCGCTCTGCTGGGCGACAAGGGCGATCTGTCCTCCTTTGCCAACGGCTACCTCTACTACGGCATCGCCCGCACGGACGACGGCTGGGTGTACCGCGAGTGGGCGCCCGGCGCGGACGAGATGCACCTGATTGGCGATTTCAACGACTGGAACCGCGAAAGCCACCCCATGACCCGCCTGGAAAACGGCAACTGGGAGATCGTCCTGCCCGGCGAGGACGCGCTGATGCATGGCCAGCGCATCAAGGTGCAGGTGACGAAAAACGGCGAGAAGTTTGACCGCATCCCCGCCTACATACGCCGCGTGGTGCGCGACCCTGAAACCAACGAGTTTTACGGCCAGGTCTGGGCGCCGAACCGTCCCTTCCGCTGGACGGACGGCGGCTACGGCAAGCGCAAACTGAGCCCGCTGTTTATCTATGAATCGCACGTGGGCATGGCGCAGGAGGACGAGTCCGTCGGCACGTACCGCGAATTTGCCGACCGCATACTCGACCGCATCCAGGAAGCGGGCTACAACACCATACAGCTCATGGCCATCATGGAGCACCCCTACTACGCCTCCTTCGGCTATCAGGTGACGAACTTCTTCGCCGCTTCCTCGTGGTACGGGAACCCCGAGGACTTGAAATACCTCATCAACACCGCGCACGAGATGGGCATGTTCGTGCTCCTGGACGTGGTGCATTCCCACGCCAGCAAGAACACCAACGAGGGCCTCAACCGCTTTGACGGCACGGACGACCAGTATTTCATCGCCCAGGATCACCCGGCGTGGGACACCAAGCTGTTCAACTACGGCAAGTACGAGGTCATCCACTTCCTGCTCTCCAACCTCAAGTTCTGGCTGCAGGAGTATCACTTCGACGGCTTCCGCTTCGACGGCGTGACCTCGATGATCTACCACGACCACGGCCTGGGCACGGACTTCATGAGTTACGACCGCTACTTCAGCCTCAACACCAACGTGGAGGCCATCACCTATTTGCAGCTGGCCAACGAACTGATCCACGCGGTCAATCCCTTCGCCGTCACCATCGCCGAGGACATGAGCGGCATGCCCGGCATGTGCCTGCCCATCCGCTACGGCGGCATCGGCTTTGACTACCGCCTCTCCATGGGCGTTCCGGATTTCTGGATCAAGACGCTCAAGGAGAGCGACGAAAACTGGGATATGCGCAAGATGTGGCATGAGTTGACCACGCGCCGCCCGCAGGAAAAGAACATCGGTTACAGCGAGAGCCACGACCAGGCGCTGGTGGGCGACAAGACGCTCATCTTCCGCATGGCCGACGCCGAGATGTACACCGGCATGAACAAGGACTACCACTCCATCACCATGGACCGCGCCATCGCCCTGCACAAGATGATCCGCTTTATCACGCTGGTGCTGGCCGGCGAGGGCTACCTCAACTTCATGGGCAACGAGTTCGGCCATCCCGAATGGATCGACTTCCCCCGCGAAGGCAACGGCTGGAGTTACAAGTACGCCCGCCGTCAGTGGTCTTTGTGCGACAACGAGATGCTCAAGTACGCCTGGCTGCGCGATTTTGACCGCGCCATGCTCAAGTTCGCCCGCAAGTACCGCGTGCTCTCCAAGCGCGGAGCGGTGAACCTCTGGGTGGATCAGGAGCGCAAGCTGCTGGCCTTCTGCAAGGGCGATATCATCTATCTGTTCAACTTCCATCCCACCGAGTCGCCGACGAACTTCTTCCTGCCCACCCATCCCCTGGGCGCGGGCGATTACCGCGCCGTGTTCTCCAGCGACGAAACGGCGTTCGGCGGCAACGGCAACATCAGCGAGGACTACGTCTATACGGCGAAGGACGTTCCCGGCCACGGCGTGGGCTTTGAAGTCTACATCCCCAGCCGCACGGCGGTGGCGTTCAAGCACGTCTGACGACGTTTTCGCGCCGCGCCAGGGGTTTCTGAACGTTTCTCCTTGCGCGCTTCCCTCCTCTTTGCTATACTGTACGCATACCAAAGAGGAGGGTCAAATTTATGAATACAGGTATGGGCAGCGCTCCCAAGAGAACAGGCAGAACCGGCCCCTTCGGCATTCCCCGCAGGACGCTGGCGATCGCCGCGGCGGTCGTCGTGCTGGCGGCGCTCATCGTGTTTTTGACGGCGTTTTCGCCGTTTGTCACCATCCCCGCCGGCCACACGGGCATCGTTACCACCTTCGGCCGCGTGGAGGACTACACGCTCAGCGAGGGCTTCCATCTCAAAAGCCCGCTCAAGCAGGTCATCGTCATGGATACGCGCACGCAGCGCGCTTCTCTGACCATGCAGGCCTTCTCCAGCGATATCCAGCAAGTGGACGTGATCTGCTCGGTCAACTATTCCGTCGACCGCGAGACGTGCCAAAAGCTCTACCAGCGCGTGGGCATGAACTACTATGCCAACGTCATGGAGCCGCGCGTGCTGGAGAACGTCAAGACGGTGTTCGCGCGCTACACGGCGGAGAACCTCATGGACGCGCGCAACACGCTCTCGCAGCAGATCCTCGAACTTCTGGGGCCGGAAATGGCCGAATACGGCATCTCCGTGACCTCCGTGGCCATTGAGAACGTGGACTTTACCGACGCTTTCACCGACGCGGTGGAGCAGAAACAGGTGGCCGAACAGACCCGCCTGCGCGTGGAAACGGAGCAGGCGCAGCAGACCGCCGTGGAGGAGGCGCAGGCCGAGCGGCGCGTGATCGCCGCCAACGCCGAGGCTGAGGAACGCGCGATATTGGCCGAAGCCGACGCCAATGTGGCCCGCATCAATGCCGACGCGGAGAAGTACCGCGGCGAGCAGCAGGCGGCGGCCAACGCGGCCCTGGCCGCCTCGCTGACGGACGAATTGATCGCCTACTACCAGACGCAGCAGTGGGACGGCAAACTCCCGACCGTCTATGGCGGCGAGACGCTGCCGATCCTCGAGATGGGCGCGCTGCCGGAAAGCGCGGAAGCGCCCGATGAAGAGGGAACGGCCGCGGACGAATACGTCTACGTGCCCGCGAGCGACGGCGAATAGCGGTTTTGCCCGCCGGAGTGTTTATCCGGCGGGCAAGGCGTGTATATTATATGCGGAGGGCTGAGCGATGAAACGCGAAGCGACGGTGGTGGAGGTGGACGGCCGCCTGATGGCCGAAGTGGTGCGCACGGAGGCTTGCCTGCAGTGCCACGCCTGCCAGTACGGGCAAAAGGGGCGCGTGCTGGTGGAACTGCCGGAGGGCGACTACCGCGTCGGCGACACGGTGGAGCTTTCTTTGGAGGACGCGCGCTTTGCGCGCGCTTCGCTGGTGGCCTACGCGCTGCCGGTGGCGACCTTGTTTCTCGGCCTGCTCATCGCCGCCTTCGCGGGGCTGTCCGAAGTTTGGCAGGCGCTCTGCGCGCTGGCCGGGCTGGCCGCCGGTCTCGCCGTCATCAAGATATTGGAGCCGCGTCTGCGCCGTCTGCGCCCGGATGTGCGGCCCTGCGATAAAAAGGAGGAATAAACTGTGTCTGAACAGATCCTGAACCTCAAAGGCGCCGACCTGACCGAAACGAAGCTTGCCTCTCTGGGCAAGGTGCTGGTGGATTTCTGGGCGCCCTGGTGCGGCCCCTGCCGCATGGTGGCCCCCATCCTCGAGAAGGTCGCCGCGGAGATGGACGGCAAGGTGACCATCGCCAAGGTCAACATCGACGAGAATCCCGACGCCGCTTCCGCCTACGGCGTTTCCAGCATCCCCACGATGATTCTCTTCGTGGGCGGCAAGGAGGCCGCGCGCATGATCGGCGCCAACCCCAAGAGCGCCATCATCGACTTCATCAACAGCAAGAATTGAGTTTTCACGTTAAATCGTGCGCACAAGCGCGATTTGACAGGGATTTTGTGGTATACTTATGGTGGATGAAGAGGTCTGCCATTGAATGCGCCGGCATCTGTCGGCGCATTCAGGATGTTGACAAAGTCAACAGACTGGCAGAGCGTTGAGAAAGCCTGCAAGCCAAGGAAGCCAACTTGCCGACAAGGGAGCTTACATAGGCGTAAGTGACCGCAGGCGGCAAGTTGGATGACGCCGGAAGCAAAAATTGCCACCTTCTTTATTCTTATCAAGGCAATTTTTGCGGTTGTAGGCTTTGTCAGCGCTCTGAGCGCCGGCATCTGTCGGCGCTTTTTGTTGTGAGGGCAAGCCGTTTTTTGCGCGCCGCGCGCGTCGTCGGCGGCGTGTGAGCATA
>LHCFC04200__coassemble_1357_pt1 | contig 12185 bp, 9 predicted proteins | sample LHCFC04200__metabat2_high_PE_065 | metagenome-assembled genome bin LHCFC04200
GTCGCGCAGCGCTTCCGCGCGCTCCAAGGGCGTTTCACAAGCGGCGGCGCGGCGCAGGGCGTCCTCGCCAAGGCCCCAGTTGAGGCGCAGGGCGGCGCGCAGGCTGGCCGTGTCCCCGGGCGCGGCGAGGGAACGGAAGAACGCTAGCGCGCCACGCACGCTGTCATCTTCCAGATATTCCTCGCGGCCGGCCACCAGACAGGGGATGCCGTCGTGCGCGAGGCATTCCTCGATGAGGTCGAGTTGGCGATGGGTGCGGGCGAGCACGGCCATCTCGGAAAAAGCGCGCATCTCGCCCTCCATCGCGGAGGCGGCGAGCATATCCACGCCGCCGGCCAACCGGGCGATCTCCTTAGCGATCCATACCGCCTCGGAAAAAGCCGTATCCGCGCGCACGAGGCGCACGGGCGCGCCTCCTTGCGCCGCGGGGCGCAGTTTTCGCGCCGGGCCGGGATTGTGGGCGATGCACGCCGCGGCGCGGCGAAGGATGTCCGGCGCGGAACGATAGTTGACGGTCAGCGGGATCGTTTCCAGTTCAGGCAGATCGGCGCGCAGGCTTTCAAAACAGTTGGCGTCCGCGCCGCGAAAGCCGTAGATGGACTGATCGGGGTCGCCGATGACGAACAGGCTCTCCCCCGTCGCGCTCCAATGGCGCACGAGGGCGCGCTGCACGGCGTTGATGTCCTGAAACTCATCCACGAGGAGGTGATCAAAACGGCCGTCGGCCGGAGCGTCCGCCGCGAGGGCGTCGAGCAGGAGGTCGTCGAGGTCACGCGCGCCCAATTCCCGCAGGCGCGCCTGATAGGCGTTGACCAGCGCCGCATCCACGCCGGCATCAGCGCAGGATATGCCGTTCTTTACCGCCGAAATGGCGCGCAAAGCGGCGCGGGGCGCGCGCTTGCCGAGTTCCGGCAGGCCGTAGAGGACTTCCAGCGCGCTCTCCTCGCCCAGCAGGGGCCTGTCGTCGAGCAAACGCAGGCAGAGCGCGTGGAATGTACCGATGTGCAGTTGCTTCGCCTTGCGCGCGCCGAGGCGGCTTTCAAGGCGCTCGCGCAATTCCCGCGCTGCCTGGTTGGTAAACGTGACCGCCGTAACGTGCGACGGCCTGGCCCCGGTTTCGAGCAGGCGGATGATGCGCTCGACGAGCGTGAAGGTCTTGCCCGTGCCCGGGCCGGCGACGACCGCCAGCGCCCTTGCCGACGATTCCACGGCGCGGCGCTGCTCGTCGTTGAGGCCGCGCTCGAGGGGCGCGACCTCAGCCTTTTCGGCGGCCTTGCGCGCCCTGACGGAGGCGGATCTGGGTTTTTCCGGCGCGGCGGCCATGTCGAACATCGCCATCTGACCGCCGAGCACTTCCAGTTCACCGGGCGCGAAGAGGGAGATGACGCCATATTCGCCGTCGTAGCCGCTCTTGCGCAGCACCTCGCCCGCGCGCAGGCGGCGGACGCCCTCTTCCAGTTCCCATCCGCCGGCGGCGCGCAGATCGCCAAGCGGCGCTTCACGCAATATGTACAGTTCGCTTCCCAGCGCGGCAAGCAGCTGAAAATAGCGCTGCGTGACTTTTTTGGAGGCGGAGGAAACGCCCATGCAGGAGGCCAGTACCTCCGGAAGCGGCATCAGGCTCTCGAACGGCCTGCCGCTCGCGGGCGGCGGGCAGCCTTCGGGGCGGTCGGCCAGCAATTCGGCCCGATGCTTGACGCCGATGGTCAGTTTGCGCCCGCAGGCGGGACAGCGCCCCTCCAGGCGCATTGTCTCAGAAGGCTCCAAACAGACGGCGCAGGCGCGATGCCCATCGAGGTGATACTTGCCCTCCTCGGGAAAAAACTCGATGGTGCCTTCAAAGCCCTCGCCGGTTTCGATGGCGCGTTTGAGCGCTGGATAACCGGCCTCCACGGAAAGGACATTGGCCTCGCGCGCCAATTTTGCCGGCGAGTGCGCGTCCGAATTGGAGACGAGCGTGCGGCCGTCGAGATCGGAAACGCGCCAGTTCATCGGCGGATCGGAGGAAAGGCCGGTTTCCAGCGCGCGGATGTAGCCAGAGAGGTCGCCGAAGCACTCTTCAATGGAGTCAAAGCCGGAGAAGGCCCCCAACAGGGAAAAGTGCGGCGTCCAGATGTGCGCGGGGATGAATATGGCTTCGGGGCAGGCCTCCAGCGTCATCTCCAGAAGATCCCGGCAATCCAGCCCAAGGATGGGGCGGCCGTCGGAATGGAGGTTGCCGACGCGCTCAAGGCGCGCGGACAAACGCTCCGCCGCCGCAAAGGAAGGCATGAGAATGACGTTGTGCACTTTGCGCGTGCGCCCGTCCCGCTTGTAGATGGAACTGATCTCGGCGCTGAGCACAAAGCGCGTCTCGAGCGCCGTTTCACAGGGCAGGCGCAGCTCCTTTTTCAGCGCGAACACGCCCTCGCCCGCTTCTTCGAGCGCCTCGGAAAGTTCCTTGCGCCACGCAGGATGGGTGAAATCGCCCGTGCCCACGAGGCCGACGCCCTTGCGCCGGGCCCAGAGGTCGAGGTGCGGCGCGTCGCACTCGCGGCTGGTGGCCCGGGAGAAACGCGAATGGATGTGCAGATCGGCGATCAACATGGAAAACCTCGCAAAAAAACGCCGGCAGACGATGCTGCCGGCGAAGAATGGTCCTTAAACTCTGGCGTAACTGCGCGAAGAGACGCTCTGGACGCAGGCGCCGAGCTTGCGCAGCTTTTCATCAAAGCGCTCATAGCCGCGCAATATGTACTCCACGCCGCCGATTTCCGTTTCACCCTCAGCCATCAACGCGGCGATGACCATGGCCGCGCCGGCGCGCAGATCCGTGGCGTTGACGCGGGCGGAAACCAGTTTGTCCACGCCGGTGATGATGGCGGAACTTTCGATCACGCGCACGTTCGCGCCCATCTTGCGCAACTCGTCGAGAAAGCGAAAGCGGTTTTCAAAGATCGTCTCCGTGACGATGCTGGTGCCCCGCGCCACCGTGAGCAGCGCCGAAAGCGGCTGCTGAAGATCCGTCGGATAGCCGGGATAGCCCTGCGTTTTGACGTTGACGGGGCGGAACACGCCGTTGGAACGCACGTGGATCCAGTCGTCTTCGCTCTCGACGCAAACGCCCATTTCCAGCAGTTTGGCGGAAAGCGCCTCCATATGCGCCGGAATCGCCCCGGTGATGACCACGTCGCCGGAGGTGGCCGCGGCGGCGATCATCAACGTTCCCGTCTCGATCTGATCGGGAATGATGGTATAATTGGCTCCGTGCAGATGACGGCCGCCGCGCACGCGGATGACGTCCGTGCCCGCGCCCTTCACCCACGCGCCCATGGCGGAGAGGAAGTTTGCCAGATCGACGATGTGCGGCTCCTTGGCCGCGTTGTGGATACAGGTGGTGCCGCTGGCGTTGACAGCGGTGAGCATGCTGTTGACCGTGGCCCCCACGGAAGGCATATCAAGAAAGATGTCGTTGCCGATCAGTTCTTCGGCGGAAACTTCGAGATTGCCGCCGAGCGTATCGGCGTTGGCGCCCAACGTGCGCATGGCCTTAAGCGTCTGGTCGATGGGGCGCGCGCCGATGTCGCAACCGCCGGGCAGGGGTACGGATGCGTGCCCGAACACGCCCATCAGCACCGGCGCGAGGTAGTACGAAGCGCGCATCTTGCTGGTGAGCTCGTAAGGCGGATTGCATTTATCCACCGTGCGCGGGTCGACAGAGAGCACATTGTTTGCAAATTCGACTTTTGCGCCCAGCCAGCGCAGCATATCGACGAGCACATGCACATCGTTGATATCCGGCAGATTCTCGATCACCGACGGCGTATCCGCCAACAGCGCCGCGGGAATGACCGCAAGCGCGGCGTTCTTGCCGCCGCTGACCGTAATCTCGCCCTCGAGGCGGAACCCGCCCCGAATCAGCAGTTTTTCCCCCATATCGAAATCCGGCCGAAGCCGGCTCCTTTCAATGATGACAGCCGGAGCAGCAACCGCAGTTGCCGCCGCAGGAACCGCCGTTCTTCGTGCCGAAAGCGCACGAGCCCGTATAGTCGCGCACGGCCTTTTCCCCGCATTTTTCACAAACGGCGTCCCCGCTCTTTTCAATGGAGCAGAGCACCTCGAAGCGGTGGCCGCATTTGGGACATTTCCAAGCGTACAACGGCACAAACGTCGCCTCCAATGATTGCGATTTGATAAACATTTCCTGCCGCACCTTTTATTATACATGACAATTCCATTTCAATCAACCCCGAATCCCAAGATTATCACAAAAATTACCGCCATTTTCTTCCATATCTACCAAAAACAGCGTTTGCCCGCCCTTGGGAGCGATTGCCAAACGCCCGCTTGTATGCTAAAATCTTCAGCGGACACCAGCTTACGGAGGATGTTCATGTCCAGGGAAAGTCTTTCGCTCTCGTTCCGAGGGCTGCCCGTCCACTTCAGCATCGTTCGCCCCGAGGCCCATCTGCGGCATCGGGTGCTCTTGTTGTGCTCTCCTCTGCTGACGGGCTTCCACTGGCGCAAGCTGCTTCCGGAACTTTCGGAACTGGGATGCCTCTGCGTGCTCGCCGAATTGCCCGGCTTTGGCCAGGGCGCGGAGAAATCGGCCTTTCCCCACAACAGCGCCACGCGCGCGCGGCTCGTCTGGGGCGTGTTGGACGAAGTGGACGCGCGCATCGGCGGCCAGAACGCGCTTTGGCATCTGGCCGCGCACGGCTGTGCCTGCCCCACGGTGATGGCCATGTGCGCCATGCAGCCGGATTCCGTGCAATCGCTGGTGGAGATCTCTCCCCTGCTGCCCGCGGGAGGGCGCGGACATTATCTTTCCGGGCGTAAGGGTGCGGCGGAACACATTGTCACGCGCGCCCTTGCCTCCCCGTCGGCTTTTGCGGAATTCGTTGCGCGCGCCGCCCGCAGGCCCTTGCCGGACTACGCCGTGGAGCGCATGTGGGCCGGCCTTTCCCATCCCAACGGGCGCAATGCCCTTTTGCGCCTGCTGGAAACGGCGGACGAAGTGCCCTCGCAGCGCGGGTTCTGCCCCGCCATGGCCATCTGGGGCGGCAGCGATCCTTTGATGCCCGCCGACGCGCGCGAACAGCTCGCGGCGCTGCAACCCGAGGTGGAAGCGCACATCATCCGTCCCGCCGGTCACTTTCCCATGGAAACCCACAGCCGCGCCCTGCGGGATTATCTGCGCGGTTGGCTCAAATACGTGAGTTGAACCTCTCGCTTTTTTGGCGATCTTCCTGTATAATAATTATAGAAGCCACAAAACGGGGTGAGAGCGTGCCGAAACTGGAAGTCTATTCGCGCAAGCTGCCTTACAGCTATGCCCTGGGCCTGTTTCCCTCGCTGACGCTGATCTCCGCGCGGCCGGAGCTGGCGCAGCGCCTGTTGCTCCATCCCGACGGGATGGGCAATGAAGGCGTGGAAAAGCTGCGCGCCCTCTGTATCGAGATCGGCGTGCGCGAAGAAGAGGCCGGGCGCGTCTTGCGCCGCGAATCCAAAAAGGATAACTGTTACGCGGGCATCGTCTTTGAAAAACGCGAAAGCGATCTGGACGCGGGCAGGAACCACGCCGTGCTCTGCCAGATCTCCGACGGCGGCAATCTGGGTACGGCGTTGCGCTCCCTGCTCGGCTTCGGCTATGAGGACGTCGCCCTCGTCCGTCCCTGCGTGGACGCTTTCGACCCGCATGTGGTGCGCGCTTCGATGGGGGCGTTTTTCCGCCTGCGCCTGCGCACGTTCGACACGTTTGACGCCTACCGTGCCCTGTACCCGGATCGCGCGCTCTATCCCTTCATGCTCGACGGAGCCAGGCCGCTTGACCATGTAGCCCGGGCGGCGCGCGCGCCGTTTTCGCTGGTGTTCGGCAACGAGCAGAGCGGCCTGCCCGCCGTCTTTCAGACCTATGGGCAGAGCGTCTTCATCCCCCAGAGCGACAAAATCGACTCTCTCAACCTGTCCGTCGCCGTTTCCATCGGTGCGTATGCTTTCCGGCAAAAGGAGGAAACACTATGATCTATGACAATGCGCGCGGCATCATCCGCGAACTTGTGACGCTGGAGCGGCCCTTTTTCAATCCCGTGGGGCTGCTGGTGGTCGGTTGTTCTTCCAGCGAGATCGCCGGCGGCGTCATCGGCCATGCCTCGACGTATGAACTGGGCGAGCAGGTGGCGCTCGCGGCGCTGGACTGCGGCCGGGAACTGGGATTTTCCTGCGCTTTCCAGTGTTGCGAACACCTGAACCGCGCGCTGGTCATCGAGCGCGCGGAGGCGGAAAAGCGCGGATTGCAGATCGTCTGCGCCGTGCCGCGCCCCAAGGCCGGCGGCTCTCTGGCCACCGCGGCCTACAAGGCCATGAACGATCCCGTATTGGTGGAAACCATCGCCGCCGACGCCGCCATCGACATCGGCCAGACGCTGGTGGGCATGCACTTAAGGCGCGTGGCCGTGCCCGTGCGCCTGCCGGCCAAGGCCATCGGCGCGGCCATCGTCACTGCGGCGCGCACGCGGCCCCCGCTCATCGGCGGCGAACGCGCGCGCTATACCCCGGAGGATTGAGCGAAAGAACGGAGGCGCCCATGTTCAGCGAATTCCTGAACGCCATATTGCGCACGCTCGACGTGGGGCGAGCGCCGATCCCTCGCGTACCGGAGGCGTTGAAGTCTTCCTTTGAGCGTGAAGCGCGGCGGGCGCTTTCCCACGACCTGCGCGTGCCGCCGCTTTCCGAGCGGCGGGCCGAACCGAAGGTCTACGCAGCCCTGCAGCGCGAGCGGCGGCGCGATCTGGAGGCGCTTCTTCTCTGCGGCGACGGCGGCGAGGAACGCGTCCTCGACATACTCTGCGCCATTTGCGAAGAATCGCGCTGGGCGGAGGGGCCGGGCGCAATTTTTGAAGACGAAGCGCACCCCGAGATCGACCTGCAAGCCGCGGATACGGCGGCGCTGCTCGGCTGGGCGTGGCATTTGCGCGGCGCGGCGCTGGGCGCGGACGGGGCGCGCGTACACGCGCGGCTTTTGCAGGAAGCCCGCCGGCGCGTACTGCAGCCGCTGGTCGCCTGCGACGACTACCTGTGCTCCACGGCGGTCTACTGCGCCGCCGTCACGGCGCTTTTATTCCTCGAAGACGACCGCGAACGTCTCTTTCTGGCGCTCAAGCCGCTTTTGCGCCGCCTGGACGCTGCTTACGCCTGCGCAGAGCGCGAGCGCTCGCCCCTGCCGGAACGCCTGACCGACGCCTGCGCTCTGGCGGATCTTGCCCAGATCATCCGCCGCGTCAGCGCCGGAGCGGCGGACCTGACGCGGGAAGCGCCCGGCGAATCCTGGCTGGACGAGATACTCTTTGCCCATGTGCAAGAGGACTGGTTTTTTACCTGCGCGGAAGGCGCTGTGCGCCTCGAACTTTCCGGCGCGGCCATCTACCGCCTTGGCTGTTTTGCCGGCGATGGGGCGCTGCGCGCTCTGGGCGCGGCCATTCATCGCGCGCGTGCGCTGCCTTCGCCCACCTGTACCGGGCGGCTTCTGGATGCTTCTCTGCGCGCTGAACTGGAGGAGGACTTCTCCCCCGCGCCCCGCCTCAAGCACGCGGCGCTGGAAGACGGGCGGCTGATGCTCGCCCGCGGCGCCGGGTTCTTTTGCGGCCTTACCAGCGGCGGCGACCGCGCCAATGTCGGCGACCTGTGTGTGTTCCTCGACCGCGCCTGCGTGTTGAGCGGCGGCAATCTGCCGCTTGCGCAGCTCCCCCGTCCCCTTGCCGAGCCTCTTCCGGACTGGGATTTTTCCGACGCCAGCCGCGCCATCATGGGCGTGGACGTCACGCACGCCTACGCCGCCGACGAGGGCGTGCGCGCCCATCAGCGCACGCTGATGCTCTCCCGCGAGGAATATGGCGCGCAGTTGGTGGATGTGTTCGATCTCAGCGCTCCGCGCGCCCTGCGCTACGCCTTCCATTCCCCCTTCGCGCCGGAATTTTTCGGCGGCGGCGTCCGCTTGGGGCCGATGCTGCTCTCCTGGGAGGGCAAGCCCGTTGCTGACGCCAGGCGTCTGGAGGCAAGCGTGAGTTTTCCAGAGGGGCAATGGGAGATCGCGCTCACGTATCCCGAGGCAGGGCCGCGGGCGGTGTTCACATTCTTCATGCGCCACGCCTGACGCGGCGCATTTCGCATTTTCCTGATAGCTGTATCTGAGGAGGTCAGCATGGAGATACGCGCCTATGAACGCGGCGATTTGGACGCGCTTTTGCGCCTGTTTTACGACACTGTGCACGCCGTCAACCTTGGCGACTACACGCAGGCGCAGGTAGACGCCTGGGCGGACGGCTGTCCCGATCGCGCGGCCTGGGAGCGTTCACTGTCGGAGCACGTTTCTCTGGTGGCGCTCGCGGGCGAAAAAATCGTCGGCTTTGGCGACATCGACGCAAGCGGCTATCTCGACCGCCTCTATGTGCACAAGGACTTTCAGCAGCGCGGGGTGGCCACCGCGCTCTGCGACCGTCTCGAAGCGCACGCGCGGGGAAAGACCGTGACGGCGCACGCCTCCATCACGGCGCTGCCCTTCTTTTTGCGGCGCGGCTACCGCCTCGTGCAGCCGCAGACGGTCTTTCGCAAGGGCGTGGCGCTGAACAATTTCCTTGTGGAGAAGCCGTCTTTCACTTCCACTGGATCGCCGGCCATGCGGCGGGCGGAGCGCATGGAGGCGCGGCGCGAAGAGGTCTTCGCCGTCATTGCGCGCTGCAAGGTGCTGCGTCTGGCATTGAATGTTCCCGGCGGAGCGCCCTACATCGTGCCGATGAACTTTGGCTGGGAGCGCGCTGGCGACACGCCTGTGTTTTATCTGCACTGTGCCAGGGAAGGGCGCAAACTCGACCTTCTGCGTCTCGACACGCGCGTGGGATTCGAAATGGACGGCGCGCACGCCCTCAAGCACGGCGATGTTCCCTGCGCGTACAGCTATTTCTACGAGAGCGTCGTCGGTACGGGGCGCGTGGAGTTTATCGACGGCGCGGAGGAAAAAGCCCGCGCGTTGGAGCGCATCATGGCGCAGCAGACCGGCGAAGCGCTGCCCGTCAGCCCCGCGCAGGCGCAAGGCGTGACCGTGCTGCGCCTGCGCACGGAGGAATTTCACTGCAAGAAAAACGCGCCAGCGCGCGCGCAGAAGGAGGCAACGCGATGAACGATACCATGCTGGCCGCCGTCGTCACCCCGAAGAAGACATTGGAGGTGCGCTCGCTCCCCCTTCCCCGCTTCGGGTCCTACGAGGCGCTGGTGGAGATGCGCTTTGGCGCGACCTGCGCGGGCACCGATCAGCGCGTCATCGACCATGGCCATCCGCGCCCGCTGCGCTATCCCGGCATCCTCGGGCACGAGAGCGTGGGGCGCGTCATCGCCGTGGGCGAAAAGGCGACTTCCTTTGCCGTGGGCGACCTCATCACCCGCGTGGGCGCGCCGGAGAAGGAGGAAATTTCCTCGATCTGGGGCGGTTTCGCACAGTACGGCGTGGCCCGCGATTGGCAGGCGATGGAGCGCGACGGTCTGGACGAAGCGCTTTACAAAAAATCGCGCGTCAACAAGGTCGTGCCGCCGGACATTCCCGAGCGCGTCGCGCCGATGATCATCACCTGGCGGGAAACGCTCAGCTACGCGCGGCGCATCGGCGTGCAGAAGGGCATGCGCGTGCTTATCGCCGGTTCCGGAGCCAACGCGCTGGCATTCACGAACCACTGCGCCTACGCGGGGGCGTATGTCTGCGCGCTCGGCACGCCCGCGCGCGAGGCACTCTTCCGGCGCGGCGGGGCGCGGGAATATATCGACTACCACGCAGATGACCTCTCTTCGCGCCTGCGCGACGCCTTCCCGAACGGCATAGACTGCGTCATCGACGCCATCGGCTACCCGCAGAACGCCAACGCCGCCCTGCCGCTTTTGAACGCCGGCGCGGTCATTGGCGTCTACGGCTGGCACGCGCGGCGCGACTACGGGCTCAATCCCTTCCTCGCAGCCCATTCCTTCCGCGTCTATTGCGACGGCTATGACGAACCGGAGACGCACGACGAGGTCATCCGCCGCATCCGCGAAGGCGCGCTGAACGCCTCTCTTTATTACGACATGGACGCGCCCGTGCCGCTTGCGGACATCGCCGCGGCCTATGCCGGTCTGCGCGCGCGCAGGGCCGTCAAATACCTCATCGATCTGCGCGCGCAGTAGCGCCTCCATAAAGAACAGACGCCTGCGTTTCTGCGGGCGTCTGTTCTTTGCATACTTCTCCTTCGGATTTTCGTTCCGTCGTTTCAGGCGCGGCTGACGTCGTGTTCGCGCAGCACGCCGACGATGTCCGTCAAAAGCGCGCGGCTGTGCTCCGAAAGGCAGGCGTCCGACGCCAGCGGTTTGGTCATGACGTCCAGGGAATCCTGCAGGAGCATATCGGTAGAAACGCCAAGCGCATTGGCGATATCGACGGTCGTTTCCAAACTGGCCTTGCGAGTGCCGCGCTCGATATGTCCATAAAACGGCAGCGAGATGCCCGCTCTTTCCGCGACCTCTTTTTGTGTCAACCCCATCAGTTTTCTTTGCCTTCGGATGCGTTGCCCCAAGCGCAGATAATCCATTCGCTTCCCTCCCGAAACTGAACCACTCGTAAACAAAACAGACAAAACAGTTGCGCGCAAACAACTATGTGTACCATTATAGCGGAAATAACCATGATTTGCAATAACGTTAAAAATGGAAATATATGGAAATCACTGCTACTACAAATCGTACTGGAGTGCGCTCAAAGCCTTAACTTGACTTTTTCGCCGCCTCTTCCTATGATGGGTATGCAGACATCGTGGAGGTAATGGTCATGGCAAAGGATAAAGCGGCCCGCAAGCGCGGCATGCGCGAAAATGCCACGCTCATCCGGCGGTTCCTCCCCTATTTCCGGCCCTATTCGCGCACGCTGGCGCTGGATCTTTTCTTCGCGGCGCTGACGACGCTTTGCGACCTGGCGCTGCCCTTGATTGTGCGCTATTTTACCGGCTCGGCGGAAACGCTGACGCTTCGCCCCGTGCTGCTGTTGGGCGGGGCTTATATCCTTCTGCGCGTGATCGACGCGGCGTCCAACTACTATATGCAGTCCATCGGCCACGTCATGGGTTCGCGCATCGAGACGGACATGCGCAGGGACATGTTCGCCCATCTGGAGCGCCTGTCCAATTCCTATTATGACAACACCAAGATCGGCCAGATCATGTCGCGCATCACCACCGACCTGTTCGACGTGACGGAGTTCGCCCACCACACGCCGGAGGAAGTTTTCATCACCTCGGTAAAGGTGCTGGCGGCGTTTATTATCCTTCTGACCATCAACGTGCCTTTGACGCTGATCATCTTCGCCATCTTCCCCTTTATGATCTACTTCTCCATCCGCTTTTCCAAGCGCATGCGCACGACGTTCAAGGAGTCCCGCCATCAGCTGGGCGAACTCAACGCGCAGGTGGAGGACACGCTTTCCGGCATCCGCGTGGTCAAGTCTTTTGCCAACGAGGAATTGGAAAAGGAGAAATTCGCCGAGGGCAACCGCGGCTTTCTGCGCATCAAGCGCCGCATGTACAGCAACATGGCGGGCTTTCATTCGGTGACGCGGCTGTTTGACGGGCTGATGTTCATCGTCGTGGTGCTTTTGGGAGCGCTGTTCCTCATTCGCGGCGAGGGCGGCATCACCGCCGCGGACTACATCGCCTACATACTGTTCGTGCAGACGCTGCTGACCTCCATTCGCCGCCTCATCGAATTCTCCGAGCAGTTCATGCGCGGCCTGACCGGCATCGAGCGCTTCCTCGAGGTGATGGAAGTGCCAGTGGAGATCGACGACGCGCCCGACGCCGTGGATGTTGAAAACGTCCGGGGCGACATCACCTTCGACCACGTCAGCTTCACCTATGAAGAGGGCCACGAAAACGTGCTCACGGACATCAACCTGCACGTGCCCGCCGGGGAGAGCGTGGCGCTGGTCGGGCCTTCCGGCAGCGGCAAGAGCACGCTGTGCAACCTCATCCCCCGCTTTTACGAGGCCACTTCCGGGCGCATCCTCCTTGACGGCGAGGACGTGCGTAAATACACGCTGCACTCTCTGCGCGGGCATATCGGCGTGGTGCAGCAGGACGTGCACCTCTTCTCCGGCTCGGTGATCGACAACATACGCTACGGCCGCCCCACGGCCACGG
>LHCFC04200__coassemble_1361_pt1 | contig 12167 bp, 10 predicted proteins | sample LHCFC04200__metabat2_high_PE_065 | metagenome-assembled genome bin LHCFC04200
AAGTGGTGCTGAAGAAGTATTCGCCCATCGGCGAGATCGCCAACATCGCCAAGGACTACACCGATTCCCTTTACCGCACATTGGGACACATCACCTGCATCTGCGACCGCGACGCGGTGGTTTCCGCTACGGGCGGCGCGAAGCGGGAATTGATCGAAAAGCCGCTCAGCGCGGAGGTGGAAAACATCCTTCAGAGCCGGCAGATGTCAGTGCTCAACCTCTCGGCGGGGGCGCGGATGATCCCCGTCACCAGCGACGACAACGCTGGGGCTTATACCGCGCAACTCATCGCCCCCATACTCGCCGACGGCGAGATCATCGGCGGCCTCATGCTCCTGAGCCGCGATTCGGGTGCCAGCATGGGCGAGGTGGATCAGAAAGTCGCCGAGACGACCACCAGCATCATCGCCCGGCAGATGGAGCAGTAGGAGGCGTTGCAAGGCGGCGAAAAATATGGTATAATCCGGTCAGATTTTGCGAAGGGATATGAAAGCATGTCGCAGATCATCGTGATCGGATGCGGTTTTCGCCGCGAGCAATTGACGCTGGAGGCCGTGGAAGCCCTTCAGAGTGCCGACAAAATACTTTTGCATACCGGGCAATGCGGCCTGGCGGAGTATTTGCAGGAAAAGGGCATGCCCTATGAAACGCTGGACGCCCTTTATGAGCGCGCCGAAGACTTTGACGAGCATGCCCTTCTGGCGGCGCAGGCCGTAGCGGCCGCAGCGCAGGCGGGCAGCGTCGCCTATGCGGTGTTCGACGTGCGCGATGTGAGTGTGCAGGAGCTTCTGCGGATGGGCCTGGATGTGCGCATCGTCGCCGGCCCGCCGGTTGAGGAAGGCCTGTGGGCCTATGCCGAGGGCGCGACGGACTGCTGGGCGGCTTCGGAGTGGGAGTCGTGGACGTTGCACGCCGACCGCAACGCTATCGTGCGCGAAGTAGATACGCGCGAACTGGCCGCTGAGGTCAAGTTAAAGCTCATGGACTGCTATCCGGAGGAATCGCCCATTTATGTGCGCGCCGGCGAGGGGAGCGTCACAAAGACGACGCTGGTGGAACTGGACAGGCTTTCCGCCTACGATCACCGCCTCAGCCTGCTCGTGCCCGCGCAACGCGAATTGACAAAGCTGGAACGCTACGGCTTTGACGAATTGAATCGCGTCATTCGCATCCTCCGCGCCCCGGGCGGATGTCCCTGGGATCGCAAGCAGACGCATAAGACGCTGCGCACGAACCTCGTTGAAGAAGCCTACGAGGCCGTGGACGCCATCGACCGCGAGGATATGGACGCCCTCTACGATGAATTGGGCGACGTGCTCTTGCAGATCGTGCTCCACGCCGAGATCGCGCGCGAGCATGGCGAATTCACCATCGAGGACGTGACCACCGCCATCACGCACAAGATGATCTTCCGCCATCAGCACGTCTTTGGCAGCGCCAAAGCGGACACGGCGGACGAGGTGCTTGACCTTTGGCAGAAGGTCAAAAAGGCCGAGCGCCACCAGAAGACGCAGGCGGAAGTGCTGCGCTCCGTGACCAGAAGCCTGCCGGCGCTGATGCGCGCGGAAAAGGTACAGAAGCGCGCCGCGGACGTGGGCTTTGACTGGGAGAGCGCGCAGGCCGCCTTCTTCAAGATCGGCGAGGAAGCGGAGGAACTCTCCCGCGCCGTGGAAGGCGGCTCGGGAATCGAGGAGGAAGCGGGCGATCTGCTCTTTGCCGTGGTCAACGTGCTGCGGCTTCTCAAACTCGATCCCGAGATCGCCCTCAACCGCGCTACCGATAAATTTACCGCCCGTTTCTCCGAAATGGAGCGAGCGATCCTTGCAGACGGCAAGAAACTCGCCGATATGACGCTTTCCGAAATGGATGCGTATTGGGATCGCGTAAAATTGTCGGAAAGTGGCCGCCAATAGCAGGAATTCCCACTGGCGGCGCGAATTTTTAAAGGGTTAGGTGTTTGCCGCGCGGATCGCGGCGAATGCCGCTCACTGGAACCGTTTCGGTTTCCTGCCAGAATATTTGGAGGTGGCACCAATGAATAAGGTTACTCTCGTAGCGAAGATCGCGGAAAAGTCCGGACTTTCCAAGAAGCAGGCCGAGCAGGCGCTCGGCGCGTTCATCGACTCCGTTACCGAAGCGCTCAAGGAGGGCGATAAGGTACAGCTGATGGGCTTTGGCACCTTCGAGGTCAAGGAGCGCGCCGCCCGCACGGGACGCAACCCCTCGACGGGCGAGGCCATCGAGATCCCCGCCAGCAAGACTCCCACGTTCAAGGCCGGCAAGGGCCTGCGCGACGAGTTCTGATTCGCGACAGGGGTCGATCCGCAAGCGCGATGCGGGGCATTTGCCGCCGCCCTTCGCGCGCGGAGATACGGACAGGGCTGCTCTAAACGCAGCCCTGTTTTCTACAGGAGGACGCCATGAGCAGAAAAGCGATGGAAGCCAAAAAGAGCGCGCCCCGGGTGCAGGCCGATTCGATGCGGCTGGATAAGTATCTGAAGGTGTCGCGCATCATCAAGCGTCGCAGCGTCGCCAACGACGCCTGTTCCACCGGCCACATCACGGTAAACGGCAAGGAAGCGAAGCCAGGCACGGATGTGCGCGTCGGCGACGTGCTCGGCGTGCGTTTTGGCGAGAAATACACGGAATACGAAGTGCTTTCCATCGGCGAACACGCGCTTAAGCAGGACGCGGCGGACATGTACCGCGTAAAGGCGTGAGCGTCTGGGCCGTGGTGGTCGCCGCCGGCCGCGGCGAGCGCGCGGGTCTGGGAGAGAATAAGGTTCTCCACCGCTATGGCGGCGTGAGCGTCCTTTCCCGCACGCTGCGCGCCTTGCAAAACAGTGCGCTCTTTGACGGTTGCGTGCTGGTGCTGGCCGCGCGCGACCGCGACACCTATGAGGCCCTATGCAGGCAGGAGGGTTTCTGCCCGCTGGTTCGCGCGGTGGCCGAAGGCGGTCAAACGCGGCAGGCCTCGGTGCTCAATGGTTTGAAAGCGCTGCCGGAGGATTGCGAGATCGTCGCCATACACGACGCGGCTCGCCCCTTCGTCTCTGAGGATATACTCGCGCGCTCCATCGAACTGGCCCGTCAGACGGGCAGCGGCGTGGCCTGCGCGCCGGTGGTGGATACCGTCAAAGAAGTTGGGGAGGACGGCGGCGTAAAGACGCTCGACCGTTCCCGCCTGCGCGCGGCGCAAACGCCGCAGACCTTTCGCCGCGCCGAGATCGTCCGCGCCGCGCAGGAAGCGGAGAAAAACGGCTGGTTGGCCACGGACGACGCCGACCTCTATGAGCGCTGTTGGGGGCGCGTGACGCTGTTCACCGCTCCGGATAGCCCCGCCAACATCAAGCTGACCACCAGGGAGGATTTTATGCGTGGAGAAAGCGCGTTTCGCGTCGGCACGGGCTTTGATGCGCACCGGCTTGTCGAGGGGCGAAAACTGGTGCTCTGCGGCGTTGAAGTGCCGTGCGCGCGCGGATTGGACGGTCATTCTGATGCCGATGTAGCCGTGCATGCCCTGATGGACGCCATGCTCGGCGCGCTGGGTCTGGGCGACATCGGCCGCCATTTCCCGGACAGCGACGAGGCTTTTCGGGGCGTCTCCTCAATGCTGTTGCTCGCGCAGGTGATGCGCATGATGGAAGAGCGAGGCTGGCGCGTGGCCAACGCGGACGTCACCATCGTCGCCCAGCGGCCCAAACTTGCGCCTTACATAGGGACGATGCGTGCAAATATCGCCGAGGCGTTGGGCGTGGCAGAGGACTGCGCCAACGTCAAAGCCACCACCACCGAACGCATGGGCTACGAGGGCAGGGAAGAGGGTATCTCCGCCCAGGCGGTCGTTTTGCTTGCGAAAGGATGTGCTTGAGATGATCGGGATCATCGGCGCTTTGGACATTGAGATCGAACGCCTGATCGCGCAAATGGAAGCCCCTGTGCGCCGCGAGATCAGCGGCGTGCCCTTTGTCTGCGGCAGGCTGCTGGGCTCGGACGTTGTCCTTGCCCGCGCCGGCGTGGGCAAAGTCAACGCCGCCGTATGCGCGCAGGCGATGGCGCTTGTTTACGAACCGCAACTCGTCATCAATACGGGCGTCTCCGGGGCGTTGTCCCCGGAACTGCGCGTGGGCGACGTCGTCGTCGGCACGGACGTTGTGCAGCACGATGTGGACACCTCGGCGTTGGGAGAGCCCGTCGGCTTTGTTTCGACCGTCGATCGCCTCTCATTCCCGCTGGACAACTTTGCCTCCACGGCGATTGCGGCCGCGGCGGAAGAACTTGGCATTCGCGCCGTGCGCGGGCGCATCGCCTCCGGCGACCAGTTTGTCGCCTCTACCGCGCGCAAGGAGGAGATCGTGCGCCTGTTTTCCGCCGTCACCTGCGAAATGGAGGCGGGCGCCATCGCGCATGTGTGCTTCCTCAATCGCATCTCCTGTGCGGTCATCCGTTCGATTTCCGATGGCGGCAACGAGGAAGCGCCCATGTCCTATGAGGAATTTCTGCCGCTGGCGGCGAAGAATTCCGCGGAATTGACGCTCGCGTATTTGAAATCTCTGGAAAATTTATGAACAGAGCGTAAAAACTGCAAATAGTCTTGCTTTTTTGACCGTCTTTCGCTATAATAGTCAGAGATGGTCAATTCATTTTGTCCATCGCGGCCTGTTTGCGCGTGGACGCGCAAAAGAAAGAGGTGGATTGGCATGGCCCAGTTGAGCGACTCCATCGAGCAATTCATCAAGGAGCTCATGGACGAAGGCTCGCAGATCGAAGTGCGCCGCAATGAACTGGCGCAGCACTTTGGCTGCGCACCATCGCAGATCAATTACGTGTTGGCGACGCGATTTACCGTGGATCACGGTTATATCATCGAATCGCGGCGCGGCGGCGGCGGGTATGTGCGCATCGTTCGCATGCGCGAGCGCGGGGAGGGCAATCTGCTCAACTTGCTCTTAAAGCGCGTGGGCAACTCCATTCCGGAGGAGAACGCCTGCGCCATCATCGCGCATCTGCTCGACCGCAAGCTGGTCACGGCCAACGAGGCCAAACTCATGCGCGCGGCGGTGGCCCGCAACGCGCTTGCGCTTCCTGTGAGCGCCAAGGACGTCTTGCGCGCTTCGGTGCTCAAGAATATGCTGGAGCAGGTATTTCGCAATCTGGAGGGGGGCGAACGCCATGATGTGTGACGAGTGCGGCATCCGGCCCGCGCAGTTTCATTTGACGACCATTTCCGGGGAGGAAAAAACAGAGCGGAATCTCTGCCCCGTGTGCATGGCAAAATATCAAAAGCAGATTCCGGGGCTGGATTTTACCAACCTCGCCGGTCTGATCAGCGGTTTTCTCGAGTCCGCTGCCGCGGCGCGCAATGGCGAGGAACAGGCGGATGAGAACGCCGGCATCACCTGCCCGAACTGCGGCACGACCTACGCCATGTTCCAGAAGAGCGGCATGCTCGGCTGCGCGCAGTGCTATCAGGCTTTCCGCAAGCCTCTGGAAGGGCTGCTGATGCGCGTGCACGGCAATACGCAGCACGCCGGCAGGATCCCCGGGGGCGTCAAGAGCGACGTATCCATCCGCATGAACATCGACCGTCTGCGGCAGGATCTTGTCAAGGCCATCGCTGCCGAGGAATATGAGGAGGCCGCCCGTCTGCGCGACCAGATTCGCGCGCTCAAGCAGCAACTCGAGCCGTCGGACAAAGCTGAAGATGCGCAGAGCGGCGCAGGAGAGGGGGAGCAGGACAATGGCTGACTTCGTGCAGGCGCCCGAGCAGGACGTCGTCATTTCCAGCCGTGTGCGGCTGGCGCGAAACTATCAGGATCTTCCCTTTTCCCCGAAATTGACGCGCGAGGCGGCTGAGGAAGTGATCTCCCGCGCCCACGAGGCGATGAAGAACAGCCCCGAGGGCGGCGCGTTTTCCCTTCTGCGCGTCAACGACCTGGGCGACGATGAGCGGCGCAGGCTGGTGGAACACCATCTCATCAGTTATGATCTGCTCAAATACCCGCAGCGTTCCGCGGCGCTGATCTCCTCCGGGGAAACCGTATCGGTCATGCTCAACGAAGAGGATCATCTGCGCATACAGGGCCTGCTTCCCGGCATGCAACTCGAGCGCTCCGCGGAACTGGCGTTCAATGCCGATGATGCTCTGGGGGCGCAGAACGTCTATGCCTTCGATCCGCAGTGGGGGTATCTCACCAGTTGCCCGACCAACGTGGGCACAGGCATGCGCGCCTCGGCGATGCTACACCTGCCGGCCATCACGCAAAACGGCCAGATCGGCGCCATCATGCAGGCCGTCGCCAAGCTTGGCCTCACGGTGCGCGGCCTCTACGGCGAGGGCAGCGAGGCGCAGGGCGATCTTTACCAGCTCTCCAATCAGGTAACGCTGGGCCGCAGCGAGGAAGACGTCATACGCTCCTTGCAGGCGGCGACGGAGCAGATCGTCGGCCATGAGCGCGCCATGCGCGAACGCGCGGAAAAAAAGGATATGTACGCCTTGCAGGATAAGCTTTTGCGTTCCTGGGGCGAAGCGGTGAACGCGCGCCTCATGTCCGCCAAGGAATTCATGCGCCGCTATTCAGACATCCGCTACGCTGCCAGCATGGGTTATCTGCACGCGCCGCTGCGGGCGCTCGACTGCCTGATGATGGATCTGCAGCCCGGCTCACTGGCCGTGCAGGCAGGAAAGCTCATCGGCGAACGCGAGGGCGAGATCCTCAGGGCGAAGCTCCTGCGCGAACAGCTGCTCAAGCTGGTCGCCGATTAAAGCAATTATTTGGAGGAAACGCATGGCATACTTTGCGAAATTTACAGAACGCGGCCAGCGCGCGCTTTTGACGGCGCAACGCGAGGCGGCGCAGCTGGGCAGGACCTACGTCGGTACGGAGCATCTGCTCCTTGGCGTGCTCAGCGATCCCGGCGCGGCAAGCGTGGTGCTCAAGGGAATCACACTCGACGCCGCGCGGGAGGAGATCATTCAGATCCTCGGCCGCGGCGACGATGATTCGCCGGTCAGAACGATGGTCTATACGCCGCGAACCAAGAAGGTGCTTGAGCAAAGCGTGCGCGAGGCCCGCGACCTCAAGCAGAACTACGTTGGCACCGAGCACATACTGCTGGCGCTGATGCGCGAGCGCGAGGGCGTCGCCGCGCATGTGATGATCAAGATGGGCATGGACTTGAGCAAGGCCCGCGAGGAATTGCTTCGCGCCCTCAGCGGCGGCGAGGAAAACGCCTCCGGCGCCGCTTCGCAGGAGCAGGACACGCCCGCGCTCGACCAGTTTTCCCGCGACCTGACCAAGGCCGCGCAGGCCGGCGAACTTGATCCCGTCATCGGCCGCGCGCGGGAGATCGAGCGCATCGTGCAGATTCTCTCGCGCCGCACGAAGAACAATCCCGTGCTCATTGGCGAGCCGGGCGTTGGCAAGTCCGCCATCGTCGAAGGTCTGGCGCAACTCATCGTCGAGGGCAGCATCCCGGAGATACTGCGCGGCAAACGCGTGGTTTCTCTCGACCTGGCCGGCATGCTGGCGGGCGCGAAGTACCGCGGCGAATTTGAGGAGCGTCTGAAAAACGCCATGGCGGAGATCCGCAAGTCGGGCAACGTCATACTCTTCATCGACGAACTCCACACCATCGTCGGCGCAGGCGCGTCCGAAGGCGCCATCGACGCGGCGAACATCCTAAAGCCGCTCCTGGCGCGCGGCGAGATGCAGTGCATCGGTGCGACGACGCTGAAGGAGTACCACAAATATATCGAGAAGGATTCGGCGCTGGAACGCCGCTTCCAGCCCGTGAACGTCGGCGAGCCCACGCGCGAGGAATCCGTGGAGATTCTTCGCGGCCTGCGCGACCGCTATGAGGCGCACCACCGCGTGCACATCACCGACGAGGCCATCATCGCCGCGGTCAACCTTTCCGACCGCTATATCTCCGACCGCTTTTTGCCGGACAAGGCCATCGACCTTATCGACGAGGCCGCTTCGCGCGTGCGCATCAAGGCCTTCACCGCGCCGCCGGACATGAAAGAGCAGGAGGCCCGCCTTGAGGTGCTCAACAAGGAAACCGAAGAGGCTGTGGCGCACGAGGACTTTGAGAAGGCCGCCAACCTGCGCGATCAGAAAAAGCAGCTCCAGAATGAGATGACCGAGCGCCGCAAGGAGTGGGAGCAGAAGCGCAATTCCAAGGTGGAAACCGTGGGCGAGGAGGAGGTCGCGGAGATCGTCTCCTCGTGGACGGGCATCCCCGTCAAGCGCATGACCGAGAGCGAGGCCGAACGCCTGCTGCATCTCGAAGACATACTCCATCGCCGCGTCATTGGGCAGGACGAGGCCGTCAAGGCCGTGTCCAAAGCCGTGCGCCGCGCGCGTGCCGGGCTGAAGGACCCCAACCGGCCCATCGGCTCGTTCATCTTCCTCGGCCCCACGGGCGTGGGCAAGACGGAACTGTGCAAGGCGCTGGGCGAGGCGCTCTTTGGCGACGAAGACAGCCTCATTCGCATCGACATGTCCGAGTATATGGAGAAACACTCCGTCTCGCGCATGATCGGTTCGCCGCCCGGCTACGTCGGCTACGAGGAGGGCGGCCAACTCACGGAAAAAGTACGCCGCAAGCCCTACGCAGTCATACTCTTCGACGAGGTGGAGAAGGCCCATCCCGACGTGTTCAACGTGCTGCTACAGATCCTCGAGGACGGCCGCCTCACCGACGGTCAGGGCCGCGTGGTGGACTTTAAAAACACCGTTGTGGTCATGACCAGCAACGCCGGCGCGCATACCATCAAAAAGCAGCGCTCCATGGGCTTTGGCAGCAGCGCCAGCGATGAAAAGAGCTACGAGGCCATGCGCGAGAACATCATGGACGAAGTCAAGCGCATCTTCCGCCCCGAGTTCTTGAACCGCGTGGACGAGATCATCGTCTTCCACGCCCTCGAACAGGAGGAGATCGACCGCATCGCCGCGCTGATGCTCTCCAATGTGCAGAAGCGCCTGCGCGAGCGCGACATCGACCTGGAAGTGGACGATTCCGCCATCAAACTGCTCAGCGCCGCGGGCTACGACCTGCAATACGGCGCGCGACCGCTGCGCCGCGCCATCCAGCGCATGGTGGAGGACGCCCTCAGCGAGGAGATACTGGATGGCAAGGTCAAACTCGGCGACCGCGTTTCCATGTCCGCGCAGGATGGCAAGCTCGTTTTCACGCCGCTTCCCAGGGAAGAGGCGCGCGAGCCCGCGCGGCCGGCCTACCAGAACAAGGACTGACCGCTCTCCGCTTCCGGGCCGGGCGTTTGCCCCTCCTCGGGACTGAGCAGATTTTCGATGTGCCCCAATAGCCCGCCGGGCGTGTAGCGCGCCCGCAGGCTTTCCGCCCCCGTCACCGTTTCTCCCTCTTCGTAGAGCAGCGCGTGGCGGGGGATTATGCTGTATTCGTGCGCCTGCGAAAGTTCCGCTTCGCCGTCGGTATATTGCAGAATTTCCCCAGCCTCGCCGCGCAGAACGGCGATTTCCTCCGCGCGCCCATCCGTGCGGCGGATGAGCAGATATTCGCTGTTTTCATCGCGGGCGGTAAACCGCAGCACAGGCGTTTCGCCCGCGCCGCTGACCAGTTCCAGATCCGTCACCGGTTCCGGCGCGTCCCATTTGCTGCTGACGGTCTGCGGCTCGCGGCCCTTGTAAAAGACTTCCGCCTGCGCATACGCCTGCGGCGTGCGCTCTGCGGCCAGCGCGACGGTCTTGTCCTGTTCAAGCGCCACCTTGTCGATGACCACGCGGCGCAGCGTATCAGGAAGCGCAAAATCGCCGCGCAGCCAGTCGCTCCCCGCGGAGGAAAGGAAACTTGCGCACAAGCGCGCTGGATAGCTACTGCCGCCCGCCCAATCCGGAAGAGAGTGCTCCGAGTCCGGCTCGTCAAAGCCCATCCATACGGCGACGGCCAGTCGCGGCGTGTAAGCCACCGTCCAAGCGTCGCGGTTGCCGCCGCTCTCCATATCCACCGTGCCTGTCTTGCCGGCAACGTTCGCTCCCACGGCGCTCAGGGCGTTGGCGCTGCCCTCGGAGGCGGCGGTTCTCAGCATATCCGTAAGGATGCTGGCCGTTTCCGCGGACACAGCCGATTCGCTCGACTGCGGCGATTCATAGAGCACTTTGCCGTCGCTGGACACGATTTTGCGCACCGTGTGCGCCTCCACGCGGCGGCCTCCGTTGGCCAGCGCGCAGTAGGCCGCGCAAAGCCGTGCGGGGGAGACGCCCTCCGTCATTGAACCGAGCGCCAACGCCAGGTCGGCATCGCGCTCCGCGGGGGAGATGCCGAAGCGTTCCAGTTGCGCGCGCACCGCGGCGATGCCGACGGTTTCCGCAAGGTCTACGGTCGCCACGTTGAGCGAGCGGGAAAGGGCCTCGCGCAGCGTCACTTCGCCATAGTAGTTGCCGCCGGCGTTGCCGGGCTGATAGCCGCCGGCGAACACGCGCGGCGTGTCGTCCACGAAACTGGTGGGCAGATAGCCGTAACCCTCGACCGCGGCGGCGTAGGATGAAACGGGCTTGATGGCGCTGCCGGGCTGGCGGCGTATCTGCGTCGCCCGGTTCAGGCCGAGTTGCACGTCATACGTCCGGCCGCCGACCAGGGCGATGATCTCCCCACTGTCAACGTTTTCCGCCACCAACGCCGCCTGTGCCGGCGTGCCGTCGGCGGCGGGATCCGGGAAGTTCGCCCCATTTTCAAACAGATCTTCAGCCGCCGCCTGCGCCTCTGCGTCCAGCGCCGTGTAGATGGCGTATCCGCCGGACAGCAACTCGTCGCGCGTGATGCCGAGTATTTCCTGCGCTTCGGTGGCAGCCGCGTCGAGATACCAGCCAAATTGCGCGCTCTCTTCAGACAGATGCAAAACCAGCGGCTCTTTTTGCGCCTTCTCCGCTTCCGCAGGGGAGATAAAGCCGCATTCCGCCATTTCCCCAAGGATAAGATCTCGCCGCTCCACGGCGTTTTCCGGCGCAAGATGCGGAGCGTAATTGCTCGGAGATTTGATCACACCCGCCAGCAAAGCGCCTTCCGCCAGGGTCAGTTCCTTCGCGCTCTTTTGAAAATAGGCGTTGGCGGCGGCTTCAATGCCGTAGGCCCCGCGGCCAAAATAAACCACGTTGAGGTAGCGCTCGAGGATGTCATCCTTCTCCATGCGCCGCTCGAGCTGCAAGGCCAGTATCGCTTCCTGCGCTTTGCGGGAGAACGTTTTTTCGCCGCTCAGGTGTGTGAGTTTGATCAGCTGCTGCGTGATGGTGGAGGCGCCCTGTTCAAGGCTCAAAGTGCGCAGATCATGCCAAAGTGCGCCGAACATGCGCACCACGTCCACGCCGTAGTGCTCGTAAAATCGCTGATCTTCGGCGGCGATGAACGCCTGCCGCACATGCAGAGGGATCGAATCCAGCGGCACATAGACGCGGTTCTCACTCCCGTAGAGGCTGCCAGCGCGCTCGCTATCGGCGTCGTAGATGATGCTCGTCTGATTGAGCTGCGTGAGTTTCTCAAGATCCAGCGTTTTCCAGTTCCAGGGCTCGAGCAGCACCACAAGGGCCGCCAGCAGCGCCGCGACCACACCCAGGATCGCCCATCGAATCCATTTTCGCTTCACCGGTATCCCTCCCGCAGCGATGATTTCTTCACGCCGGTTGTCTCTAGTATTTCCCATCAGCGGCTGAATTAGCCTCTTTTGCCGGAAGTTGTTCGTGGACGCGGACATATATCTTGCGTTACAATATATATGCTCGCAATGATAGAGGTGATCTGCTTGAAAAAAACGTGGAACATGATCTCCATGGGCTCCCTGTGGCTAATGCTCACGGGCCTTGTGCTTTCGCTGCTCACCGGCGGCGGCGCTGCCGCGATTGAAACGGCGGCGCGCATTTGCCTGGCGGCGGCTGTGGCGCTGTTCATCGCCTCGGCGCTGCTCAGGCCACGGGCGCTGCGCGCGGAGGCGGCGGGGCGCATCGCCGGCATGGAGGCCGTGAACGCCGCGCCAAGCTGCGGGTTTTCCGACGTGGCCGCGAACGAAGAAGCGCGCAGGAGCCTCGAAGGGCTGGTGGACTACCTCAAAGATCCGCAAAAATACGCCCGCTATGGAGCGCGCATGCCGCGCGGCGTGCTGCTCTACGGCCCGCCCGGCACGGGCAAGACGC
>LHCFC04200__coassemble_1478_pt1 | contig 11462 bp, 7 predicted proteins | sample LHCFC04200__metabat2_high_PE_065 | metagenome-assembled genome bin LHCFC04200
CGCGCACGGGCGTGCGCGTGCGGCTTCTGTGGGTGACGGACAGCCGCAACGACCAATCGCTGGAAATGGTCGAGCGATTGAAGATGGAGAACGTCGAGGCGAAACTGGTCGACCCCTGGTCGGCCGCCGCCTGACGGAGGACGCAGATGACCAGAACGCAGAAACTTCTCCGCCTGCTCGCCACCGCGCTGATCGCGGCGCTGGTGGCCGGCGGCGTGGCCAACACCATACTCAGCGCGACGCCCCTGCAGGCGGCCTGGCCGCTTTCCTATCTGTGGGGCTTTGGCGCGGCGCTGCTCGGCGCGGCGATGTGCCTGGGAACGCCCGGGCTGATCGCCGCGCTTGGCGTGCTGACGGCGTTCGTGGGCATGACGGCGCTGGGCGGCGCTTTTGGCGCGCGCGCGCTGTTTGAGAGCCTGCGCGCCTTTGGGGAGAGCGGCGATATTTCCCTGCTCGGCGCGCACGGCCCGGCGGCGGCTATGCTGCTGGGTGTGACGCTGGGGCTTTTGTTCTTCCTGCTGGTGCGCCGGCGCGGCAGCCTGTTCTTCGCCGCGGCCGTCGCCCTGATGGCCATACTCGTCGCCTGCACCGTGGGCGAAAACGCCAACGTGGGCGCAGCGGTTCCGGCGCTCATCGGCCTGGCGGCGGCCTACGCCTTCGCCACCGATACCGAGCGCGACCTGAAAAGCTGCCTGCGGGCGCTCGTCCCCGCCGCGCTGGCGGTATTGCTGGCGCTTTTGCTGGTGCCGCAGGGACGGCTGACCTGGGCGCCGCTGGAAAACGCCGCCGATTCCCTGCGCAACGCCTTTGAGGACTACTTCCGCTTCAGCGCGGTGCGCCAGACCTTCTCGTTGCAGGAGCGCGGCTACAATTACACCATCGCCGGCGAGGACGGCGAGCCGGAGCCGCGCCTGGGCGGCCCCGCCGACCCGGATACCACGCCGGTGATGCGCGTGCGCGCCGACGGCGACCTGCTCCTGCGCGGCACCATCCGCCGCGACTACACCGGCTTTTCCTGGGTGGACACGGGCGAAAAGGCCCGCTACCTCTACTACGATTTTACCCGCCGCGGCACCCGCTCGGAGATCTTCGAGTCCGACGCGGTGCCCGGCGGCGAAACCGCCTTTGCCTCCCGCAGCGCGGAGGTGGAAATGCTGGGCGGCGGCACGAGCACGCTCTTTGCCGCCCATCGCCTGACGGATTTCTCCATGGATCTGCAGAATGCCGTCTACTACAATTCCATCGGCGAAGTGTTCCTTGCCCGCAACGTGGAAACGGGCGACGCCTATGCCTTTACGGCGCTGGCGCAGGCCGACGAGGCGGCGCTGGCCGCGCTGACGCTGGCGCGCGCGGAGGCGGAGGACGACTTCTACGCGGAGGCTGCGAACACCTGCCTTGCCCTGCCCGCGGCTGTGGAACAGGGCGTGTACGATCTGGCCGCGCAGATCACCGCGGGCGCGACGGGCGACTTTGCCAAGGCCGCCGCCATCCGCGACTGGCTGGCCTCGAATTGCCGCTACACGCTGGAGGTGGACTACCCACCCGCCGACCGCGACTTCGTTTCCTATTTCCTGCTCGATTCCCGCGAGGGCTACTGCAGCTACTTTGCCAGCGCCATGGCCGTGCTCTGTCGCGCCGCGGGCCTGCCCACGCGCTATGTGGAGGGCTATTCCCTGCACGCCGCGCCCGGCGAGAGCGTGGTGCTCACCGGCGAGGACGCCCACGCCTGGGTGGAGGTCTACTTCCGCGGTGTCGGCTGGCTCTCCTTCGACCCCACCGCCGCCGCGCAGAACGCGCAGGGCGTTTCCTCGCCGCAGGGCGGCACGCATGAGCACGAGGGCGAAACCGAGCAAGGCCAGGCAAACCTCCTGCCCGAGGCGCAGGATGGCGAGCCGACCCCGCCGCCGGAACATCCCGAGAGCACGCCCACGCCGACGAACGAGCTTTCGCCCTCCACCCCCTCCCCCACGCCGAACGACGGCAGCATCACGCCCTCGCCCACGCCGCCAGACCCCTTCGCGGCGCAGAACAGTCCCTCTCCTTCGCCCACGCCCGCCCCGCAGGAGGAGCAGCCGCCGCAGGACAACGGCGCGGACGACGAAGGCGACGAGGAGCGCCGGCCGCCCGTGTGGCCGTGGATCGTTCTGGGCGCGCTGCTGTTGCTGGCGCTGATCGCCCTGGCCGTTCTCTGGCTGCGCTCGCGTCTGAACAGGACCGATCCGGCCCTGCTGGCGGCAAAGGCGAAAACGAGCGAGGAAGCGGGACTGATCCTCTGCCGCGCCATGCTGACGCTCTTGGCCCGCACGGGACAGATCCCCGTGGGCGGCGAGGATCTTGCCGCCTTTGCCCACCGCGTTTGCGTGGGCGCGCTCAGCAATCCCGACTTTGAGGAATTTTGCGCGCGGCTGATGCTCTCGCGCTATGCCCGCGCGCCGCTTTCCGCCGCCGATCTGGAAACGGGCGTGCGCGCTTACCGCCGCATGCGCAGGAGCGTGCGCAGAAGCGAACGGTGGCGCTTCGACCTGCGGCGCGCGCTGCATGGCCTGGGCGACATCACGGCCATTCCCTAGCGCGGGGGAAATTCCCGGCGGATATTGAAAAAGCAGGCGTTTCCCGCTATAATAGAAACTGGTTTATTCCGGCCCGCGCGCTTTTCGCGCCGCCGTTTTGGAGGAAGACAATGTTCGAGTTCATCAAAAAGGCGCTCTCCGGCTCCAACGAGGCCGAGATCAAGCGCCTGCGCAAGACCGTAGAGCAAATTAATGCCCTCGAGGGGCAGATGCAAAAGCTCTCCGACGAGGAGATGCGCGCCTATACCGGCAAATTGCGCGAACGCGCCAAGGGCGGCGAGGATCTGGACAAGCTGCTGCCCGAAGCCTACGCGCTGGTGCGCGAGGCGGCGGTGCGCTCGCTGGGCCAGCGCCCGTTCGACACGCAGATGATCGGCGCCATCGTGCTGCATCAGGGCCGCATCGCCGAGATGCGCACCGGCGAGGGCAAGACGCTGACCGCTGCGCTGCCGGCGTTCTTGAACGCGCTGCCGGGCGAGGGCGTGCACATCGTCACCGTCAACGAATACCTGGCGCGCTTCCACTCCGAGTGGATGGGCAAGGTCTACCGCTTCCTCGGGCTGACGGTGGGCCTGATCGAGCATGACATGGACGCGCCCGCCAGACAGGCCGCCTACGCCTGCGACATCACCTACGGCACCAACAACGAGTTCGGCTTCGACTACCTGCGCGACAACATGGTCACCTACAAGGAGCGCATGGTGCAGCGGCCGCTCAACTTCGCCATCGTCGACGAGGTGGACTCCATCCTCATCGACGAGGCGCGCACGCCGCTGATCATCTCCGGCCGCGGCGACAAGCCCACGGAGATGTACGGCCGCGCCAACCAGTTCGTCCAGCGCCTGCGCGAGGGCGAAGAGAACGACTACGTGCGCGAGGAGAAGGAAAAGACCATCGTGCTCACCGAGGAGGGCGTGCGCAAGGCCGAGACCTTCTTCGGCGTGGAAAACCTCACCGACCCGGAAAATCAGGAGCTGTACCACTACATACTGGCCGCGCTGCGCGCCAATGTGCTGATGAAGCGCGACGTGGACTACGTGGTCAAGGACGGGCAGGTCATCATCGTCGATGAGTTCACCGGCCGTTTGATGATCGGCCGCCGCTACTCCGACGGCCTGCATCAGGCCATCGAGGCCAAGGAGGGCGTCAAGGTCGAGCGCGAGAACCGCACGCTGGCCACCATCACCTTCCAGAACTACTTCCGCATGTACAAAAAGCTCTCCGGCATGACCGGTACGGCCAAGACCGAAGAGGAGGAATTCCGCGGCATCTACAAGCTGGACGTGGTCACCATCCCCACCAACAAGCCGATGATCCGCAAGGACTTGAACGACGCCGTGTTCGTCACCCAGAAGGCCAAGTTCGCCGCCATCATCGAGGAGATCGTCAAGCGCCACGCCACCGGGCAGCCGGTGCTGGTGGGCACGGTGTCTGTGGAAAAGAGCGAATACGTCTCCAAGCTTCTGGAAAAGCGCGGCGTGCCCCACGTGGTTTTGAACGCCAAGTTCCACGAAAAGGAAGCGGAGATCGTCGCCCAGGCCGGCAAGAAGGGCGCCGTGACCATCGCCACCAACATGGCCGGCCGCGGCACCGACATATTGCTCGGCGGCAACGCCGAGTTCATGGCCCGCAAGCAGATGCGGCAGGCCGGATACGCCGAGGAAGTCATCGAGGAAGCCATCGGCTTTAACGAGAACGTGCCCGAGGAAGTGCTCGAGGCGCGCAAGGTGTTCCGCGACCTGCTGAAAAAGTTCTCCGTGGAGACGGAGAAGGGGCACGACGAAGTGGTCAAGCTTGGCGGATTGCACATCATCGGCACCGAGCGGCACGAGTCCCGCCGCATCGACAACCAGCTGCGCGGCCGCGCCGGCCGTCAGGGCGACCCCGGCAGTTCGCAGTTCTTCATCTCCTTTGAGGACGACCTGATGCGCCTGTTCGGCTCCGACCGCTTCCGCCCGATGCTGGAAAGGCTGGCCAAGGGCGGCGAGGAGGCCATTGAGTTCGGCCTCGTCTCCAAGCAGATCGAGAACGCCCAGAAGCGCGTGGAGAGCCGCAACTACGACATCCGCCGCCATGTATTGCAATACGACGACGTGATGAACCAGCAGCGCAACATCATCTACGGCCAGCGCCGCGAAGTGCTGGAAGGCGGCGACATGCGCGCGCGCATACAGGCGATGCGCAAGACGCTCATCACCGAGGCCGTGGGCCGCCACGCCACCGACGAGGCCGCGCCCGAGCACTGGGACATCGCTGGGCTTTCCGAGTACCTCGAGCATCTGTGCGTCGACAAGGGCGGCGTGCAGAAGGTCTTTGACGAATTGCCGAAGAAGGACAAGAAGGACTTTGTCGAAGCGCTGGACGCGCGCGCGCAGAAGATCTACGAACTGCGCGAGAAAATGTGGGAGGACAACAAACTCGACATGCGCGAGTTTGAGCGCGTAGCGCTCCTGGGCGCGGTGGATCGCCGCTGGATGGATCACATCGACGCCATGACCGAGCTGCGCGACGGCATCGGCCTGCGGGCGCTGGCCCAGCGCGACCCGGTGGTGGAGTATAAACTCGAGGGCTTCGAGATGTTCGACGAGATGGTGCGCATGATCCAGGAGGACACCATGAAGCGCCTCTACTTCACCGTCATCACGCCGCGCCAGCCGCTTGAGCGCAAGCAGGTGGCCACGCCCGTCACCGCCAGCCACGGCGAACAGACGGCCAAAAGGCCCGTGCGCGCCGACAAGAAGGTGGGCCGCAACGATCCCTGCCCCTGCGGCAGCGGCAAGAAGTACAAGAACTGCTGCGGGGCGGACACCTGAGACTGAAGAGCCAACGACCAGGAACGCAAAGGGGTGAATCTCGTGATTGAAATGGAAGGCTTCAAGCAGGACCTGAACGCCATACGGAAATTGATCGCAGAGGCAGGTGACTCACTTTGACGTCGCCAAGCTGCGCGAAGATCTGATAGAATATCAGGAGGACATGGCCTCCCCCGGCTTCTGGGACGATCTGGAGCGCGCGCAGCGCGTCTCCGCCCACGCCCACCAGACCGAGGCGAAGATACAGCACTACGAATCCCTCGTTTCCCGCGCCGACGACGTCGAAGTGATGATGGAACTGGCCGAGGAAGAGGACGACGACTCCATGAGCGAGGAGATCCGCGGGGAGTTGGAGAGCATGCGGCAGGATCTCGACGCGCTCAAACTCACCACGCTGCTCAACGGCGAATACGACGGCTGCAACGCCCTGCTCTCGCTGCACGCGGGCGCGGGCGGCACCGAGGCGCAGGACTGGACGCAGATGCTCTACCGCATGTACGTCCGCTACGCCGAGCGCATGGGCTTCAAGGTGCGCGAGATCGACCTGCTCGACGGCGACGAGGCGGGGATCAAGTCCGTCACCTTTGAGGTGGACGGCGACTACGCCTACGGCTATCTCAAGGCCGAGCGCGGCGTGCACCGGCTGGTGCGCATCTCGCCGTTCGACGCCAACGCCCGGCGGCACACGTCGTTTGCCTCTCTGGATGTGGCGCCCATCATCGAGGACGACGGCGAGATCGAGATCCGTCCGGAAGACTTGCGCATCGACACCTACCGCGCTTCCGGCGCGGGCGGCCAGCACGTCAACCGCACGGATTCCGCCGTGCGCATCACCCACCTGCCCACGGGCGTGGTGGTGCAGTGCCAGAACGAGCGCTCGCAGGTGCAGAACAAGGAAACCTGCTTCCGCATGCTGCGCGCCAAGCTGGCCGAACTCAAGGAAAAGCAGCGCCAGGAGCAGATGGGCGACATCAAGGGCGAGCAGAAGAAGATCGAATGGGGCAGCCAGATACGCTCCTACGTCTTCCAGCCCTACACGATGGTCAAGGACCTGCGCACGGGCTACGAGATGGGCGACGTCTCCGCCGTGATGGACGGCAAGCTCGAGGGCTTCGTCACCGCCTATCTGCAAATGATGGCCGAGTGACCTTGCAAGTACCTTTGGCGGACGGGGAAGCTCTCCGTCCGCCCTGTCGCATTGGGAGAATGGCATGAAAAAATGGGGCATGGCGCTTTGCGCGCCGGGATGGTTCTGCCTGTTTGCCGCGCTGCTTCTGATGGTGGTGGTAAACTGCGGCACCAACGACGGCATCTACCGCGAATTGCAGGAGGCAAACGGCCTGCCGGAAGCGGCGGGGGTGACGCAGGAGGAGATGGAGCGCCTCGACGGCATGCTGGCGGATTATCTCTCCGGAGACGAGGCGGCGCTCGACGATTCCCCCTTCAACGAGAAGGAACTTGCCCACATGCGCGACGTGCTGGAGTTGTTCGACCTGGCGCGCGCGGTGCGGAATGCGCTGTTCGTCATCGCGGCAGGGCTGCTGGCAGCGGGGCTGTGGCTCTCGCGCGGGGCGCGGCTTTTGTCGATGTGTTTTGTGGGGCTGGCGGCGCTGCTTTTGCCGCTGGGGGCCTTCGCCATTTGGGCGGCGGCGGATTTTTCCGGCGCCTTCACATTCTTCCATGAAACACTGTTTACCAACGACCTCTGGCTCTTGAACCCTGAGACGGATCTTCTGTTGCGGCTGTTGCCGGAACAGTTCTTTGCCGACTTTGCCGGGGTGATCGCCGTGCGCGCGCTGGCCTATATGCTCGCCGTGCCGCTGGCCATCTTCGGCGTGCGCTTCGGGAGGCGATTTGTATGAATGAGCGCGTGGAAGCGCTGCAAAAGGCGGGGCACGCCACCATCCTGGCCTTTGAGTCCAGCTGCGACGAGACCGCCGTGGCCATCGTGCGCGACGGTCGGGAGGCGCTGGCCAATCAGATACTCTCGCAGATCGACCGCCACGCCGTGTTCGGCGGCGTGGTGCCGGAAATCGCCTCGCGCATGCACGTGGAGGCGCTCGATCCGCTTCTGGACGCGGCGCTTGCCGAAGCCGGCATGACGCTTAAAGACATCGACGCCGTGGCCGTCACCTGCGGGCCGGGGCTGGTGGGCGCGCTGCTCACCGCCGTGAGCTACGCCAAGGCGCTTGCCTACGCGCGCGGCCTGCCGCTGGTAGCCGTCAACCACATCGAGGGCCATGTGAGCGCCAACTACCTCGCCCACCCCGATCTGGAGCCGCCCTTTGCCTGTCTGGTGGCCTCGGGCGGGCACAGCCACATCGTGCTGGTGGAACATTACGGCGAATACCGCCTGCTGGGGCAGACGCTGGACGACGCCGCCGGCGAAGCCTTCGACAAGGTGGCGCGCGTGCTGGACATCCCCTACCCCGGCGGGCCGCTCCTGGACAAGCTGGCCGAGGATGGCGACGACGGGCGCTACCGCTTCCCCCATACGCACACGCCGGGGAAATACGACTTTTCCTTCAGCGGCCTGAAGACCGCCGTCATCAACCAGGCGCACAACCTGCGCCAGCAGGGGGAAACGATCAACGCCGCCGACTTTGCCGCCAGCTTCCGCCGCGCCGTGGTGGATTCGCTGGTGGAAAAGAGCGTGGCCGCCGCCGTGGAGGCGGAGGCGACCGCTCTGGCCGCGGCGGGCGGCGTGGCCGCCAACCGCCTGTTGCGCCGGGAGCTTGCGCGCCGGGGCGAGGCGGCCGGCCTCAAGGTTTTCCTGCCGCCCGTGGCCCTGTGTACGGACAACGCGGCGATGATCGGTTCCGCCGCCTTCTATCGCCTGATGCGCGGCGAAGTGGCCGCGCTGGATCTGAACGCTTTGCCGTCGCTGCGCATGTTCGCCTGAGGACATGCGCGGCGGCGTTTTTTTCCCACGCGTACCGGTTCTGTTTGCACAGCCCTGGCAAATGTATAAAGCGTATGCTCGAAAATGCAATACATTTGTAAAATATACCTCTTGATTTGCAATCATCTGCATTCTTCTTTCCCCTGTCTTCCGCGGGGAAAACATGGGGAAATCGACGATTTTGACAAAATTGTGCCCGCCTTCGCCGCAATATTGTCTTAAAACAGACTGATTTCTCTATTGATGTGAAGAAAAGAAACTATGGTCTGTGGAAAATATATGACAATTCACGGGGACGCTGAGTGTATAATTGCGGAAAACCCTGCCAAACAGGGGTTTTTCGCCCCAAAACCTGTGGAAAACCCTGTGGATAATGTGGATGAACGCTTCTTTCATACACTGTATATACGGGCGCGATTATGAATTTCATACAGACTGCGGCTTTTTTTCCCGGAGAACTTGTGAAATGGCCGCAATATCTGGTATACTATTGTCAGAGAATCACGACGGAGAGGAGAGGAAAACCATGAAGCACACCTGGAATTTCCTCGGCTTTGACTTCGGCGCTTCCAGCGGCCGGGCGATGCTGGGCGTTTTTGACGGCGAGCGCGTGGAGCTGCGCGAATTGCACCGCTTCCTCAACGAGCCAGTGGAATTGGCGGGCCGCTTTACCTGGGACGTGCCGCGGCTGTTCTTTGAGATGAAGCAGGCGCTGAACAAGGCTTCCAAAGAAGGGCTGCGCATCGACGCCATTGGCATCGACACCTGGGGCGTGGATTTCGGCCTTCTCGACAAAAACGGGCATCTCGTCGGTCTGCCGGTGCACTACCGCGACCGGCGCACCGACGGCGTGATGGAAAAGGCCTTTGCGGTCATGCCCAGAGAAGAGCTGTTCCGCCACACGGGCATCGCGTTCAATCAGTACAACACGCTCTATCAACTCTACGCCATGAAGCTGGAAGGAGATCCCACGCTGGAGGCGGCGGAGCACCTTTTGATGACGCCCGACCTGCTGGCCTATCTGCTCACCGGCAGGATGGGCGCGGAATACACCATCGCCTCGACCTCGCAACTGCTGGATCCCTTCCGGCGCGACTGGGATTTCGACCTCATCGACCGCTTCGGCCTGCCGCGCCGCCTCTTTCTGCCCATCCAGATGCCGGGCGCGGTGCGGGGCACGCTGCTGCCGGAGATCGCCAGGGAGTGCGGCGTTTCCGAGATCCCCGTGATCGCCGTGACCTCGCACGACACGGCCAGCGCCGTGGCCGCCATCCCCGTATCCGATCCGGACTTCGCCTACATCAGTTCCGGCACCTGGTCGCTGCTGGGCGCAGAACTCTCCACGCCCCTGTGCGAGCCGGGCGTAATGAACGCCAACTACACCAACGAGGGCGGCGTGGGCGGCTCCATCCGGCTCTTGAAAAACATCATGGGGCTGTGGATCATCCAGGAGTGCAAGCGCGAATGGGATCGCCGCTCCGACGCGGTGAGTTTTTCCCAGATCGTGGAAATGGCCGGGAAGGCCGAGCCGTTCATCGCCTTTATCGACGTGGACGACCCCTGCTTCCTCGCCCCCAACGACATGCCCGCCCGCATCCAGGAATACTGCCGCAAAACAGGCCAGCGCGTGCCCGCCTCGCGCGGGGAGATCGCCCGCGTGGTCTACGAGAATCTGGCGCTCAAATACCGCTGGGCCATCGAACGGCTGGAAAACGACATGCTCAAAAAGCGCGTCAACGCACTGCACATCGTCGGCGGAGGCAGCAAAAACGAGATGCTCAACCGCTTTACCGCCGACGCCATCAACCGCGCGGTGATCGCCGGCCCGGACGAGGGCACCGTGATCGGCAACGTGCTGGTGCAGGCCATGGGCGTGGGCGCGCTCAAGGACGTGGCGGCATTGCGGCGCGTGGTGGAGGCGTCCTTCCCCACCCGGCGGCTGGAACCGGAAAACGCCGCCGCCTGGGACGCGGCCTACGCAAAGTATCTGGAAATGGTGGAACGATAAGACGTGATGGACTTCGACTTCGCGCCGGGCGCGCTGCCCGGCTCTCTGGAGTTGGCCTATCTGGGCGACTCCGTCTACGACCTCTACGTGCGCGCCCGCCTCGTGCGCGAGGGCGGGCATGTGCGCGACATGCACCGCGCGGCGGTGCGCCGCGTCTGCGCCCACGCGCAGGCGGAGGCGTTTGCGCGCATCGAGGAAGCCTTTACCGAGCGCGAGCGCGACGTGGCCCGCCGCGCCCGCAACGCGCACCAGACGCCGCCAAAGAACGCCGACGCCGCCGAGTACCATCGCGCCACGGCGCTGGAGGCCGTGATCGGCTATCTGTTCGTCACCGGGCAGAGAGCGCGCATGGAGGAAATCCTAAAGCTGGCATTGGAGGACGACCATGAGAAACGATGACCGCGCGGGCCGCGAGAAGCACGGCTTTGCGCCGCGTCAGGGGGGCAAGAACCCGCCCCGACCGGCGCGCAGGACTTACGATATCCCCCCGGCGGAACGCGCGGACGGGCCCTTTGAGACGCTTCCCGCGCGTCCTCACGACCGCGCGCGGGCGGAGGCGATGCCCGTTCGTCCCGCAGATCGCGCGCAGACGCGCACGCTGCCCGTCCAGCCCCACGGCGAGCGTCCGCCGCGCATGGAACGCGCGCCGCGGGCGCATCATGAGGAGAGGGATGCCCAACCGCCGGAGAACCTGCTCGTAGGGCGCAACCCCATCCGCGAAGCGCTCAAGAGCGGCGCGCCGCTGGAAAAGCTGCTGGTGGCCGAGGGCGATCTCTCCGGCGCGGCGCGCGACATCGTGCGCATGGCGCGGGACGCGGGCGTGGTGGTGCAGTTCGTGGAGCGCTACCGGCTGGATCAGATCTATCCCGCCCATCAGGGGCTGCTGGCCTTCCGCTCGGCGCGGGCCTACGCCACCATCGAGGACATACTCGCCCGCGCGAAGGAAAAGGGCGAGGAGCCGCTCATCGTGGTGCTGGATCAGGTGACCGACCCGCACAACCTCGGCGCCATCATTCGCAGCAGCGAGTGCGCGGGGGCGCACGGCGTCGTCATCCCCGAGCGGCGCGCCGCGGGCCTGACGCCGGCCTGTGAAAAGGCGGCGGCGGGGGCGCTTGCGCACCTGCCGGTGGCGCGGGTGAAGAACCTCAACCGCGCGCTGGAGGAATTGA
>LHCFC04200__coassemble_1523_pt1 | contig 11270 bp, 8 predicted proteins | sample LHCFC04200__metabat2_high_PE_065 | metagenome-assembled genome bin LHCFC04200
TGGACGCGGAAAAGAACGCCAAGGTGCGCGGCGTGGAGGCGGAGATCTCCGCGCCAGACAGCAAGGTCAAGGTCTGGGTCATCCCCACCAACGAGGAGTTGGCCATCGCCCGCGACACGCTGATGCTCACCAGCAAGTAATTCGGTTTCTGCGCCGCTTCGGCGGCGAGAGACGGCTTTTTCCACGGCCATGCGCATACCTGCCGGGGAAAAAGCGGGCCGCGCGGTTTCCCCTCTTTCCCCTTCCCTTCTTACCCGCGCGGCCCATTTTGCGACGCCCCGCCATTTGGCGGGGCGCCAGGATGTTGACAAAGTCAACAGACTGGCAGAGCGTTGAGAAAGCCCGCAAGCCAAGGAAGCGGCCCTGCCGTCAAGGGAGCTTACATGGACGTAAGTGACCGCAGACGGCGGGGCCGCTGACGCAGGAAGCAAAAATCGCTTCTGATTTTCTGTATATCAGAGCGATTTTTGCGTTTGTGGGCTTTCTCAGCGCTCTGACGCCCCGCCATTTGGCGGGGCGCCATGTTTTTGGCGCGGTCATGTGCCTTCCTCCGGCTGCCAAAGGCCTTCCACCGCCAGGCGCGCGCCGAGGCGGAAGCCGCGGGCAAAGGCGTCGTAGCGGTCGGCGTACCTCCCGTATTGATCTTCCGCCCTCATTATCGTAAAAATATTTGAAGCAAATATCTTTGCTCGGTATAATGAATACAGGAGGCGGTGTCTCTTGTATTGCGATATGCTGCGAACCCTGCGGATAGACTCTGATAAGACGCAAAAAGAGATCGCGGCGGTGCTGGGCACCTCGCAAACCATGTACGCGCGCTATGAACGCGGCGCGAACGAGTTGCCCATCCGTCATCTGCTGACGCTCTGCCGCTATTACCACGTCTCCGCCGACTTTATCCTTGGATTGGTCGATGCAAAGGGAAACAGTTTATACGGGAAACCGAAGGCGCATTTGCGCTGAACGAACACGCGCCCGTCGGCAGGCGTTTCCGCAGACGCCCTGACGCCTGTGGGGAGCAACTTCCCCGCTGGACAACCCTCTCCTCCCGTGCTATAATGGGCGCACACGAGGGGAGGGTTGTTTTTGAAGCGGGCTTTGGTGTTCAGCGGCGGCGGTTCGCGCGGTTCCTACGAGCTCGGCGTCTGGCAGGCGCTGGAGGAGGCGGGCCTGCGCTTCCACATGTGCTTTGGCACCTCCATTGGCGCGATCAACGCCGCGCTGTTTCTGCAGGGCGACCGCGCCCTGGCCGCGCGGCTGTGGGACGAGATCGTCGAGCGCGGCCTCCTGCGCGGCGGCAAGGCCGAGGGCGCGCAGGTGGAGCGCATGTTCGGCCGCAAGCGCGAGATCCTGCCCTTTTTGCTGGAGCACGCCCGCCAGATGCGCTTGGACATCGCTCCCCTGGAGGGGCTTTTGCGCGAACACCTGCGCGAAGGGCGCGTGCGCGCCGCGGGCATGGATTTCGGCCTTGTGGCGATGAAATTTCCCACGCTCGCCCCGGCGACGCGCACGCTGGAGGCCATCCCCGAAGGGCAGCTTGTGGACTGGGTGCTGGCCTCGTCGGCGTGCTTTCCCATCTTTCCCACCCGCGTGATCGATGGCGAGCGCTACGTGGACGGCGGCTACTGCGACAATCTGCCCATCGACCTGGCCCTGCGCGCCGGGGCCGAGGAAGTGCTGGCCGTGGAACTGCATCCCCAGCCGACCCATCCCGAATACGCGAAGATGCCCTTTCTCACCGCCGTCATGCCCCGCCGCAGCCTGGGCGCGTTCCTCGATTTCGACGGCGACGTGGTGCGGCGCAACCGCATGCAGGGCTATTACGACGCCATGAAGCAGCTGGGCCGCTTCGACGGCCTCTACTATACGTTTACGCGCGTGAACGACCTGCGCGCCGCCACGCTGGGCCGCCGCTTCATGCGCGCGGTCGCGGCCTTTGACGCCGAGGCCGTGCGCCGCGCCACGCTGCGCGCCGACCAGATGGTCGCGCCGCTGATGAACGCGCTGGAGGCGGGGCTGCGCGAGGAAAAACTCTCCTTCCGGCAGGCGCTTCTGCGCGCTCTGGAGCTGGCCGCCGCCCTGCTGGGCTTTCCCGAGTGCGCCATCTACGAGGCCGGCGCGCTGGCCGCGCAACTGCGCGAGGCGCTGCTCGCCGAAGACGCGCCCGCGCCGCAGAGCGCCGGGGAAGCCGAAGCCCTCGCCCGCATGGGGCCGCGCCGCGCCCTTGCCGGCCTCACCCGCGCCCTGACGGAGCGCGGAGGATTGCCCCCGGAGTGGACAGAGCCCCTTTGCGCCGTACCCGCGGCCGTGGCGGCGGCGCTGGGAATCGCCTGCGCGGCGGAGCTGTGATGGCGCTCATGGCTCTGGGCTGGCAAAAAGATCGCCCTTCGCCGCCGTTGTTCACAATTCGTCCATTGACTTTTTTGTTTATTCCCGTATAATTATTTTATCCAGGCACAGGCATCGCCGGCCCGGCCGCCCGCGCGGAACGCCCGCGCTCCGGCGTCTACCGTCCAAGAGAGGGGACATTTATGACAGATAAACATCAACCGCCGAAAAAATCGCTGCTTTACAACGCGATCATCATCCTGCTGGTGATCATGTTCCTCAACGCCTTCGTCTTTCCGCTGTTCACGCAGCCGCGGGTGACGGAGGTCACCTATGACAAGTTCCTCACCATGCTGGACAACGGCGAAGTGCGCGAAGTGGCGCTGGACGACACCAGCAGCACCATCCTCTTCCTCGCCGAGGTGGAGGGCGCGGAGGGCATCTACCGCACCGGCGCCTGGCCGGACGACGATCTGACCCAGCGCCTGCTTTCCCATCCCGAAGTCTCCTTTGAGACGGAGATCATCGAGGAAACCTCGCCGCTGGTGCGGTTCCTTGCCGGCTGGGTGCTGCCCTACGCCGTTATCTTCGGCGCGGGTTACTTCCTGATGCGCAGCCTGCAAAAGCGCATGGGCGGCGAGAACGCCATGAGTTTTGGCAAGGCCAACGCCAAGATCGTCGGCGAGGAAAAGACGGGCGTCACCTTTAACGACGTCGCCGGCGAGGACGAGGCCAAGGAGGCGCTCACTGAGATCGTCGATTTCCTCCACGATCCGAAGCGCTATTCCGAGATCGGCGCGAAACTGCCCAAGGGCGCGCTGCTGGTCGGCCCGCCAGGCACCGGCAAGACGCTGCTGGCCAAGGCCGTGGCTGGCGAGGCGCACGTGCCCTTCTTCTCCATCTCCGGTTCGGAATTTGTGCAGATGTTCGTGGGCATGGGCGCGGCCAAGGTGCGCGACCTGTTCAAGCAGGCGGCGGAAAAGGCCCCCTGCATCGTCTTCATCGACGAGATCGACACCATCGGCAAAAAGCGCGATGGCGGCGTCATCGGCGGCAACGACGAGCGCGAACAGACCCTCAACCAGCTTTTGACCGAGATGGACGGCTTCGACGCCAACAAGGGCGTGGTCATCCTCGCGGCCACCAACCGCCCGGATTCGCTCGACCCGGCGCTGTTGCGTCCCGGCCGCTTCGACCGCCGCATCCCCGTGGAGCTGCCCGACCTCGCCGGCCGCGAAGCCATCCTCCGCGTGCACGCCCGGCAGGTGAAACTGGAAAAGCGCATCGACTTCACCGCCATCGCCCGCGCCACCTCCGGCGCGAGCGGCGCGGAGCTTGCCAACATCATCAACGAAGCGGCGCTGCGCGCCGTGCGCGAGGGCAGGAGCGCCGTATCGCAATCCGACCTCGAGGAGAGCGTGGAAACGGTCATCGCCGGCTATCAGCGCAAGAACGCCGTGCTCTCCGAACACGAAAAGCGCGTCGTTTCCTACCACGAAGTGGGCCACGCACTGGTGGCCGCCCTGCAGAGCAACACCGCGCCTGTGACGAAGATCACCATCGTGCCGCGCACGTCCGGCGCGCTGGGCTACACCATGCAGGTGGATCAGGACGACAAGAAACTGCTCACCCGCGAGGAACTGCTCAGCAAGATCGCCGTGCTCACCGGCGGCCGCGCCGCCGAGGAAGTGGTGTTCGGTCAGGTGACCACCGGCGCTTCCAACGACATCGAGCAGGCCACCAAGCTGGCCCGCGCCATGATCACCCGCTACGGCATGTCCGACGAATTTGGCATGGTGGCCATGGAGACGGTCAGCAACCAGTATCTGGGCGGCGACACCTCGCTGGCCTGTTCCCCGGACACGGCCACGGCCATCGACCGGCAGGTGGTGGACGTGGTGCGCGCCCAGCACGACAAGGCCGTATCGCTCTTGAAGAACAACATGGCCTCCCTCAACCGCGTGGCCGAGTACCTCTACCGCGAGGAGACGATCACCGGCGAGCAGTTCATGGCGCTCCTGCGCGGCCTGCCCGAGCCGGGCGAAACGGCGCAGGACGCGGGCGGCGAAGCCACCGTGCAGGCGTAAAGACATTGGGGACAAACAATACCGGCGCTCCGCGTTTGTGGAGCGCCGGTATTGTTTTGCCATTTCTCAATCCGCGTAAGGCACCATTGCAAACAGTTCGTCCTCGGACACGCCGCCCACGGTACTGCCCCAGCCGCGCGACTCGTCGGGGGCGATGGGGAAAAAGCCCTCGCGGCCATCCTCCGTCTGGAACCAGACCACGCTGGTCTTGTCCGAGGCGGTGATGACAAAGGCCGTGCCTGCGGGGATGACGCCCTCCGTCTCCACGCCGTTTTCCACGAAGGTGGCGGCGATGTCCCGCGTGGGCACGAGGGCACGCTGCCACGAGTATTCGTCGATGGGGAAGCGCCAGAGGCCGTCGTCGGCAAACTCGAAGACGTCGTTTTGCAGGGCGAACACGCGGGTGCCAAAATAGGTGCCCAGCACATCCTGCGAGCCGCAGAGGGTGAGCAGGCCGTCCTCGATGGCCTGCACGTAGCCATAGCCGTAGTAGAGGTAGTCCCCGCTGTCGTCGCCGCGGCTGGCGTTGGCGAAGGGAAGCGGCGTGAACGTGCTGCCATCCCAATGGAGGCAGTAGGTGGCGTAGTCCGCGGAGGCCCAGTCGCCGCAGACGAAGATCTCCACGGTGCCGTCGCCATCGAGGTCTGTAGCGTAGGCCGAGGGGTAGAACAGCGCTTCGCTGTTCCAGCCGGTGGCCTCGCCGCCGTCCTCCACGACGATCCCGGCATGTTCGTCGCCGTCCATGTCGCTTCCGGCGACACGGAAGGTAAGCGTCTCCAGATCGCCGTCGCCGTCGAGGTCCATCTCCACGGCCGCGCCGTCGCTCAGCGCATACCGGGCAAGCGGGCCGGCCGTCTCCGCGGCGGCAGGAAGCGCCAAAAGGGCGATCAGCAGGCATATGCACAGTGTTTTCATCGTCATCACCTCGGTTTTCAGACGGCGGGAATGGGCAAAAAGTTCCAGCGGCAGAAAAAATGCGCGGGCGGCAACGGGGCCGTCCGCGCGGAGTGTCTTTGGGGGTTGATTTATTCATTGGCCGCGCCGGGACTGGGAGCCAACTCCGTAGTATAGCTGCCGTCCGCGCGGCGGGAGTAGGCCTGATCGGAGGCGAGTATGTCATAATCGGCGATGGAGACGATCTGGCCCTTGTCGTTGGTCAACACCGCCGCCTCGCCCTCGGCGGAAAGACGGAAATTCGCGTGCAGGCCTTCGCCCCTGCCGGAAGCATAGAGGAGAAGGTAACCGTTCGCGGGAACGACCGTGCCCTCGGGAACGCGCCATGCCATGTTGTCGGCGGCATCGTCGCTCAGATACCAGCCGGAGATGTCCACATCCGCGCCGGAGGTGTTTGCGAGCTCTATGTAGTCGTAGTACTGCTCATCCTCGGCGGCCAGCGTGCGCGTGTTGCCGGCCATGACCTCGTTGATGATCACGTCCGAAGGCGTGATGGCGAGCGTCATGGCGTGGTAGTTCTCCTCGGTGTTCTCCGCGCCCGGCGTATAGCGGGAAGACACCTCCCAACCCCCATCCACGCGGCGGTAGACGGTGTTTTGCGCCAGCGCCGGGATGTTGATGGCCTCCACGGCCACGCCGGCGGGGTTGAAGAGCATCAGCACGTCGCCCGCCGCCTTGAGGGAGAAGGGCGCGCAATACGCCTCGCCGCCCGCATAGGCGGGGTCGGCGAACACCAGCACGCACTCGCCCGGAGCCAGCGTGCGCTGCGGAAAGACGAACGCGCGGTTGCCGCCCGTCTCGCGCGCCAGCGTCCAGCCCTGCAAATCCACCGGCTCGGCGGAGGCGTTGCGCAGCTCAATCCAGTCCGGCGTGCGTCCGGAAGCATCGCGGAAGAGGCGGCCGTTGGAGGTCATCACCTCGTTGAGTTGCACGGTGTCCGAAGCCTCGATCTCCGTCACGGCGGCGACGGCCGCTTTATCCCCCGCCGCGGAGCGCGGGACAAAGCCGTTGGGCAAAAGGACCTGCAGGATCACGCCCAGCGCCAGCGCGCCGACGCAGCAAAGCGCGAAGGGCAGCAGCGTGTGCCGCCGCGGGGCGCGCCTGGATCGGGACGCGGCCGGACGGCTCTGCCGCGGGTGGCCCGCGCCGGTGGAGCGCGGCGTGTTGGGCACGGACATGTTACGCGCCCTCACCGGTGTAGGCCACCAACGTGGCGTCCTGCATGCCGGGAATGTCGTGGAGGCGCTTGAGCACCGGCTCGGTCTTGTCCAAGCGCACCTCATAGGTGGCCTCGATGGCGCCCTGCATGACGGTCTTGGTGCGCAAGCGCTGGAAGCGGATGCCATTCACCACCTGCGCGGCGGGCTTTTCGGCGGCCTCGTTCATGCGCAGCACCAGCAAATAGCAGTTCTGGTTCTTGACGCGCCACTTGCACACCAGCGTGATCAGCACGGCGATGGCCACGCCCGCCACGGCGGTGAGCAAAAACTGCCCCGCGCCCAGAAGGATGCCCATGGTCAGCGCCCAGAACATGTAGGCGGTGTCCAGCGGGTCCTTGACGGCGGTGCGGAAGCGGACGATGGACAGCGCGCCCACCATGCCCATGGAGAGCTGGATGGATTCGCGGATGCACATGACCACCGGCGTGGTGATGAGCGTCATCAAGACCAGCGTCAGCGTGAAGTTGGAAGAATACATCACGCCGCGAAAGTTCATGCGGTAGACCGCGGCGATGCCCAGACCCACGGCAAAGGCCAGCACCACGGAGAACAGCACCAGCGGGATGGAACTCGTGCCGATGGTCTGGGAAGAAAACAGGTTGAGAATGTCGCTGCTGTTCATGGGGAAACCCTCCTCTTTCGTTTGCAGGCCCGCGCGGGGGACGTCAACGCGCAAAAAGCGCCAGTATGGCGGGAATGAGCGCCGCCCAGACAAGACCGCTCTCGCGCAGCCAGTTGGCCAGACGGGCAATGAAGCTCACATCCACAAAAATGCCCTCCTTTGTCAAAGCGGCTGGTAGCGCCGGCACATCACGTATTTGGAGATCGCGCAGCGCTCGCTGGCAATGCCGGAAAGCAGGGCGCGGATGTGGCTGGGGAAATACGAATCGAACTTGACTTCGAGAATCTCCACCTCGCGGTCGTGAACGGCCACCATGGGCGCGTCCGGAGAAAAGAGATCGTGGCCGGAAAGGCCGCTGCGCAACCGCGTGTCGAAGGTAATGCGCGTGGTCTCCGCCGGGTGGGTGAAGGCGAGGCGGTCGTACTCCACCAGCACGGCGGGGCGCATCACGCCCGTGCGCATGGCGGCGTACATATCGCGAAGCAGCGGGGCCTCGGCGCGGTAGAGCCCGCGCGGATCGCCGGACATGAGCTGCTCGGCCAGACGGCGGGTGATGCGCAGGGAGCTTTTGCCGATGAGGTCGCCCAGCTTGCGCTTGCGCTCGAGAAAGATGACCTCGTCCGAGTGGTTGTAGATGCGCAGGCGGTACTTGTCGCGCGTCATCACGCCGTCCAGCTTGTCGTAATAGGCGCTGTCAAAGGCGTCGTCAAAGTAGAGAGAGCGCACGTTGTAGGCGCGGCCGCCCGTGCAGTGGCCGTCCAGACGCATGACACGCTTGAGGCGAAGGCGGAGGGCCTCCAGCTCCGCGGGGTTTATGTAGTACTTCAGTTCGTGGCGGGCCGGCAGGCGCGCGCGGTCTATGCCCATGCCGCTTCATCCTCCTCGATGCGGCGCATGGCGGCGCCAAAGTAGTGTTCCATATCCTCCGATGACATTTGCAGCTCCTCGCGGAAATAGCCAATGAGCTTGCGGGGCCGCGTGCGGGTGTATTCCACGAATTCGGCCACGCAGCGCTCGAACTCATCGCGGCTCGGGCCCCAGCGTTCCAGTTGGCGGGGCATCTCCGGCAGCAGCGCCTCGTAGCGCTCGCGGATCATGGCTTCGATGTTGCTCGATGTCCAGTCCGTGGCCATCTTCTCGCCCATGAAGGTGAGGAAGCGGTCGCGGAAGGTGGCGTTCGCCATCAGGGCGCGGAAGAGCGTGTTGTCCGTGGCCAGACGCGCGCCCATGCCCTCGGGCTCGAGCCAGCGCCGAATGGAGTCGGTATCCACGAAAAAGCCCCAGTCAAGGTCGAAGATGGCCCAGTGCCACTTGCCGTCGGCGCTCAGGTTGCGGTAGCGCTTGACGTTGAGCGTGTCGGCGTTGCCCACGAAGATCTGCAGCGCCTGATAGGCGATGAAGCTGTCCAGGTCGATCTCCTCGCCCACGCGCGCGAGCGTCTCGTCGTCGGGCACGCCATTCTGGCGCAGATAGTCGAGCATGGCCGCGAAGCTGGCGTTGCTGCCGCGCAGCACCTGATCGTTGCCCTTGACGATGTCGATCTCGTCCTCCTGCCCCTCCCAGCCCTCATACTGGCAGATCATGGCGGCGCAGATGCGCTCGCGCATGTTGTAGTGGCCCCAGTATTCGCCGTTGATGTAGAGCACGCACAGCTCCGTTTCCTGATAGAGCACGCCCGTGTCCCGCGCAAGCGAGGTGAGGATGGAATCGCGCATGCGCGTCATCGGCCCATCCTCGCTGGAGGAACGCAGCAGGAAGGACTGATACTCCGTGTAGTCCCGCCTGGTAAACAGGGGCGCCTGAAAGCGGTTGGAACCGTATTCGCCGCGGGCGATGACCTTGAAGCCCTTCTGGTCCATGGAGCGGCTGCCCTGTCCGTGCAGGCGCAGCGCGCAGTTTTCCGAGAGCATCTGCGCGCCGTCCTCGGTATAAACCTCGATGTGGCCGGGGCGCTCGAGGTCTTCGCTGTAGAGCGTGTGGAAGCCCTCGGGGCCGAAGATGTCGTCCGGGTCGGCGACCATGGAGACAACGCGCATGGTGTGGTCGGCGTCGTAGAGGTAGCTCTCCGAAGCCGAGTAGGAGGGCAGATAGCCGTCCAGATAGGCGATGGCGCGCACGATGGTGGTGCCGGCAACGGAAATGGGGCCGGTGTAGGGCGTGGACGTCTCATCCGGAGCGGAGCAATCCAGCGTGTAGTAAATGCGCGCGCCGGGGGCGGCGCTCAATTCCACGGAAAGCGTCGTTCCCGCCGCCTGCGGGCCGCCATGCACGGAGAACGCGGGCTTTTCCGCGCGGCCATGATAGCCGTTGGCGGTATTGGCGCGGTCGGGCGTGTCCTCGGCGGCGTAGAGGAATTCGCCGCCTTCCATGCGGGCGTAGGAGATGCCGGTGTATTGCTCCGGCACGAACACGCGGTCGAGCAGCGCGCCGGAGGCGTCCGAGAGCGTCAGGCCGTAGCCGCCGTCGGCGGAGAGGCGGAAGGAGGCGTTGAGCACGCCGTTTGTGTCCACGCCCTCCGTGCCGGAGAGGTAGATTGTCAGATAGTCGCCCGGCTGGATCACCGTGCCCTGGGGGAAGCGGTACTTGCGGGGGCTGGCGGCGTCGTCGGAGAGCCCCCAGCCGGAGGCGTCCACCGCCTGCGAAGAGGCGTTGTACACTTCCAGCCAGTCGTAGGGTTGCTCGTCCGGCGAGGCCATGAATTCGCTGATGTAGACGCCGCCGGCGTTTTCCCGCGCGATCTGCGCGCGCGGCTCGCCGGATGTGTTGGCAAGGCCCGGCGTGGGCGCGAGATCGGCGGTGTATTCGCCGTCCTCGCCGATGGAATACGCCTGATCGCTCAAAAGCGCCGGCAGCTCCACGAGGGAAACGGCGCGGCCTGCGCGGTCGCAGAGCAGCACGCTCTCGCCCTGCGCGGCGAGCTTGAAGGGCGCGTGCAGCTCCCCGGCGGGGCCGTCCGCAAGGCCGGAGGCGTACACGAGCAGATAACCGCCGGCAGGCACGCAGGCGCCCTCGGGGAAGACGTATTTGCGCGGATCGGTGGGGTCGTCGGAAAGGGAATAGCCGGAAATGTCCACCGCCTGCGCGGAGGCATTGTACAATTCTATATAGTCGTAGCATTCGCCGCCGGCGCTGGGCGCGTAGGTGCGGTTGGCCGAGGCGGCCTCGGAGATGACCAGCGGGCTGTCCGTGGCCCGCTCCTCCAGCGAAAGATGGCTCTGCGCCGTGTTGGCAAGGCCGGGCGTGTAATCGCCGCTCTCGCCCCACTGGCCTGTCTGCTGGTCGCGGCGGTAGACGTGATTGCGCTCCAGCGCGGGCACATCCACGCTGTCCACGCGCGCGCCCTCGGCGTCGTACAGGCCGAGGGTGACGCCGGAGGCGCTGAGGCGGAAGGGCGCGTGCAGCGCGTAGCCGGCGGCGTTTTTGAGCGTGCCATCGCAGTAAATAAGTAGATATTCGCCCGGGGCGAGGGTGATGTCCGGAAAGGTGAGCGGCGCGAGGGCGTCGTCGGCGTTGAGCAGCGTATAGCCCTTGAGGGAGACGTCGGTGACGCCGGTGTTGACCACTTCCACCCAGTCCGTGAACTGGCCGTTGTCGGCGCGCACGGCGGAGGCGTTGGAGGTCATGACCTCGCTGATGCGCACCATGGAGGTGGAAACGCGCTCATCCGCGGCGGTGCTGACCGGCGCGGGGAGCATGCTTTGCAGCAAAAAACCGGCCGTCAGCGCCAATACGCAGACGACGGCCAGAATGGCGAGGCCCCGGCGGCTGCCCGGCGCGCTCTGCGGGCGCTTTTTCGCGCCCTTCGCGCCTTTGGCGGCGCTTTGCGGACGCGGGCGGGCCTGCGCGCGCCTTTGCGGACGCGCGGCGGGGGCGGTTTGAGGGGAACTGTGCTTGCCTTGGGCCAAGTTGGACCTCCTGCAAAGTCGTGTTTCGCCACGTGAAGTGGCGGAAAGGCGCTGTTTCGCGGCCATGCGGCCGCCGGGCCGGGCGGAAACACGGCCTATTGTTATCATACACGAGCGGCGGGAAATTACAAGGCGTTACGGCGAAATTTCACGC
>LHCFC04200__coassemble_1525_pt1 | contig 11258 bp, 19 predicted proteins | sample LHCFC04200__metabat2_high_PE_065 | metagenome-assembled genome bin LHCFC04200
CGGTCTACGTCCTCATCACGCTCTTCGCCGGCCACAGCGTCGCCGGCTGGGCGTCGACGATCATGTCCATCTGGCTCTTGGGCGGCATACAGCTCATCGCCCTCGGTCTCATCGGCGAGTACGTGGGCAAGATCTATATGGAAACCAAGCGCCGCCCCAAGTTCATTTTGGAGGAATACCGCAAGTGACCAACCGCTTTTCGTGGCTGCACGGCTTTCTCGCTGCCCTGCCCGGCGTGGAGAGCGACTTCAAGGCCGAATGGGGCTGGACGCGTTACAAGGTCGGGGAACGCATGTTCGCCGCCGTCTGCCAGAATGAGCGCGGCGAGGATTTCCTGCTCACCCTCAAGGCCGATCCCGTAGAGGCGCAGCTTCAACGGGCGTCCTTCTGGCGCGTGTTCCCCGGCTACTATTGCACGAAGCACTGCTGGAACAGCGTCTACCTGTGCGACCCCGGCGCGGACTGGGCGGAAGTCGCCGCCCGCATCCGCGACGCCAAATCGGACGCGGAGGGCGAGCTGCCCGAGGCGCTTTTGCGCGACATGTGCCGTCAGGCCCACGCGCTGACCGTGGCCAAGCTGCCCAAACGCCTGCGCCCGGAGGGGGCGTCTTGACAGGCGGGGGGTATGTGTTATCCTGATGGCAAAAGAGGCGGCGCTCTGCCCGTCTGCCCACTTTGTCAACAAACTGAGGCGGCGCATTTGCCGCCGGAAAACGGGAGGGGAATGGGATGAAAAGGAATGCCGGTCTTTTGCTCTACGGCCTCGCGGGGCTGGCGCTCGCGCCCGCGGCCACGTGGCTGGGACAGCGCGCGGCCTATCTGGCTGCGCAGGGTCTGATGGCGGGGCTGTGGCTCTCCGCCTGCGCGCATCTGCTCATCTACATACCGCTGGGCGCGTACATCGCCCTCTATGTCGCCCTAGCCGCGCGGCGCGCGCTCTGGCCGACGGCGCTCCTCGCCCTTTTGAGCGGCGTGCTGACGCTCCTTTCCAACGCCCTGACCGTGCAGATCGCCGCGCAGGGGCCGGAACTGATGGCGCTCTATCGCATGGACAACTTCCACGTCTGGAAGCTGCTGTTCGGCTTCTTCCTCGTCTACGTGCTCTGGCAGGCATGGCGGCGGCGCAGGGCAGAGGGTGAGGCGGCATGAAAAGGAAGTTCGGCCTCGCGGCCTGCTATCTGTTCGCCCTCGTTTTCCCGCCCCTGGGAGGGCTGCTTTTGCAGCGCCTGCAGGCGGACTGGTCGATGTATTACCGCACGTCCAGCTTCGTGGGCTTCGAGGCCGCCGCGCTGGCGGCGATGTTGCTCTGCGGCGGCTGCATGGTGCTGCACGCCGCGCTTTCCGGGCGCGGCGGGGGCAGGCTCTGGCCGCAGATATTGACCTGCGCGCTCTGCGGCGCGCTGGCGCTGAGCGCGAACGGCCTTGGCGCGGTCTGGCTTTTCCCGGCGCTGCCCATGTGGTATTTTGAACTCGACCCCCTGCGCCTGTGGATGCTCTTTTTCGGCTATTTCCTCGCGCACGCGCTGTGGCAGGCATGGCGGCGGCGCAGGGCGAATTAAAACGGCGCGCGCGACGGGATTTTCCCCCGCCGCGCGCCGTTTTTTTGCCCCTGGGGACGCGCGTTTTCGCAATGTTTCTGTCATGAACGCAAACTTTTGTCATATTTTTAAAAGCCGCTCGAAGGGGCGGTTTTTTCATGGAAATCCTTGGAAAATGGTTGACGCAGAGGCGTTTTGATGCTATACTATCCCTACGCGAGGGATATGCCCGGGGTTGGGCACAGCCCGCAAACGTGGAAAAATATGTTGGGAATGTGAAGGAGGTAACAAACATGAAATATTTGCGTTGCGCAGGCGCGCTGGCGCTTCTGCTGGTCCTGCTTTTGGCCCTGCCGGCGCTGGCGGAGGGCGCTGCGCGCATGGACGAGACTTCGGACACGTTCTGCGGCGCGACCGGCGGCGCGCATCAGGTCAAGGAGTGGACCGTCACGGTGGAGCCCAGCTGCATGGTCGGCCTGCGCAAGGGCTACTGCGAAGCCTGCCAGATGATGTGCAATGACGTCATCCCCGCCACCGGCGAGCACCTCTGGGACAAGGGAACGGTGACCACCGCGCCGACCTGCGTGGATGAGGGCGTAAGGACGTTCAACTGCATCATGTGCAACGACGCGACGAAGACCGAGCCCATCGCCGCCACCGGCGAACACGCCTGGGACGCGGGCGTGGAAACCACCGCGCCCACCTGCGTGGATGAAGGCGTGAAGACCTACACCTGCACTGTCTGCGGCGAGACGAAGACCGAGCCCATCGCCGCCACCGGCGAACACGCCTGGGACGCGGGCAAGGAGACGACTGCGCCCACCTGCACGGCCGCGGGCGTGAAGACCTTTACCTGCACTGTCTGCGGCGAGACGAAGACCGAGGAGATCCCCGCGCTGAACCATGATTTCAGCGTGGAAGTGACGCCGGAAGTGCCCGCCACCTGTACCGCCGACGGCGCCACCGCCGTGATGCAGTGTTCCCGCTGCAATGAGACCGAGGGCGGCGACCCCATCCCCGCGCTCAACCACGATTTCAGTGTGGAAGTGACGCCGGAAGTGCCCGCCACCTGTACCGCCGACGGCGCCACCGCCGTGATGCAGTGTTCCCGCTGCAATGAGACCGAGGGCGGCGAGCCCATCCCCGCCCCGGGCCACACCGTGACCACGTGGGAACTGGTCGAGAAGCCCACCTGCTCCACCGAGGGCAAGGAAACGGGCGTCTGCGACGTTTGCGGCGAGACCGTGGAACAGGCCATCCCCATCGACCCCGTCGCCCATGCCTTCGATGATGGCGTGGAGACGCCGGCCACCTGCGAGGTGGACGGCAAGGTCGTCTACACCTGCCAGCTTTGCGGCGAGACGCAGGAAGTGGTCATCCCCGCCCCGGGCCACGCTTGGGACGCGGGCGTGGAGATCACCGCGCCGGGCTGCGAGACGGAGGGCGTGAAACTCTACACCTGCACTGCCTGCGGCTTGCAGGCGATCGAGGTCATCCCCGCCCTGGGCCACACGCCCGACGCGGGCAAGGTGACCAAGGAGCCGACCTGCACCGAGAACGGCGTCAAGACCTACACCTGCACCGTCTGCGGCAAGCATCTGAACGAGGCCATCCCCGCCGAGGGACACGAGTGGGGCAAGTGGGTGACGCTGCGCGCGGCCACGGAGGACCAGCCGGGCGAGCAGGAGCGCACCTGCCAGGTCTGCGGCGCGAAGCAGACCCGCGAGGTCGATTATCAGGGCGATATGCCCAAGACGGGCGTGTTCACCGTGCCTACCGCGTGGCTCGTCTCCGCGCTGGCGCTGTCCCTGACCGGTTACATCGCTTTGAAGCGCAAGTCTGAGCGCGGATAAGCATGGAGACGCACTGGCCGCCCCGCATCGGGGCGGCCGCGAACATAGCCGCGCGGGCGGCAACGGAGGGAACGACATGATCCAGCGAAAGGGAGCGGTGAACTTCATCCTGCGGGTGCTGTGCCTGCTGGTCGCTTTCGCCTGCGTGACGCTGCTTTGCTGGCAGTACGGCGTGCGCAGGCAGGGCGAAAACGCCAACGAGGCCATGCGCCGGCTTTACGACCCCGCCGCCGGCGCGGAGGAGGCCCTGCCCGAGCCGCAGGCCGCCTTTTCGCAGCTTCTGGCGGCCAATCCGGAAACCGTCGCCTATCTGGACGCGGCGGAGGGCATCGAGTTCGCCGTCGTCCAGCGCGACAACGAGTACTATCTTACCCACAACTTCTTCGGCGAGGACACGCCCGAGGGCACGGCCTTCCTCGACGAGGGCAACAGCATCTATCCTCTGGACGAGCACGTGCTCATCCACGGCCACAATATGCGCGACGGCTCCGTGTTCGGCGACCTCGACAACTTTCGCGATCTGGAGTTTCTGAAAGACAACCCGGTCACCACGTTCAACACGCTCTATGAAAATTGCCTCTACGTGCCCTTCGCCGTCTTTGACATCTCCGCCACCCCCGGCGATCAGGAGTATGTGGACATGCGCGTGTTCAATTTTGAGACGGATGAGGACTTTCTCAACTTCGCCTTTGAGGCCAAGGATCGCTCCATCTTCGATATCCCCGTGGACGTCGAGCGCGGCGATCACCTGCTCTCGCTGGTGACGTGCAGCTACGGCAACGACAACGGCCGCCTCGTCGTCATGCTGCGCTCCCTGCGCGAGGGCGAGACGGCCGAGGGCGTGGCCGCGCTGGTAAGTCAAGCGCTGGAAAAGTGAACTGGGCGCGCACAACAAACGTCTCCGGTACAATGCCGAAGGCGTTTGTTTTTGGCGGGGAGACGTCTATTCGCCGCGCAGGTAGGCCCGCAGGATCTCCAGCGCCGTTTCGCGCTTGCGGGCGGGCAGGTTGGAAAGCGCTGACAAAAGCCAGTTCAGATCGCTTGCGCCCTCGTCGCGCCCGTCGCCGTCATCGAGCAGGGCGTTGGGCGACGTCTTCAGCGCCGCGCAGACGTTCACCAGCGAATCGATGGACATGCCCACCGCCCCGCGCTCCACATCCGCCACGAAGCGCAGGGAGCAGTCCATGCGCTCGGCCAGCTTTTCCTGCGTCAGCTTCAGCGCCATGCGCTGCGCCTGTATGCGCCGCCCCGTGCGGGCGCGGTCGTAAGAATAGGTCATATGTACCACCTGCTTTCTTCCTGTATGTATTATGCGGAGGAAAGCGCTTGCAAAAAAGGAAGTAATAGTGTATAATGGATATGCGTTGAAGATGTATAATCGCAAAAGGGGCCGGGGAATGGGATGAGCTTCGACGCGCGCCTTCCGCCGTGGAGGCGCTTTTTTTGCGCGCCGTTTTCCCTGCCCCGCGTGCAAAATACAACATTTAACAGAAAAATCACCTGTGTGGCGGGATTTTCGTTGCAATACGGGCCTGGTTGGTGTATAATAAATAGGCTTGCGTTGTGGGCGAAGTATGCGCAAAAGCGTGGCTTTTCCCCGGCAGGCAAGGGATGAAGCGGGAGGTTGCGGCGGAGATCGCCAGTCGCCGCCGGGAATTTCCGCAGACCAGTCCGAAGATCGGGCGAAGTTCGTCCGTCGGGCGCGCCGGCTCCATGGCGGGGGCCGGCGGAAAAAAAGAAATGCACACGCCCGGATGCGTGTGCACGAGTTCGACAGGAGGTCAACTATGGCAAGCCAGAAGATCCGCATCAAGCTCAAGGCCTACGAGCACTCCATCATCGACCAGTCTGCCGCGCGCATCGTGGAGACCGCCAAGCGCAACGGCAGCCGCGTGTCCGGCCCCATCCCCCTCCCCACGGAGAAGGAGATCGTGACGATCCTGCGTTCGCCGCACAAGCACAAGGACTCGCGCGAGCAGTTCGAAATGAGGACGCACAAGCGCCTCATCGACATCCTGCAGCCCACCCCGCGCACCGTCGACGCCCTGACCAAGCTCGACCTGCCGGCCGGCGTCGAGATCGAGATCAAGCTCTAAGCCACTGGCTTTTCCCAAGCAAGAAAGAGGTGCAACAATGAAGAAGGCAATTCTCGGCAAAAAGATCGGCATGACCCAGATCTTCCTCGCGGACGGTCGTCTGGTGCCGGTCACGGTCGTCGAAGCGGGCCCCTGCGTGGTCACGCAGGTCAAGACCGCCAAGACCGACGGCTATGAAGCGATCCAGGTCGGCTTCGGCGAGCTCTCGGAGCAGAGGGCGAAGAAGCTGCTCAACAAGCCCGAGCTCGGTCATTTCAAGAAGGCGGAGGTCGCTCCCACCCGCTATCTGCGCGAGTTCCGCTTTGAGGACATTTCTTCCTATAAAGTGGGCGACGTCATCAAGTGCGACGTCTTTGCCGAAGGCGACAAGGTAGACGCCATCGGCATCTCCAAGGGCCACGGCTATTCCGGCGTCATCCAGCGCTGGAACCAGCACACCGGCCCCATGGCCCACGGCTCCAAGTATCACCGCGGCGTCGGCTCCATGGGCGCAAACTCCGATCCGTCCCGCGTGTTCAAAAACAAGCACATGCCCGGCCAGTACGGCTGCGAGCGCGTGACCGTGCAGAACCTGGAGATCGTCAAGGTGGACGCCGAGCGCAACCTGATCATGATCAAGGGCGCGATCCCCGGCGCCAACGAGAGCCTCGTGACGATCCGCAACGCGGTCAAGGGTTAAGGAGGACGCTACAATGCCTAACGTGAAAGTTTTGAATATGCAGGGCGCCGCCGTCGGCGAGATCGCCCTCGCGGACGACGTCTTCGGCGTCGAGGCGCATGTGAGCGCCATGCACACCGTGGTGCGCGCCATTTTGAACGCGCAGCGCCAGGGCACCCAGTCCGCCCGCACCCGCACGGAAGTGCGCGGCGGCGGCCGCAAGATCTACCGCCAGAAGGGCACCGGCAACGCGCGTCATCATGGCCGCCGCGCCCCCCAGTTCACCCACGGCGGCGTGGTCTTCGCCCCCAAGCCCCGTTCCTACCGCATCAATGTGCCCAAGGCCATCCGCCGTCTGGCGATGAAGAGCGCGCTCTCCTGCAAGGTCACCGATGACGAGATGATCGTGCTTGACAAGATCGAGCTTGCCCAGCCCAAGACCAAGCTGGTCGCGCAGATGCTCAAGGCCCTCGGCTCTGAGAAGAAGGCCCTGATCGTCACCGAGAACGCCGACCAGGCCGTGGTGCGCGCCGCCGGCAACATCCCCGGCGTCAAGGTCGCCCACGTCGGCTGCCTCAACGTTCTGGACATCCTGAACTGCGACAAGTTCATCATCTCCCAGGACGCCGTGAAGAAGGTCGAGTCCATTTACAGCATGCAAGAGGAGGCGGAATAAATGAAGAGCCCCTATGACATCATCCTCCGCCCGGTGCTCACCGAAAAGTCCTACGACGCCATGGCCGAGAAGAAGTACACCTTCGAAGTGGCCGTGGACGCCGGCAAGACCGAGATCAAAATGGCCGTCGAGCAGGCGTTCGAAGGCGTGAAGGTCGAAAGCGTCAACACCATGCACGTCAAGGGCAAGGTCAAGCGCCAGGGCCGCACCCAGGGCCGCCGCCCGGAGCGCAAAAAGGCCATCGTCACCCTGAAGAAGGATTCCAAGGGCATCGAGTTCTTCGAGGGCATGGCCGAGACGACCGAGGCCTGAGCCCCGAGGCAGAGCCTCTCCCCCGGCGCCTTCGGGCGCAGACAATGGTCCGGCTGGCCGATAAGCAGCCAATAAGCTCAGAAAGGGAGAACCCAAGTTATGGCCATTCGAGTGTACAAGCCGACTTCGCCCGCGCGGCGCTTCATGTCGGTCCTGACGTTCGAGGAGATCACCAAGAAGACTCCTGAAAAGTCCCTGACCACCGACCTGCGCCACCGCGCCGGCCGCAACAACCAGGGCAAGATCACCGTCCGCCATCAGGGCGGCGGCGCGCGGCGCAAGTACCGCATCATCGACTTCAAACGCCAGAAGGATGGCATCCCCGCCACCGTCAAGGCGATCGAGTACGATCCCAACCGCACCTGCTTCATCGCCCTTCTGTTCTACGCCGACGGCGAGAAGCGCTACATCCTCGCGCCTCTGGGCCTGAAGGTGGGCGACACGGTGATGAGCGGCCCCACCGCCGACATCAAGCCCGGCAACTGCCTGCCGATCGCCAACATCCCCCTGGGCACGCTGATCCACAATGTGGAGATCAAGCCCGGCAAGGGCGGCCAGATGGTGCGCTCCGCGGGCGTGGCCGCGCAGGTCATGGCCAAGGAAGGCGCGTTCGCGCAGGTGCGCCTGCCCTCCGGCGAGGTGCGCAAGGTGCCGATGACGGCCCGCGCCACCGTCGGTCAGGTCGGCAACACCGACCACTCCAACGTGCGCATCGGTAAGGCCGGCCGCAAGCGCCACATGGGCGTCCGTCCCACCGTGCGCGGCGTGGTCATGAACCCGGTGGACCATCCGCACGGCGGCGGCGAAGGCCGTTCCCCGGTCGGCATGCCCGCTCCGATGTCTCCGTGGGGCAAGAAGACGCAGGGCGTCAAGACCCGCAAGCATCGCAAGTACTCCGACAAGATGATCGTATCCCGTCCGTCCAAGAAGTAATCTCGCCCGAAAGGAGGCAAACCATCCATGAGCAGATCAGTCAAAAAGGGTCCTTTCATTCAGGAAGCGCTGCTGAAGCGCGTGCAGGAGATGAACAAGACCGGCGACAAGAAGGTTCTCAAGACCTGGTCGCGGTCGAGCACCATCTTCCCGGATTTCATTGGCCATACGGTTGCCGTCCATGACGGGCGCAAGCACGTTCCGGTCTATGTGACCGAGGACATGGTCGGCCACAAGTTCGGCGAGTTCGCCCCCACCCGCACCTTCCGGGGACACGCCGGAGAAAAAGCATCGGCCCGCAAGTGACGGAAGGAGAGTAAGAAAATGGCAACTCGTGTAAAGCAGAAGGCCGCCGCCCGCAAGGCGAACGCCGATAAGCGGCCGCGCGCCGTGGCCAAGTATGTGCGCGTCTCGCCCCGCAAGGTGCAGATCGTCATCGACCTCATCCGTGGCAAGCAGGTAGACGACGCTTTGGCCATCCTCATGTATACCCCCAAGTCCGCCGCCCCGGTGGTCGAGAAGCTTCTCAATTCCGCCATCGCCAACGCGGAGAACAACCTGGAAATGAGCCGCGAAAACCTCTACGTCGCCGAAGTGTACGCCAACCAGGGCCCCACGCTCAAGCGCTACTGGGCGCGTTCCCACGGCCGCGCGGATCTGATCAAAAAGCACACCAGCCACATCACCATCGTGCTTGACCAGAAGAACTAGAGGGAGGAAAGAAAATGGGTCAGAAAGTCAATCCCCACGGCGCTCGCGTCGGTGTCATTCTGGACTGGAGCACCAAGTGGTACGCTGGAAAAAAGGATTTTTCCAATAACCTCATCGAGGATTACAAACTGCGCCAGATGCTCAAGGAGAAGCTCTATCAGGCCGGCATCTCCCATATCGACATCTCCCGCACCAACAACCGCCTGCATGTGATCATCTTCACCGCCAAGCCGGGCATCGTCATCGGCCGCGGCGGCGCGGGCGCGGAAGCCGTCAAAAACGACATCGCCAAGATGACGGGCAAGCCGGTCAACACCATCCAGCTCGACATCATGGAGATCAAGCACCCCGACACCAACGCCCAGCTGGTGGCCGAGAACATCGCCCAGCAGCTCGAAAAGCGCATCTCCTTCCGCCGCGCCATGAAGCAGACCATCGGCCGCGCGATGAAGGCCGGCGCCAAGGGCATCAAGACCTCGGTTTCCGGCCGTCTGGGCGGCGCGGACATCGCCCGCAGCGAGGGCTACCACGAGGGTTCCATCCCGCTGCAGACGCTGCGCGCCAACATCGACTACGGCTTTGCCGAGGCCAAGACCACCTATGGCCGCATCGGCGTCAAGGTGTGGATCTACAAGGGACAGGTGCTGCCCAAGGCCAAGAGGGCCCCGCAGGCCGCCGCTCCCAGAAGGTCTGAAGGAGGGAAATAAGTCATGCTGATGCCCAAGAGAGTCAAACACCGCAAGGTCCAGCGCGGCCGCATGAAGGGCAAGGCCCAGCGCGGCAATTTCCTGGCCTACGGTGAGTACGGTATCGTCGCCACCCAGCCCGGTTGGATCACCTCCAACCAGATCGAGGCCGCCCGTCAGGCCATGACCCGCCGCACCAAGCGCGGCGGCCAGGTCTGGATCAAGATCTTCCCCGACAAGCCCGTGACCGCCAAGCCGGCCGAGACCCGCATGGGTTCCGGTAAGGGCGCGCCCGAGTACTGGGTCGCGGTGGTCAAGCCCGGCCGCGTGCTGTTCGAGATCGGCGGCGTGTCTGAGGAACTGGGCCGCGAGGCGCTGCGCCTGGCCGCCCACAAGCTCCCCATCCGCACCAAGTTCATCAAGAAGGAAGAGGCCGCCAAGGCCGCTCCCGAGACCGATACGATAGGTGGTGACGAGCAGTGAAGACCAAGGAACAGATGAAGGCGCTCACCCAGAAGACCCTGGCCGAGCTCGATACCGACCTGAAGGACAAAAAGAGCGAGCTTTTCAACCTGCGCTTCCAGCTTGCGACCGGGCAGCTTCAGAACACCGCGGCGCTCAAGCAGTGCAAGAAGGACATCGCCCGCGTCAAGACCGTCATCCGTCAGCTCGAAATGAGCGGCAAGGCGTAAGTAAAGGAGGCACATAAAAAATGGCCGAAAGAGGCAATCGCAAGACCCGTACCGGCGTTGTGGTCTCCGACAAGATGGACAAGACCATTGTGGTCGAGATCCGCACCCGCGTCAAGCACCCGCTCTATGGCAAGATCATGAACCGCACCACCCGCCTCAAGGCGCACGACGAAGAAAACGCCTGCGGCGTCGGTGATCGCGTGATGGTCATGGAGACCCGCCCGCTGTCCAAGGACAAGCGCTGGCGCCTCACCCAGATCATCGAAAAGGCGAAGTAACCGCGAGCAAGGAGGAACGCAGCAATGATTCAGCCTCAAACCAGATTAAAGGTCGCCGATAACTCCGGCGCCAAGGAGATCATGTGCTTCCGCGTGCTGGGCGGCTCCTTCCGCCGTTCCGGCAGCGTCGGCGACGTGATCGTCGCCTCCGTCAAGAGCGCGACCCCCGGCGGCGCGGTCAAGAAGGGCGACGTCGTCAAGGCCGTCATCGTGCGCACGAAGAAGCAGTATCGCCGTGTGGACGGCACCTATATCCGCTTCGACGACAACGCGGCCGTCATCATCAACGACCAGAAGCAGCCCCGCGGCACCCGCATCTTTGGGCCCGTGGCGCGCGAGCTCCGCGAGAAGGACTATATGAAGATCGTCTCGCTGGCGCCCGAAGTGCTGTAAGGGAGGACGCGACAAATGAGCAAGATGAATGTCAAGACCGGCGATACCGTCATCGTCATCTCCGGCGAAGGCAGAAAGCAAAAGGATAAGCCGGCGAAGAAGGGCAAGGTGCAGAAGGTCTTCCCGGAGACCGGGCGCATCATTGTCGAAGGCGTCAACATCGTCAAAAAGCATCAGAAGCCCCGCGGACAGGGCATGCCCGGCGGCATCGTCGAGCGCGAAGCGGCCATCAACGCCAGCAACGTGATGATCGTCTGCCCCAAGTGCGGCAAGCCCACCCGCGTCGGACACAAGTTCAACGAAGGCGACGGCAAGCTCTCCCGCCGCAAGGTTCGCATCTGCACCAATACCGTCAACGGCGTAAAGTGCGGCGCGTCCCTTGACAATTGATGAAGGAGGATAAACGCTGTGGCCAGATTAAAGGATAAATAC
>LHCFC04200__coassemble_1548_pt1 | contig 11175 bp, 3 predicted proteins | sample LHCFC04200__metabat2_high_PE_065 | metagenome-assembled genome bin LHCFC04200
TTGAACGTCTTTTGCAGGTTCGTGATCTTAAGCACCTTCCCCACCTCCATTCGCCATGTCCTGCGGCCGCAGGGACTTGCGCCGGGTAAAGTACTCGCCCTTTAAGTACGGCACCGCGAGGAAGACGGTGACGATGATGGCAGAGAGCATCTTCAGATAGTCCGTCTTCAGGCCCATGAGGATGACCAGGTTGTAGACGATGTAGTAAATGATGCCGCCGCCCAGCACGCCGATGAGGCTGACCACGAAGTTGGGCTTGATCTTCAGGGACACGGACAGGCCGATGAAGATGGCGGCAAGGCCGATGACGATGGCTCCGCGGCCATCGTTGATGTTGGCCGAGCCCTTGTACTGCGCGAGCATCGCCCCGGCGAGGGCGACGATGGCGTTGGCGATGGCGAGGCCGACGACCTGATTGCGCTTGACGTTGACGCCCTGCGCCCGGCTCATATCGGGATTGTCGCCCGTGGACTTGAGCGTGAGGCCGATCTCCGTATAGAAGAACTGCCACAGGCAGAGGATGACCACCGTAACCAGGATCAGCATCGCCAGGATGGAGGCGGGGTTGTCGCTCATGTGCACCCACAGGGCGTTGGCCCGCGGATCGATGGCGACCAGAGACTTGCCGCCGAGGATGAACAGGTTCACCGAGTAGAGCATGAGCTGCGTGAGGATACCGGAGAGGATGGAGGGAATGCCCAGCGCGGTGTGGAGAAGGCCGGTGACCATACCGGCCAGCGCGCCCGCGACAAACGCCGCGAGCACGCTGACCCACACGGGCACGCCGCTTCCCAGCAATACCGCACAGACGCAGGCCCCCGTACAGATCGAGCCGTCGACCGTCAGATCCGCAATGTCCAGTATCTTATAGGAAATGTAGACGCCAATGCCCATCAGGCCCCAAATCAGCCCTTCCGCGATGGCGCCAGGCAGCGCGTAGAGGAAAGCCATATCGTATTTCTTCCAATCTCAGTTTTCTTTCGCGGCTCAGTTGGCGGGCACTTCGATGCCCAGCTGCGCGCAGAGTTCCTCGTTGTAGGTGACGGCGGGCGTCAAGGTCATGATCTCGATGTCCGCGGGAGATGCACCGTTGAGGAGGATGTCCGCCGCCATCAGGCCGGTCTCGTAGCCGAGCTGGTAGTAGTCGATGGCCAGACTGGCGTAGCAGATGGCCCCGCCATAGCTGGTGTAAATGGGGACGTTCTGCTCGTTGCAGATGGTGCCGACGATGGTATCGTTGGCGGCGACGGTGTTATCGGAGGGGATGTACACGGCCTTGCACTCATTGGCCATGGAAGTGGTCACGGCCTGCAGTTCTGTCGTTTCAGAGAATGTATAGGCCTTGACGACGATGCCCTTTTCCTCGAACAGCGCCTTGACGGCCTCATACTGGATCAGGGAGTTGGACTCGTTGGTGCAGTAGAGCACGCCCACCTGATCGCCCTCGACAAGGCCCAGCGTGTCGATCATCATCTGCGCCTGCTCCGCGAAGGGGACGGCGTCCGACGTGCCGCTCACATTGGCGGGGATGTTGCCGGCGAAGGTGTCGTCATAGTCCGTGACGGAGGTGCCCAGGATCGGGATCTCCGTGGTCATGTTGGCGGCGGCCAGCAGCGCGGGCGTGCCGTTCGCCATGATCAGATCGACGCGCTTGGCGCTGAAGGCGTTGACCACGGTGGTGCAGAGGCTGGCGTCGCCCGCGACCTGCGTGTCGATGTCCACCGTGTGGCCGGCTTCTTCCATCTTTTCCGTCAGCGCGTCGCTGAAGCCCTGCGTAGCCTGATCCAGAGAATCGTGTACCATCAGCTGGCAGACGCCGACGGAGTAGCTCTCGGCAAAGGCTCCGCAGCAGAGGGCGAGCGTGAGCGCGATGGTCATCAGCAAAGTGATCGTCTTTTTCATAGTCCTGACCTCCAACAAAGTATCTATTTCTCCATCCGCGAAGGATGGGAAAGGCAAGAAAAAATCCCCGCATGCAAATACAGGGACGAATCGCTCGTGTTACCACACTGTTTCGCATCTGCCTTGCGGCACATGCCTCATCGGGCTTCGCACCCATCGCGGAAGAGATCCGCTCCCGGCCATGGGCTGAAAAGTCCTGGCGATGTAACGGTCGCACCCGTTGTGCCTACTGTGATTTCAACATACTGCTCGCAGAATGAACTTCCCTGAGATATTACGACGCCTCGCAGCGACCGGCGCCTCTCTGAAGATTTTCTCTCAGCTACTCTTTCTGCTCAAACGCATTTCACGCTATGCGAACTTCAACGCGAAAAAAGCTTTCCGCGCCGGCCTTATCCAAGGCACGGTTATTATACATCTTTCAGAAGGGGATTGCAAATTCAACATTTGCATACTATAATAAGATAAACTTATGGAATGTGCAGGTGCGCTCCTATGAATCTGAACCAGTTGCGTTATTTTGTATCCGTCGCGGACACGGGGAGTTTTACCAAAGCGGCCATGCTCCAGTACATTTCGCAGACGGCGATCACCCAGCAGATACGCGCGCTCGAGGAAAACGTCGGGGCGAAGCTGTTCGACCGCAACAGCCGGCCCGTTTCCCTGACGCCCGAGGGAAAGGTGTTTCTCAAGGAGGCCCGTGAGATTCTCGGGCGTATGGACATGGCGCTGACGCGCATCCGCGAAGCCTCAACCGGACTGGAGGGCGAACTGCGCCTGGGGTACACGAAGGGCTACGAGCACAGCGACCTTCCCAAACATCTGCGCGGCTTTCATCAGGAGTATCCCAACGTGCTCATCTCCTGCTATCGCTGCGATACCGACATGCTGGCTTCCGGACTGATCAACGGGGAATACGACGTCATCTTCACATGGGACAGCACCAATATACGCGAGGAAGAAGCGGTTCAGCTGCGGGTGGTGGAACATGTGCCGCTTTGCGTCGCGCTTTACGCGGATCATCCGCTCGCCCGGCGAAGCGAACTCACCCGCAGGGAGCTCAAGCAGGAAAACATACTCTACATGTCTCCCTCGGGCACCGGCAATTCCTTCGGCGACGCCTTCTATATCAGCCTCTATCAGCGGGCGGGCTATCAGCCCAATATCATACTGCGCTCAAACGACATGGAGAGCATACTGATGATGGTGGCGGCGGAAGAGGGCATTTCCATCGTGCCGGAATACTCCCATCCCTGGGACATCGGCACGGAGAACGTCGTGTTCGTTCCCCTTTCCGGCAAGGAAGAGACGGAAGAAATCCTCATCGCCTGGCGCGGGGACAACGAAAATCCCGCCCTGCGGCACTTTCTTCAGAAGTTCCCGAACGCATGAGGCGGTTTGCGGCTTTTGCGCAGGAAAACCGGCGCGGACAGCGAAAATGCTGTCCGCGCCGCAGGATGTTGACAAAGTCAACAGACTGGCAGAGCGTTGAGAAAGCCCGCAAGCCAAGGAAGCAAACTTGCATCCAAGGGAGCTTACATGGACGTAAGTGACCGCAGGATGCAAGTGCAGCTGACGCCGGAAGCAAAAATTGCCTCCGGCTTCTTTTTTATCGGGGCAATTTTTGCGTTTGTGGGCTTTGTCAGCGCTCTGAGGCGCGGACAGCGAAAATGCTGTCCGCGCCGTTCGTTTGTTGCGGCCCTGCGGCGCCGCTTGACGAAGCGCGCGACCGCAGGGCTTCTTTGTTTGCGCGGAGGGCGCGCGGCCTCATTCCCCGTCGGAGACAGGGCTGACGGGCGCGAAGGTCAGGCACCGGGCCTCTGTTTGCGGCGTGGGCGAAAGGAGCAGCGTCCAAAGCGGCTCGCTTTGGTCGTCCGCTTCCTCCGCAAGGAACGCCGTCTGACCGTCCTCCAGCGCCGCAAGTTCGCTCTCCTCGCAGAAGACGCGCAGTGCCATATCTTCCGGAGGCACCTGATCCTGCTCCCAGATCGCGCCGAAGCGGAGGACCGTCTCGGTCAGTTCCACGATCTCGCCGCCAATGCGCACGCAGAGGCGGTGCGGGTCGGAAAGCGGCATGAATCCACGGAAAGCCTCTTCCTCCGCCGCCGTCGCCTCGCCCGGCAGGATGGGCTCGAGCGTGAAGATGTAGTCGGCGTCTTCCAGTTCATCCAGCCGGATGAGCAGCACGGCGTCGCCAAGACGGAAGAGCACGCAGGCGTAGCCCTCGCCCTTCAGGCGCGCGATCAGCGCGGCGGAGAGGTGCAGATTGCGCAGCTGGTACAGCGGGCTGCCGTCCCCGCGCAGCACGGGCGTGCCGTCGGCGTTCAACACCGGACAGGCGTCGATGAGCAGCACGCGCACGGCTTCCTCTGTGCCGTCCAGGCGCATCCACAGCGCCTGCCGGCGGTACTCCTCGGGCCGCCAGTTTTCATCCGTGACGATGGAGGACGGGCGCGACGGACCCTCTTCCGGCTGCGGTTCGGGCGTGGGTTCGGGCGTCGGTTCAGGGGTGAGTTCCGGCGTCGGCTCGGGTTCTTCCTCAAGGATCGTGAAGTGCAGCGTGTAGCTGCCGGCATAGTTGCCGATGCCGGTGACAACGGCGGTGGCCGTGCCCGGCTCCACATTGTCCTCGTAGCGCACGGTGTAGTCCCTGCCCTCGACGAGGCCGGCGATGGTCACACCCGGTTCGACGGCATTGCCGGTGTAGGCCTGGTCTTTCAGCGCCTCGGGCTGCGGCAGCGTCGCCGGATCGATGACGAACGTGTAGGCGGCGCTCTGTCCCGCCAGCGCGCCAATGCCGGTGACGTAAATGGTGGCGGTGCCGGCGTCCACATTGCGCTCGTAGCCGTCCACGCGGTAATCCAGCCCTTCGATGAGGCTATCCAGATAGATGGAGGGCTCGTGCGCGCCGCCGTCGTAGGTCTCATTGGGGATACCCAGAGAGGCCGGCAGGCCGGGGATGTGGCGCACGCGGAAGGTGAAGAGCGCGTCCTCGGGCAGCGCGTAGTTGGCGTTATCGAGGCGCAGGCCGTAGAACTCAATGGCGGCAGGCAGGCCCTGTCCCAGTTCGTTGCTGAGCAGGTAGGCCAGATAGCCGTCATAGGTCAGGTGGACGCTGTCGCCCTCCAGCGCGCCCAGAATGCCCAGCGTGCCCAGAGCGCCTTCAAGGCTCGTTTCGCCATCGCGCACCTTGGTGACTCCATCCAGATCAAGGCCGCTGATGTCCCAGGAGAGCTGACGCGGCTGGATGCTGACCGTGACCGGCTGGACGGAGAAGACCTCGCCCAAGGCGTTTTCAAAGACGACGGTGAGCGCGTATTCGCCGGCATCCTTAAAGAGCGGCGGGTCGGCGAGCCATGTGCCGCTGGCGTTGTCGAAGTAGCGGACGGTAACGCCGGTGAGGTCGCCGGAGAGCGTCACGCCGGCATGGTGTTTGCCATCGTATTCGCCACTGTACGCGTGGGCAACGATGGTGGGATCGTTGAGCGGGAGGATGTTGACCATCTCCACGCCGTATTCGACGTGGCTGAGCGCGCCGTCCAGATAGCGCTCCACGCGGTAGTAGACGGCGTACTTGCCCACATCCGTGAACTGCGGCTTGACGGTCGTCTCCACGCCGTTTTCGCCGACGCGGTAGTAGACGACGTCGCTGGCGGTGGGGCCATAGAGCTCGATGGCGTGCGCCTTGCCGTCCCAAGTGCCCTCGAATCCCTCGCTGACGATGCCGGAGAGGTAGAGCACGTCGATGTGGCCGACACCGCTGTAGGTCTGGTAGTTCGCGCCGCGCAGTTCGAAGGGCACATCGTAGCTGCCCACATCGCGGTAGGCGGGGTTCTCCTTTGTCCAGGCGCCGTTTACGTAGTAGTAGATCTCCACGCCTTCCGGCGCGCCTTCGACGGAGATAGCGTAGTCCGTGCCGTCGGCGTAGCCGCGCACGGTGCCGGCGGAAACGCCGGTGATCTGGCGCGGCTGTATGCGCACCAGCACGGGGATGTCCAGCGTGGCGTTTTCGCGCGTCACGCGGAGGGTGATCGCGTATTCGCCGGAATCGGTGAAGGCGGGAAGTTCCGCGGCGCTGGCGGCGGCCGTGAACGCGCCGGAACCGACGGCGTATTCCACCTTGTCGCTCGTCCAGTCGACGTCCGCGAGGGTCACGCCGTGGCTCGCGCCATCGTAGACGCCCATCCAGCCGCCGGCGGTGACGGTGAAGGGCCGGATCTCGAGGACGGCGCTGCCGAGGTAGGTTTCGAAATACGTGCCCTGGTCGCCGGTCAGTTCGCGCCGGGCCTCGAAGAAGATGGTGTAGGTGCCCGCTTCGGTGAAGGTGGGCTGCACGGCGGTCTGCGTGCCGTCGACGCTCGTCCACCAATGGAGCACCTGCGCGCCGTCGAGGTTCTCAAGTTCGATGGTGTGCGGCTTTGCATCGTAGACGACGCTCCTGTCCACGCCGACGACGGGCGCGCCCTTGAGCAGGCGCAGGCCGGTCGTTTCCGTGAAGGGGAAGAACAGCAGGCCGCGCTCGACGGTGTATTCGACCGTATAGTCGCCCGCCGCGGAGAGCAGCGGCACATAGACCGCGCCGTCCGCGCCCACCGCCGCCGCAAGGTCGCTGAGGAGCACGCCGTCCAGACCGGACACGGGAGCGCCCTGCGCGTCGCGCACGGTGATGCGCACGCTGTCGAGCACATCGCCATCTTCCACGTTGAGGCCGCGGATGGTGAAGCCGTGGGCGTCGCCGTCCGCCAGACCCTCGTAGCCCTCGGCGGACACGCCGGTGATCTCCCATCTGGCGCTGGCCTTGATGGTAAGCTGCGTATCGCTGTGGAAGGGCTCGTAGAGGGGTTCCATGCCGGCCAGCCAACTGCGCCAGAAATCAACATCCTCGAAGACATTGACGGCGCGCGCGGACATGGCGTGGGCGACAAGCCCGTTGCCTCCGCGCCGGACGGTGTAGGAGATCTGGTAGATGCTGTCGCTGACGGCTTCGCCGAGGAAGGCCGGCAGGACGGACACCTGCGCAGTATCGGAGTCATAGTAGCCATCGGCGTCGCAGACATAGCCGAGGGGCGCGAGCGTGTCGGGATCGAAGCCGGAAATGTAGAAGAACTGCGTCTGCTCGCCGCCGACGGGCTGGCCCTGCGCGTCCACCTGCTGATGGCGCACTTCGAGGATGTCGCCCTCCTCCAGGCCGTCCAGCGCGACCGTGTGCTCGCGGCCGTCGTAGTAGATCTCTGTATCGCTGTCCACGGTCATTTCCAGCTGGGTGGGCGTGCGGATGGTGACGTAGTCGGTCGCGGTAAACAGCTGCGCGCCCTCGGCGTTGTAGCCTGTGTAGGCGATACCGATGAAGTACGCGCCGACGCGGCCCATATCCTCGACAAGCAACGCCAGATCCTCGGCAGTGGTGGCCGACGAGACGCTCATGCTGCCGGAGAGGCGGCGCTCTTCGCCGGGATTCAAGGTTCCGGCGGCGAGGCTGTCGTAGTCGTAGAACTCCACGAGCAGTTCCCAATCGAGGCGCGTGAGGCCGACTTCCTCAAAGGCGCTGGCAAATTGCCGATCCGAGAAGTAGGAATCGTAGCCGTCCAGCAATTCGGGAACGATGCGCAGCACGTCGTCCAGATCGTCCGGGTCGCCGATGACGCATGTGACGCCGGCGCCCTCCCCAACGTCGCCCGGACGCCAGTCGTGATCGAGTTCGTAGCGGGGCTTGTCGCCTGTCGCAAGGTAGGCGCTGTACCAGTAGGTGAGCCCCTCGGAAGGACGGAAGGAGAGCTGCGTGTGGTAGGCATCGAGCTGGACGAATATCTCCTCGATGTCCAGCCAGTTCGCGCCATCGAGCATCTCTATGTCCACGACGCCGACGTGGGATACGCCGTATTCGTCCACGAAGGTCACGGTCAAGTCATCGACGCCGAGCAGGTAGCCGCCCCACGGCGCGATGGGCTGCACATCTTCGAGGACGAGGATGTCGGCGGTCTGCGGCGCGTGGCCGTCGTAGAGGGCGTTGTAGCTGGGGTAGCTCCCCTCTTCCACATCGAGGCGGGCGTCGATCACGCTTGCAAGGTCGATGGGCTGGATGTCCAGCGTCACCGCGCCGCCGCCGGCGACGGGCTTGCCATCGGCAGCGCCGGTCATGCGGTAGTAGAGCGTGTACTGGCCCGGCTTATCGGCGCGGAAGTTCAGCGCTTCGAGCGATACGAAGCTGCCCTCCTCGCCCGTGAGGCTGAAGGTCATGCCGGTAAGGTCGAGGTTTGCGCCGTCGGTGTTGTCCTGAAGTTCAAAGCCGTAGAAGGTGTATGCGCCCAGCGCCGTGCCGTACCAGGCGCTGACGGTGAACGCGCCCGTGGTTGGGTCGTAGGCGTAATCGTCCACGCGCGCGCCGCGCGTCTCATCGCGGAGGGCGAGTTCGAAGAACTGGGATTCACCGTAGAGAGACAGGGCGTAGGTCTGCGTCGCGTCGGACACTTCGTAGCGGTCGCTTTCCAGCGCGATCTCTACGGTGTACGCGCCCGGTTCGAGGAGGAGTCGATCCTGCGTCACGCCGGTGAGGATGGGGTTGCCCGCCGCGTTTTTCACGGTGTAGATGGGCGTGTAGTCGTCAAGGCGCGCGTCCGGAGCGTCAAAGGCGATGAGGCCGGAAAGGTCAATGGCACTGCCATCGCGCACGACATGCGCGCCCTCGTTCTCCTCGATAGCCCAGCCCTGCTGCGCGCCCTTGACGACCTGCCAAGTGCGCTGTGACCCGGCCAGGTGGTCGTATACGTCGACGAACACGCCTGCGCCATAGTAGCCAAACAACTCGCGTCCGGCCTCTGTGGGCACGATGGACGCCTTGATCGTCACAGCGTGAGCGTCCGTGCTGGCGGAGGGCGGGTCGAAGAACTGCGTTTCCCCGAGCACGGTCTTTTCGTCTTCGAGCGCATTGCCGCTCCAGAGCTGATAGATCGCGCCCTCGAAGTAATAGCGCCACATCTCGTCGGTAAATTCGCCCTGTACGGCTGTGCCGTCAAGGTCTTTGTAGTTGTAGGTCAGAACCGGGCGGTCGAGGGCGATGGCGTGGCTGTACGGTATATCTTTATTGGGGTCGCGGTCGTACACCGTCGTGAACTCGACGGACGTATCCAACAGCACCAGTTTCACCGTCGCCTCGCCGTAGAAGGTGAGGCCGTCGCGCTGGAGCGTGTAGTGGACGGTCTTGACGGCCGAGCGCTGTCCCTCGAGGTCTTCAAAGCCGAAGGTGGGAAGCGCGGCGGTGAATTCGACGCCGTCGATGCTGAAGAGCAGCGAATCGCCGTCGAGAAGGCCGCTGACCGAGGGGCCATACGCCTTTCCGTCGTCTTCGAACACGAAGCGCGTCACGCTTTCCACGGTCACGCCGGTATCGCCGCGGCTGTAAATGTGGTAGGTGACGGTATCGACGCTGCCGTCCTCAAGGGTGCCGTCCGTGAGGGTGAGCTTCGCCTGATACGAGCCCGGCTCGCCCAGCGTGGGCGCGTCGGGAAGGACGATCCAGTTGCCGTCCGCGTCCAGCTTGTAGAAGGTGAAGGCGTAGTCGTCGGGGTCAAGGGTCACATACTGGCCGTCTTTCAGCGAGTAGGCGGTGACGTCGGGCGTCCACGGCTGCGCGCTGCCCGCCTCGGAGGCGGCGTTCTGCGCATCGATGCGGACGATGTAGGCGTCGTCCGCCAGCACGCGGAAGCAAAGGCGCGTCGCGCCCGCGGCGGCCGCGGTCAGGTCGTGGCCAAAGACGGCGTAGTAGTCCCGCGCCTCGCCGGAGGCGTCGGTGATCTGCGTGCGCACGGTGTTGTCCGTGGTCACGATGGCGTCGTACTGCGCGAGGACGGCGGTCTTGCCGGAGAGGATCGCCTGCGCGCCTTCCCCGGTGGCCGGGGCGTGGAGGCTGCCGGAGAGCAGGCGCGCCGCCGTGCCACCGGCATTGTCGATGGTCACGTTCGCCGCTTCCAGCGTGCCGTCGGCGACGAACACCAGCGGCAGCTCTTCGCCGCCTCCGCGCAGCGCGCCGCCCGTGAGGCGCAGCGTGCCTTCGCCGCTGAGGGCGATGAGGGCGTGCAGGAGTTCCGCGCCGGCGCGCAGGGTGTGGCCGTTGAGGTCGAGCGTGATGGTCTGATTTGCGGCCAGCAGCAGCGAGAGGCCCTTGCTGAGGGTAAGGTCGCCCTGCAGCGTGACGGTATCGCCCGCGGCGCTCGCCAGGCCCAGCGCCTGCGCAAGGCCATCGGCGGTGGTGATGTAGCCCAGTTCGCCGGGGTCGGCGGTGGCCGTGAGGGTCAGCGCCCCGCCGTTCAGATCGGCGAGCAGTACCTGCGCGCCGTGGCCGATCTCGCGCAGGGTCACGGGGGTAAGCCCGCCCGTGAAGCGCAGCAGCACTTCCCCACCGTCGCCATCCGTGATGTCGCCGTGGCTTGTAAAGGCGAAGGACGCCGCTTCGAGGCCGGGGGCGGGCGCGCCGTTTTCGTCCGCATTGGCGAAGACGGCGATGCTTTCCAGACCGCGCAGGTCGATCATGCCCTGCGCTTTGGCGTATTCGAGGCGCAGCGCGCCCTCCGCCGAGGCCAGCACGTCGCCCGCGGGGGCGAGCAGCGCGCCGGTAGAGATGTCGGCGGCGGTGATGGAGATATTGCCCGCGACGCTCTTAATGGTCACGGCCTTGCGCGCCATCTCGCCGCTGTCCTGCATGATCTTCTCCCATGAGCGGTCGTAGCACAGCGCCGCGAACGCGCCGGCGGCGGCGATGGTTATATCGCCGTTTGCGCGCAGCGTCATATGGTCGCGCGTGTCGCCTGTGTACTCGCCCGGTTCAGTCATCAGGAGCGTGAGTCCGCCGCCGGCGACAATGTTGAGGCCGCCTGCCGTGGCGTTGAATGCGCCAAAGAGCGTGGCGTCCGCGCCGGCTTCGAGGGAGAGACTGCCGGCTTCGACGTCGGCATACAGCGCAAGGCTGCCGCCGGCGCGCATCTCGGCGAGGCCGCCTGCGGAGATGGCCGGCAGTTCGTCATAGTCCGGGGAATAGCCAAGGTAGTGGTCGGTTCCAAGATCGCCGCTTACGTGGAGGCGGATGTTTTCCGTGGCGGCGATGCGCGCCGCGCTGTCGATGGCGATCGAGTCCGCCTGCGCGTCGATGTTCCCCGCCTGCGCCGTGCCGCCCAGCGTCAATGCGCCGGGGACGCGCACGGTGATGCTTTCGGCTTCCAGCGCGCCTTCCAGCGTCAGCGCGCCCGCTTCCGCCGTGTTTTCGATGGTGAGCGTGCCGGC
>LHCFC04200__coassemble_1561_pt1 | contig 11089 bp, 10 predicted proteins | sample LHCFC04200__metabat2_high_PE_065 | metagenome-assembled genome bin LHCFC04200
AGCATGAAGCTCGGCGCGAATTCCCGCATGAAATCCTCGGCCTCGGGCATGTTCATCTGCGAGACGGAGGCGCGGACGTTCTCCTGCGCGGTGAGGAACTCGCGGTTGCCAAACCCGTATTCCTCCAGACACTTGACGTAGGCGCTGATGCGATCGGCAGCCTTGACGATGCGCCATTCGTAACTCTCCTCGTCGGGAAAGAGCAGTTCCCGGAAATCTTCCTGAAAATCCGCGGGCAGATAGTCCAGCAGCTTTTCCGAGGCCATGCGCTCGATTTCCTTGTAGGCGTCGCGGATGCCGGGGTTGAAGTATTTGATCGGCGAGGCGAGATCTCCGGTGATGACCTCGGCGGCCTCGTGGTAGAGGGCATAGAGCAGCACCTTTTCCACATCGACGTTTCCCCCATAGCGGCGGTTTTTGTATATCGCCAGGGCATGGGCGATCATCGCCACCTGCAGGGAATGCTCCTGATCGTTCTCCTCTCGGGTATTGTGGCGCAGGCCCCAGCGCTTGATGAGCTTCATGCGGGCCATGTAGGCGTAAAAGTGGTGCTGCAAGTGCTTGCCTCCAGAAAATGGGCGCGTTTTGCCCTTCGTATGGAACGATTATACCATTCCCGGCGTCAAAGCGCAAGGCGTGGTTTTTTCCGGCGGTGGGAATATTTTCCGATGCGCGCCGCTGGTTAGAAAAAAACTGGACTTTTGCGAAAAATGCCTGTGTTTTGCGCCGGTTTTGTATTATAATAGAAGATGAACACCGGTAAATTCGAGGGAGGTATGTGCATGGCGCAGATCAGTTCTTTTTTGCGGGACGCGGGCGCTTTGTTTACCAACCTCTTTTTGCAGCCGGACTGGCGCAACGTCTTTGACGTGGCGATCATGACGGTGATCATCTATTACATCATCAAGCTGCTCATCCACACCCGCGCCAGCGCCGTGTTCAAGGGCATCGCCGTGGTGCTTGTGTTCGCCTGGGTGTCGGACGCCCTGCAACTCAACGCCCTCAACTGGATGCTCCAGCAGATCATCAGCATGGGGCTTCTGGTGCTGGTGATCATGTTCCAGCCGGAGTTGCGCCGCGGCCTTGAGCAACTTGGCCGCTCGAACTGGTCGCGCCACATGTTTACCTCCGCGCGCAAGCAGCGCCTGCGGGACGTGGACAACCTCGTGCAGGAAGTGGTGCGCTCGCTGAACAACATGTCCAGAAAGCGCATCGGCGCCCTGATCGTCTTTGAAAGGCACACGGGGCTGGCGGACGTCATCGATTCCGGCACCGTCATCGACGGCGAGATCTCCGCGCCGCTGATTGAAAACATCTTCGAGCCGAACACGCCTTTGCACGACGGCGCGGTGATCGTGCGCGGCGAGCGCATCGTGGCCGCGGCCTGCATCCTGCAGCTCACCGACGACCATTCCCTTTCCCGCGAACTGGGCACGCGCCATCGCGCCGCCATCGGCATCACCGAATCGACCGACGCGGTGAGCATCATCGTTTCCGAGGAAACGGGCATCATCTCCATGGCGCGCGACGGCAAGCTGACCCGCTATCTGGACACCAAATCGCTGAACATACTTTTGACCGAGCTGTTCATGCCTGACGACCTGCCGCCGGCATGGCTGTCCTCGCGCTCTTCCCTGTTTGGCGCGCGCGCCGTAAAGCAAAAGGAGGATGGCGATGAAGAATAAGATCCTCACCCTTCTCAAGCGTTTCGGCAAGGCCTTCTGGGGCTCGCTTTCCCACAACCTGGGGTTAAAGCTGCTCTCGCTTTTGCTGGCCATTCTTCTGTGGAGCTATGTAGTCTCCTCGAATCCCTCCATCACCCGCACTAAGGACATCAACGGCCTGACGGCCTATGTGAGCAACGAATCGACGCTCCACGCCAACCGCCTGGCGCTCGCCAGCGACCCCGCGGAGGCGCTGGACGGCGTTTCCGTGCAGCTGGAGGTGCCGCAGTCCAGCTACGCGCTGGCGGACGCGGACAACGTTCAGGTGACGCTGGATCTTTCCAGCGTGCGCGCGGCGGGCACGCAGGAAGTGCCGCTCAGGGCCACTACCACCTATGGCCGCGTGACGCGCATACTGCCCGAGTCGGTCAAGCTCGAATTTGAGACGTACGACTCGCGTTCCGTTCCTGTCAACGCCGCCATCAGCGGCGAGCAGCAGGAAGATATCTGGTACAACATCAACCGCCTCAACCCGGAGGAACTGGTCATCAGCGGCCCCTCGAGCGTGGTGCAGACCGTCGCTTCGGCCTACGTCTATGTGGACGTCACCGACCGGGAGACTTCCTACGTCACCGCGGCGCGCTTCGTGCTGCTCGACTATTCGGGCGAGGAGATCCCGCAAACGCTTTTGAGCAGCGCTTCCAGCTCCATCACCGTGGGCGTGGACGTCTATCCCACGCGCGAACTGCCCATCTCCACCGCCATCGAGGATGTGGTGCAGGGTTCGCCGGCTGAAGGTTACGAGGTAACTTCCATCTCCATCCAGCCGGAGAGCGTCACCGTGGCCGCGGACGCACAGCTTCTCGACAGCCTCACCGAACTGCTCATCCAGCCGGTGGACGTGAGCGGCGCCAGCCAGACGTTCTCGCAGCGCACGCGCATCGTCGCGCTCAACGACTTTAAGGACGTTTCCAGCGAACAGGTATATGTCACCATCAACATCGAAGAGGTGCAAAAGAGCGCCTGGACGGATGTGGAACTGACGTTCATCAACTATCCAGACGATCTGACCTGTACATTTACCGACGCAGACTTCCGCGTGCTGGTCACCGGCCCTGCCAGCCGGGTGGACGCGCTGGCGGAAAGCAGCGTGGAAGCCACGGTGGACCTAAGCGGCCTCGCCGCCGGCGAATATACGCTGCCCATCACCGTGGATACGGAACTCTACCCGGGCATGGCGCTGGAATTCGAGCCGGCCAGCGTCAACGTGCGCCTGGACGCCACATCCGGCATGGAATGATGAATTACGGAGGAAACAATGGCGGCAAACAGCTTTGCGGATACAGTCGTAAACGGTATGCTCAGTTGGCTGAAGGGCTTTGCCAGCTGGGTGCTGCGGCTGTTTGACCTGGCCGGCAGCGGCGGCGTTTCGCCGCTGGAATGGCTGTCGGATCACTGGTTACAGCTTTTGATCATACTGCTGATCATCGGCGTGGCGGCGGACATCATCATCTGGCTCATCCGCTGGCGGCCCTACTGGGTCTGGTTTCGCAAAAAGCGCATCGTCGTAGACGACAAGGAGTTTTTTGAGGGCGCGGACGAACGGCCCGCGCGCGACGAGACCATCCCCCTGCGCCCCGTGCGGCGGCCGGACACCATCGTGCGGCGCGAGGACACGCGCGTCGTGCCCATTCGCCCGAAATCAAAGGCCGCTTCTCAGCGGCGTTCGGCGCGGCGGATAAACGACGACGCGCCCCGGCGCGACGTGTTTGAAGACGAAATGTTCAAGATCAAACCCGCGCCCCAGGCGCGCAAGGTGCCGGAGGACGCCGTGTTCAACGTCAGCAACCTGCCCGGCGCGCAGAAGGAAAAAAAGCGTCCGGCGCCCAAAAAGCGCGTCGAACGCGAGGAGGACGACCTGTTTGATATCCACTGAGTGGCTGCGCTCGGGGCGGCGCGTCAAGGTGCTCGTCGGCCACTATGGCAGCGGCAAGACCGAACTGGCGGTAAACATGGCGCTTTCCCTGGCAAAGAGCGCGCCTGCCATGCTCATCGACCTGGACATCGTCAATCCCTTTTTCCGCAGCGCCGAATTAAAGCCGCTGCTGCTTGAACATGGCGTAGAGGTCGTCTACCCGGCCTATGCCCTCTCCGGCGTGGACATTCCCATCCTGCCGGCGGAGGTGGAGCGCGCCTTCACCGCGGAGGGCTACAGCGTGTTCGACGTTGGCGGCGACGACGACGGCGCGGTGGCGCTGGGACGCTATCACGCGCAATTCGCCGCCTGCCCGGCGGACGTGTATTTCGTGGTCAACCCCTTCCGGCCCCGCACGGCGGAAGTTGCGCAGGTGCTGAAGCTGATGGAAGCCGTAGAGCGCCGCGCGCGCCTTTCCATCACTGGCCTGGCCATCAACGCCAACCTTGGCGTCGAGACTTCCCCGCAGGACATATGCTTTGGGCGCGAATTCATCGCCCGCGTGGCGGAAAAGAGCGGCCTGAAGGTGGCCTTTGAAGCGGGGTTGGAGTCTGCGCTGGAGGCGCTGCCGGAGGTCTGGCCGCGTTTGCCCATTCGCCGCTATCTTACCCCGGAATGGATGAAGTGGAATGAATAAACGGCGCATACTTTGCTTTGGCGATTCCAATACACACGGCACCAATCCCGTCGGGCCGCGCTATGGCGAGGACGAACGCTGGCCGGCGCTGTTGCAGGCGATGCTGGGCGAGGATTACCGCGTGCTTGAAGAGGGCTTCGGCGGGCGCACCATCGCCTTTGACGATCCCGTGGAGGGCGGCTATAAAAGCGGCCTACAATATCTGCCACCCTGCCTGATGAGCCATGATCCGCTGGATCTTGTCATCGTCATGCTGGGTACGAACGACACAAAGCAGCGCTTTGCCATGTCCGCGCCGGCCATCGCCCAGGCGCTGGCGCACCTTCTGCGCCTTGTGCACCTCTACGCGGCGGATGGACGCGGCGAGCCCTCGCGCGTATTGGCCGTCGCCCCGCCTCCGGTGCGGGTGGAAGTGCTCAAAACGCGCATGGCGGGAACGTTCGACGCGCGCAGCATTGAAGTTTCCGAACATCTGGCGGAGGAATATCTGCGCATCGCCCGCTTGATGCGCTGCGAATATATCAACGCGGCGGATTTCTGCCGCGCCTCGGACGAGGACGGCGTACATCTCACCGCCGCCGGCCATCGCGCGCTGGCGCGGGGCATCGCAGACAAAGTACGGGAGATCTTCAAGGAGGAGTAAGCGATGATCAATTTTGAACACCACCTGCCTACGCGCTTCGTCTTTGGCCGCGGTGTGGAAAACAAGACCGGCGAATACGTGCGCGCGCTGGGCGCGACCAAGGTGCTCATCCACTACGGCGGCGGCTCGGCCGTGCGCTCGGGCCTTATCGCCTGCGTGGAAGCTTCTCTGGACGCGGTGGGCCTCAGGCACGTCTCCCTCGGCGGCGCGCAGCCCAACCCGCGCGATACCAAGGTCTATGAAGGCATCGAGCTCATCCGTCGCGAGCAGGTGGACTTCGTGCTGGCCGTGGGCGGCGGCTCCGCCATCGACTCGGCCAAGGCCATGGCTCTCGGCGCGCTCTACGATGGCGACTTCTGGGACTTCTTCTGCGGCAAGGCCAAGCCGGAAAAGACGCTGCCCAAGGGCGTGGTGCTGACCATGTCCGCCGCGGGCAGCGAATCTTCCAGCAGCTGCGTCATTACCCAGGAGGCCACCAAGACCAAGCGCGGCCTCAACACCGAACTCAACCGCCCGCTGCTGGCGGTCATGAATCCGGAACTGACGATGACGCTGCCGCCCTATCAGATCGCCTGCGGAGCCACGGACATACTCGCCCACATCATGGAGCGCTACTTTACCAACGAGCCGGACGTCGATCTGACCGACCACCTCTGCGAGGGCACGATGCAGGCCGTCGTCCGCGCCGCGCGCGTGATGGTCAAAAACGCCCACGATTACGACGCCGCTTCCCAGCTGATGTGGGCCAGCACCATCGCCCACAACGACACCCTCAGCGTCGGCCGCGTCAAGGACTTTGCCAGCCACCAGATCGAGCACGAGCTCTCCGCCCTCTACGACTGCGCCCATGGCGCGGGATTGGCGGTGGTCTTCCCCGGCTGGCTGCGCTTCATGCTGCAAAAGCCGGACAAGGTGATGCGCCTTGCGCAGTTCGCCGTGCGCGTGTGGGGCTGCCAGATGGACTTTGAGCACCCGGAAAAGACCGCGCAGGCAGGCATCGGCGCCTATGTGGCCTGGCTGAAGGAGATCGGCATGCCGGTGACGTTTGCCGAACTGGGTGCGCGCGAGATGGACATCCCCTACCTTGCCGGCAAGGTCAAGCGCCCCAACCCGGACGGCACGGTGGGCAAGTTCTATGCCCTGAACACCGAGGACATTGAGAAGATCTACCGGCTGTGCCTGTAAGCGCCTGCGCGCATACAAATGCCCGCCCCGCAGCGTTCGCGGAGCGGGCATCGTGTTTTTTCAGGACTTCATGGTGAAGCCTTCCTTTTCAAACACAGCCATCCAGCCCTTGAGGCGATTGAAAAAATCGGCATTGGAGCTTGTCTTTTCCATCATGCTGATGAGTTGCTCGGCAGTCTCCTGCGGGTTGCCGCCGGAGAGCAGGCGGCGTATCTTCAGCGCGCCCTCCAACTCCTGTTCGTCGAGGAGCAGTTCCTCGCGGCGGGTGCCGGACTTGAACATGTCGATGGCTGGGAAGATGCGCCGGTCGGAGAGCTTGCGGTCGAGGTGCAGTTCCATATTGCCGGTGCCCTTGAACTCCTCGAAGATGATGTCGTCCATGCGGCTGCCGGTTTCCACCAGAGCGGTGGCGATGATGGTGAGGCTGCCGCCGTTTTCGATGTTGCGCGCCGCGCCGAAGAAGCGCTTGGGCTTGTGCAGCGCTCCCGGATCGAGGCCGCCGGAGAGCGAACGGCCGGTCGGGGGGATAACGAGGTTGTAGGCGCGGGCCAGGCGGGTGATGGAATCGAGCAGCACCACCACGTCCTTGCCCTGCTCCACGAGGCGCTGGGCTCGGTCGAGCACCATTTCGCTGACGCGGGTGTGGTTCTCGGGCGCCTCGTCGAAGGTGGAATAGACCACCTCGCCCTCGATGGAGCGCTTCATGTCCGTCACCTCCTCGGGCCGCTCGTCGATGAGCAGCACGATGAGGTGCACGTCCGGATAGTTGCGGGTGATGGCGTTGGCGATCTTTTTAAGCAAGGTCGTCTTGCCCGCCTTGGGCTGGGAGACGATCATGCCCCTCTGCCCCTTGCCGATGGGCGCGAGCATGTCGATGAGGCGCAGGGCGAGGTCGCTGTGGCCGCTGGGGTCCTCGAGGCGCAGGCGCTCGTCCGGGTAGATGGGCACCAGCGATTCAAAGGGCTTGCGCCGCGCAGCCTTCTCCGGCGCTTCGCCGTTGATCTCGCTGATGTAGATCATGGCGTTGTAGCGGTCGCCCTCGCGCTGCGGGCGTGTCTTGCCCACCACGTAGTCGCCGTTGCGCAGGCCGAAGCGGCGGATCTGGGCGATGGAGACGTAGACGTCCTTGTTGCCGGGCAGGTAGTTCTCGGCGCGCAAAAAGCCGTAGCCCTCGGGATGGACTTCCAGCACGCCGTAGCCGTCCATGCACTCGCCCGTGGCCAGCATCTCCGGCACGCCGGGGTTGACGGCGTTGGGGTCGGGCACGTAGGCGCTCTCCCGGCGCGCGTATTCGCGCGGCGCGGCGGGGCGCTGATAGTCCTGCCGGGGCGCGTCCGCGCGCGGCGGGCGCTGGTAATCCTGCCGCTGCTGGCCGTCCTGGCGGTCATAGCGGCGCTGGTAGTCCGCGCGCGGGGCCTGCTGAGCGCCCATGCGCGTATCCTGCAGACGGAGAACAATGTTGCGGTTGAATTCGCGCGGTATGCGCGTCTGGCCATCGTATCGCTGGCTGTAGCGGGCCGGATAGCGCGGCTGATAGGCGCGGCGCTCGCCTTCCGCGTTCTGGTGATGGCGCGCGGCGCGGAAGTCCTCGCGGCTCGCGGGCGCGGCGCTCTCGGCCTCGGCGGAGGGTTGGGGGGCGGAGGCGTTTGCCTCTTCTCCGGCCGCGGGGCTCTTTTCCGCTTCCGCCACAGGCGCGGTGGCGGCGCGGGGCAGGCGGCTTCGCCGCGGACGCGGCGACGGCGCGGAGCCCGCCTCCGCGGACGGAGAAAGTGCCGGAGCTTCCTCCCTGGCGGGCAGGGCGGCGGCATCGCTGCGCACGGCCGCTTCCGGCGCGGAAGGCGCTTTCGCCGCAGACTCGACGGGCACTGCCGGAACCTCCGCCGCCACGGCCTCGACCGCGGCGGGCGTATCCTCGACGGGCGTGGAAGTCTCCGTGGGGGCATCCTTCCGTACCGCGGCCTTCCCTTCCCCGTCCTTGCGCGCGGCGGTCCTTTTGCGCCGCGCGGGCTTTTCCGCTTCCGCCTCTGCCGGAATGAACGCTTCTGAAGGCATCGCCAACTGTTCTACGACCGCCTCGGCTTCCACCGCGGCCTTGCGGCCCCTTGCTCGCCGCGCGGGCTTTTCCGCCGCTTTCGGGGTGGATTTTTCCGTCGCTTCCGGCGCGGGTTTTTCCGCCGCTTTCGGGGCAGGCTCTTCCGGCGCCTCCGGCGCAGGTTTTTCGACCACTTTCGGGGCAGGCGTTTCTACCGCCTCCGACTCGGGCTTTTCGGCCGCTTTCGGTGCGGATTTTTCCGCCGCTTCCGGCGCGGGTTTTTCCGCCGCTTTCGGTGCGGATTTGGCGCGCGCGCGCTTTTCCCGCTTGGGCGCGGGCGCTTCCGGCGCGTTCTCTACCGCTTCTGCGGCGGGCGAGGCCGCAGGACCGGCGGGCGCGGAGGTCTGCGCGGCGCGCTCATTGGCCTGCCGCGCGGCGGCGAGTTGCCCTTCGAGCACGAGCTCCACCAATCTGTTTTTGGCCGTGCCCGCAGGCACCTTGATTTTCAACTCTTTAGCGAGTTGGCGCAGTTCGACGACGGTCTTCATATGCAGCGTTCGATAATCCAAGACATGACCTCCTTTAAAAAGGACGCGCGAAAGGAAAAAACCATTCCGGGGCGAATGCTCAGGGGCGCACGGCTACGGCGACGTCGCGCGTGACGGCCTGCTCCACCCAGTGTTCAAAATGATCGTAAGGGCCGCCCTCGAGCACGCGCAGGCCCGCGCCGGCAAACAGCGCGCGCAAGGTGCGCGCGGGCAGCGTCTGGGCGTTGAACGACAGGGCGATGGCCGCGCCGTGCTTGAGCGTTTCCGCCCAGGCGGGCAGGGCGGCGCGCAAAAGCGTCTCCAGCGGCATGTTGGAGCCGTGCTGTACGCCGTAGGGCAGGTCGGCGCAGAGAAGATCGAACTTCGCCGCGCCAAAGGCCTCGCGCACGCGCGTCGCGTCCACTTCCGCGAGACGCAGCGCGTCTTCGGCGAGCGCAAAATCCGTATACGGAGCGCTCTTTTTGCCGCGCAGCGTCAGCGAGCCGCGCCGCGTGGCATGCTTGAAGCGATGGTACTCCAGATAGCGCTTGAAAAACTGCTCGGCTTCGCGCAGGGCGGCGCGGTCTATATCCGAACCGGTGGCGTCCCAGCCGCGGTTGAGGGCCACGAACAGCGTGGTGCCGCGGCCGCACATGGGGTCGAGCAGGCTCGCCTTTTCCGGCATCGCGCCGGCAAGCCAGGCGAGGTTGACGAGCAACTGCGTAAACGTCTCGTTCGTCTTGCCCTTGTATTTGAGAATGCCGGGAAGATCCGCTCCAACGCACGGCGCCTCGCGGCCAAAAAGCGGCAGAAGCGCGCCGTCTTCCCGGCGCTCAAAGAGCGCGTAAAGCAGCGAGTGGCGCGAAAGCACGGCCGTCTCCGCGTCCGTAAGCGGACGGGCGGCAAAATTCAGCGATGGAAGGCCGGCGACGCCGCCTTCTTCCCATGTGTATTCCACGCCCAGGCGCGCGAGCGTCACTTCCAACTCCGCGCGGGCCAATTTTTCCGTTTCGACTTGGTAGCGCGCATTGGCATGCGGCCACAAAAGCATGGTATAAAGCATATCAGACTCCGGCGCCGCCCGGATGGCGGCGCGATGCGACGGGCAAAGCGCTTCGGCGCGCTGGGGAGATGTACGAAAAAACTTCTATGCAGAAGCATGCCTGCATATGACAGACAATGGAAAAAGCGCGCCGACCGTTGAATGCGAAAACGCGGCGGCATATTTCTCTGATAGAATTGCAAAACGGCTATCCGCAGTATGGGCGGCAAAGGCGCTGCCGCGCAGAAGGCCAATTCCGAACCGCAACCGCGACGGGAGAGCGGGCGGCCCTGCCTGCAAAACAGAAGTTCACGCCGAAGACCGGCAAAGTTGAAAGCCGCCCCTTTGCAACAGGGGCAAAGGAGCGGCTTTGGGCATTAATACTTGCGCTTGCGGGCTGCCTCCGCCTTCTTCTTGCGCTTTACGCTGGGCTTCTCATAATGCTCGCGCTTGCGGGCCTCCGCGAGAATACCGTCGCGCGCGGTCTTGCGCTTGAAACGACGCAGGGCGCTCTCCAAGGATTCATTCTCCTTGACGCGAATTTCAGACATGTGTTTCCCTCCCCTCGCAGGTGATGGCAAAAGCCAATGAGGCGCGCGGGGTGCGCCACATAAGCTATTATACTCCACGGACTATGTAGCCGTCAAGCGAATCTGGCCCCCTGCAAAGTTATTTTTCAGATTTAATTTCATCCTGACACACTTACGCCATGCTTTCAGAGAGCTTGTCCCCGCCCAGCAGATGGAAGTGCAGATGTTCGACCGACTGCGCGCCATCGCGGCCGCAGTTGGTCACCACGCGGAAACCGGAGACGGAGACGCCCTCCTGACGGGCGATCTTGCCCACCGCCTCGGTGACGGCGGCGGCGGTCTGCGCGTCGCATTCGAGGATGTTGCGCATGTGCTTTTTCGGCACGATGAGCACGTGCACGGGCGCCTGCGGGTTGATGTCCCGGAAGGCGAGCACATTTTCATCCTCATACACTTTATCGCTGGGAATCTCCCCGGCGATGATCTTGCAGAAGATACAGTCCATAACGTTCACCTCCCATCGATCACGACTTCCCCGCGCGCGAGCGTCCCCTCCCGCGCGAGTATGCGCACCCGGCAAAGCTGACCCGGCTGGGCCTTGGCCCGCACGCGCACGTACTGGCCGGTATAGCCCTCCGCCTCCGCTTCGCCGGCGGCAGTCTCAAACAGCACGTCCTGCACTGTTCCCACCAATGTTGAGACGTAATTTTCCTCCAATTGGTTCCCAAGCGCCAGAAGTTTCGCCGCGCGTTCGCGCTTGACGGCCTCGGGCACCTGATGGGGCATCTGGTCCGCCACGGTGCCCTTGCGCCGCGAATAGGGAAAGACGTGGATGCGGGCAAAGCCGACGGCGC
>LHCFC04200__coassemble_1626_pt1 | contig 10794 bp, 12 predicted proteins | sample LHCFC04200__metabat2_high_PE_065 | metagenome-assembled genome bin LHCFC04200
GCGATTTTGCTTTACAGGGGGAACGGCCATGGAACCGCGCGTGGAGACCGCCTATTTGCTGGATTTTTACGGCGCGCTCCTTACCCCCAAGCGGCGCGAGATGCTGCGCATGCGCTATGAAGAGGACATGTCCCTCTCCGAGATCGGCGCGCAGATGGGCGTTTCCCGCCAGGCGGTGAGCGACGGCATGGCCGCCGCCCGCAAAAAACTCGAGGAATACGAGGCAAAACTCGGCCTCGTGCGCCGCTATCTGGCCATCACGCAGGAGGCGGAGGCCTGCCTCAAGGCGTTGGACGCGGGCGATACCGGCGCGGCAAGAGATCGCCTTGTCAACATATTGCAGATCGAGAGGTGAGCGCGCATGGCATTCGAGGGCTTGACTGATAAACTGCAAAATGCGTTCAAAAAGCTGTCCGGCAAGGGCAAGCTCAGCGAGGCGGACGTCAAAGCCGCGATGCGCGAAGTGCGCATGGCGCTTCTGGAAGCTGACGTCAACTTTACCGTTGTCAAGGATTTTATCAAAAAGGTCACCGAGCGCGCCGTGGGGCAGGAGATATTGGGCAGCCTCACGCCCGGCCAGCAGGTTGTCAAGATCGTCAATGACGAACTGACCCAGCTGATGGGCGGCACCAACGCCAAACTGACCTACTCCCCCCAGCCACCGACCATCTACATGCTCTGCGGTTTGCAGGGCGCGGGCAAGACCACCATGGCCGCCAAACTCGGCAACCTCATCAAAAAGGGCGGCAAAAAGCCCCTGCTCGTCGCCTGCGACGTCTACCGCCCCGCGGCCATCAAGCAGTTGCAGGTCGTCGGCGGACAGGTGGGCGTGGAGGTCTTTGAAAAGGGTCAGGGCGACCCGGTGCAGATCGCCAAAGAGGCCGTGGAATACGCGCGCTACTATGGCCGCGACCCGGTCATCATCGACACCGCCGGCCGTTTGCACATCGACCAGAAGCTCATGGAGGAGCTGCGCGAGATCCGCGCCACGGTCAAGCCGAAGGAGATCCTCCTCGTCGTCGACGCCATGACCGGTCAGGACGCCGTCACCGTCGCCGACACCTTCAACAAGGAACTGGGCGTGGATGGCGTCATCCTCACCAAGCTCGACGGCGACACCCGCGGCGGCGCGGCCATCTCCGTGCGCGCGGTCACGGGCAAGCCCATCAAGTTCGCCGGCGTCGGCGAAAAGCTCACCGACATCGAGCCCTTCCACCCGGACCGCATGGCCTCGCGCATCCTCGGCATGGGCGACGTGCTCAGCCTCATCGAGAAGGCGCAGGAGGGCTTTGACGAGGAGAAGGCCGTGGATATGGCGCGCAAGATGCGCACCAACGCCTTCACCCTCGAGGATTACCTCGATCAACTCCGCCAGCTTTCCAAGATGGGCAGCGTCTCCAGCATGCTGAAGATGATCCCCGGGCTGGCCAACAAGATCAAGGAATCCGACATCGACGAGGAAAAGATGATGAAGGCCCAGAAGAAAAACGAGGCCATCATCCTTTCCATGACGCGCATGGAGCGCCGCAACCCGGATATACTCAACGCCTCCCGCAAGCGCCGCGTGGCCGCCGGCAGCGGCGCCACCGTGCAGGACGTCAACCTGCTGCTCAAGCAGTTCGACCAGGCGCGGCAGATGATGAAGCAGATGATGGGCGGCGGCAAAAAGCGCATGCGCCTGCCCTTCGGCAAGTTCAGAGGATAATCACGGTTTTTCCGTTTGATTATTATACACGCAACGGTTTTCTAAGGAGGAAACGCACATGGTCAAGATTCGTCTCAAGAGGATGGGCATGAAGAAGATGCCGTTCTATCGCCTGGTGGTCACCGACAGCCGCAACCCCCGCGACGGCCGCTTCATCGAGGAAGTCGGCTATTACAACCCCCTCACCGAGCCGGTGGAGTTGAAGATCAATGAAGAGCGCGCCAAGTACTGGCTGGGCGTCGGCGCGCAGCCGACCGATACCGTGCGCGGCCTGCTGAAGAAAGGCGGAGTGCTGTAAGCATGGCGGAATTGGTCAGGTATGTCGCCCGTTCGCTGGTGGAAAAGCCGGACGCGGTCGACGTGCGCGAGGTGGAGAACGCCGACAGCATCGTCGTCGAGTTGCGGGTTGATCCCGACGATATGGGCAAGGTTATCGGCAAGCAGGGCAGGATCGCCAAGGCCATCCGCACGGTGGTCAAGGCCGCGTCCGTGAACAGCCCCAAGCCGGTGTTCGTGGAGATAATATAATCAAGGCAGACATCCGGGGCGGTCGAGTGCCGCCCCCTTGTCATAGGCAAGGAGGCGCGTATGGACAATTACCTCGTCATCGGCGAGATCGTCAAGCCCCAGGGCGTGCGCGGCGAAGTCAAGCTGCGCCCCATCACCTGCGATGTGGAGCGCTTTGACGGACTTGCGCAGGCGTACTTCAGGCGCGGGGAGGACTTTGTTCCCGTGCATATCCGCGCCAGCCGCCGCGCGCAGGAGGCGGTGTTTCTCACTCTGGAGGGCGTGGAGGATCGCGACGCGGCGGAAAAACTGCGCGGCGAACTTCTCTATATAGACCGCGCTCACGCCGTGGAACTGGATGAGGACACGAACTTCCTCTGCGACCTCATCGGCATGCATGGCGTGGACGACGAGGGAGGCGACCTGGGCACGCTGCGCGATGTGCTCCAGCCCGGCGGCAACGACGTCTATGTCTTTGAAGGCCCGCGCGGCGAAGTGCTGGTGCCGGCGCTGAAGAGCGTGGTGAAAAAGGTCGATCTCGAAGCGGGCGAGATGGTGCTGGTGGCCGCGCGCCTGCGGGAAGTGGCGGTGTTCGATGCGGATTAAGGTATTGACCATCTTCCCGGACATGGTGCGCGCGGCGCTGGGCGAGTCCATCGTCGGCCGGGCGCTGGAAAAGGGCCTGCTTGCGGTCGAGTGCATAGACATACGCGCCTATGCGCAAAACAAGCATAAAAATACCGACGATTACCCCTTCGGCGGCGGCGCGGGCATGGTGATGCTGGCCCAGCCCATCGTCGACGCCTGCGAAGCCAACGCCGAGGCGGGGCAGCGGCGCATCTACCTCTCCCCGCGCGGCCGCACGCTGACGCAGAAAGTGGTGGAGGAACTGGCGGGGGAGGAGGAGATCATGCTCCTCTGCGGCCACTACGAGGGCGTGGACGAGCGCGCGCTGGAAATGTGCTTTCCCGAGGAACTCTCCATCGGCGATTACGTGCTCACCGGCGGCGAAACGGCGGCGCTGGTGGTCATCGACGCCGTCTCGCGCCTCTTGCCCGGCGTATTGGGCAGCGAGGAGAGCGCCGAGGACGAGAGCTTCACCACCGGCCTGCTCGAATACCCGCAGTACACCCGCCCCCGCGAATTTCGCGGCCGCGAGGTGCCGGAAGTGCTTTTGAACGGCAACCACGCGCTCATTGGGCGCTGGCGGCGCGAACAGGCGCTGCGCCTCACGCGCGAACGCCGCCCGGAACTTTTGCAAACGGCTCCGCTGGATAAAAAGGACAGGGCTTTTCTCAAAACGCTGGAGGAAGAGCCATAGAAAACGACCGCTTTGCGCGCAAAATGAAAGGGTCCGCCTTCTGTTTTTCCAGAAGGCGGGTCCTTTCCGACGCTCAGTTCATTTTTGAAAGCTTTCAAGGCCCCCGAACGCGCGGGGGCCCTGCTTGTTTTTTTACGCGATGGGCGTGCCGTCGCTCTTGAAGAGGGGAAGTTTTTCCAGATAGATGATGTCGTCGCGGTCGGCGGCCTCGCCCTCGGCCAGGATGGCCATGCGGCCGACGATCTCGCCGCCGGCGTGCTCGACCAGCGTTTCCAGCGCGCGCAGGGATTCGCCCGTAGAGATGACGTCGTCGACGATCACCACGCGCTTGCCCTTTATGTACTCGGCGTCGTTGCCATCGAGGCAGAGGATCTGGCGGTGGCCGGTGGTGATGGAGCGCACTTCCGTGGAAAAGACGTTGCGCATGTACAATTTGGGCGACTTGCGCGCCAGCAGATAGCGCTTTTCCCCCGCCAGCCGCGCCATTTCGCAGATGAGGGGGATGCCCTTGGATTCGGCGGTGATCATCACGTCGTGTTCAGGAACGAGCTTGTTCAGCTCCCGGGCGCAGGCCATGGTCAGCTCGGTATCGCCAAAGATGACGAAAGCGCCGATCATCATTTCATCGCTGATGGGGCAGAGGGGCAACTGGCGCGTCAGCCCTGCCACCTTGAGGGGATAATACAGATCGCTCATGCGCAAAACACCTCAAAATTCCATACTTACCACGAACATTGTAGCGTGCGGAAGGAAAAATGTCAAGGCGCGGGCGCATATTCGGCGATAATGGCGTCCATGGCCTCCGACTTGCGCTCGATATCCTCCAAAAGCGTCATCTGCGCGCGGGCGCGGGTGAGGTTGTGCTCAGGATAGGCGACGCGGAAATAGACGTCCCCGTCCAGATAGTCGGTGAGGAAGCGCATGGCGATCTCGCAGGTGATGATGCGCGCGCCGAGGGGCAAAAGGCGGATCTCCTGCGCGGTGAGCGTATCGCCGGCCTCCCGCAGATAGCCTTCGACGAGAGCGCGGAAGCGCTCGAGATCCAACGACATGCCGCGCGGCTCGTCCTCGGCGGCGGTGGAGGCGCCAGTGCGCACGATGTCGCCAAAGTCGTAAAGCGCGCTGCCGGGCATCACCGTATCAAGATCGAGGAGCAGAAGCGCGCTGCCATCGGCAGCGTCGAAGAGCACATTGCTGACCTTGGCGTCGTTGTGGACGGCGCGAACGGGCAGCTCGCCGCTTTCCAGACGGCGCACGACGGCGTCCAGACCGTCTTTGCGGGCGACGAAGAATTCGATCTCCCGACGCGCGCCGTTTGCGCGCCCCGCCGCGTCGCGGCGAACGGAATCGCTGAAGGTCTGAAAGCGTCGCGGCGTATGGTGGAAAAAGGGGATGGTTTCGTAGAGCTCGCCGGCAGGAAAATCCCTGAGCAGGCGCTGGAACTGGCCGAAAGCGCGGCCCATCTCCCGCAGGCGATCCAGGCCGTCCGCCTGCAAAAAGCAGAGGCCCTCAATATAGCAGTAAGCGCGCCAACTGCCGCCTTCGCCATCGCGAAAGAGCAGGCTGCCGTCCAGGGCGGGCACGAAGCGCAAAACGCGTCCCTCTGCGGGCACGCCCATGGCGGCAAGACGCGATTCGATATGCCGGCAGACGCGGCTGGCATTCTCCATCACCTGTTCCGGATGATGGAAGGCCTGCGCGCTCAGCTTTTGCAATATGTAACGGCCCTGCGGCTGGGCGAAGGTGAGAATCCAGGTGCGGTTGACGTGGCCGACGCCGATTTCCTCCGCGTCCATGAGGCAACCGGGAAAACGGAATCCCTGCGCAGCGGCGCGCAATTCTTCGGTGAGCATGCTGTTTCCTCCTGTGGACATAAAGATATGGTAACATGTTTGTCCCAGCGTGTCAACCCGCGCCAAAACAAAAGTGGAGCGGCAAAACAGCCGCTCCAGATGCCGAAGGCTCGTCAGTGCATCTTGTGCTCCTGCGCTTCGATCATCTTCTTGAACGTGAGACCCGCGCGACCTTCGCAGTTTGCCCTTCTTCGAAGCTTTTGCAGGTACTTTTCGCAGCTTTCGCCCGTGAATATCCGAATGTCCAGCCGGATCGTGCCGCCGTCTTCCGGCGTGGCGAAGATTTTGTCGATGAAGGTGTCCACAAATTCTCTGGTAATCTCGCCGTTGGCGCAGTCGCGCTCGGCGTCCCGCAGCGCCTTGCGGATGCGCTCCATGTTGGCGCGAAATTCCTCGCCGGATTCCTGCCGCTCCCGAAGCCCGGCGATCTCCTGTTCGGCGGCCCTGATTTCGGCGTTGCACTGCGCCGTCATGGATTTGAAATCCGCCGGGGTGATACTGTCCAGCGCCGCCAGTTCCAGAAGTTTGTTTTTCTTTTTCAGGGCCAGCTCGATGCTGCCCTGCGCCGCGGCGATTTTTGTTTCGACGCCGCCCTCGCAGGTCATCGCGCGGTACATGCGCTCGTATTCCTCCATCATCGCCGCGGAGGCTTCCTTAGTATCGCGAAAGACCTCAAAGAGCAGCGGAACCAGCTCCTGCTCGTAGATGGGGATGGACGGACAGCTTTCCTTGCCGCTGTTGATTTTGCCGGAGCAGACCCACTTGGAATTCCGGTTGCCCTGTTTGTCCACGGAATCGCGGCGGTAATACGGCGTTCCACAGTGGGTACAGAACAGCTTTCCCGTCAGGAGGTTGGCGTGGTTGCAGATGCCCTGACGGTTCTTGACATCCTCGCTTCGCCGGCGCAGCACGGCGTTCGCCTGTTCCCACAGTTCCTCGGAAACGATGGCCGGCACGATTTTGCCCGTTTCGTCCTTGAACATCACCCATTCCTCCGGCGGCAGGAATTTCTGCTTTTTGGTGAACATATCCACCACTTTGACCTTGTTGCCGACATAGTAGCCCTTGTACTTGGGGTTGGAAATCATGCCCGACATGGTGGGGTGGGCGATCTTTTTGCCGTTGTGGTTGCGGTAGCCCTTTTCCCAGAACAGGTTCTCAAGCTGCTTCATGGAGTACCGGTCGGTGGCGTATAGCTCGAACAGTTCCCGCACCATCACGGCCTCTTCCTCGTCGACGGTCAACCGCCCGTCGCACTTCGTATAGCCGAAGATGCGGCTGTTGCCCAGCACCACGCTCTGTTTGATGGCCTGCTGATGACCGAATTTCACGCGCGAGGACAGCTTGCGCAGCTCGTCCTGAGCGATGGAGGACATGATGGACAGGCGCAGCTCCGAATCCTCGTCCAACGTATTGATGTTGTCGTTCTGGAAAAAGACGCCCACGCCCGCAGCGAGGAGCTGCCGGGTGTACTGGATGGAGTCCAGCGTGTTGCGGGCAAAGCGGGAGATTTCCTTGGTGATGACCAGGTCGAATTTCCCCGCCTCCGCATCGTCCACCATGCGGTTGAAGTTTTCGCGGCGCCTGGTGGAAATGCCGGACAGTCCCTCGTCGATGTAACCCGGCACGAACGTCCACGCGGGGTTCTTGCGAATCAAATCTTCATAATATCCAATCTGATTGCCCAGAGAGTTCAGCTGCTCGTCCGATTCCGAGGAGACGCGGGCGTAATAGGTGACGCGAAGCGGCAGATCGTAAATGCTCCTCGTGCGCAGTTGTTGCCTGGCGGAATGTATGTCCATGACTGCCTCCCTTTGCAAAAGTTCGCAAAATCATTTTCACAAACAGTATAGCATGGATGAACGAATTTTTCAAGCGCGTTGAAAAAGCGGGCGGCGACCTCATTTCACGGTCGCCGCCCGGCGGCTCATCGCGTCCTGGCCGCAGTGCGCCGCCTGATGCTCAGGCGCATCGCATTGCGCTGTTCCTCCGTAATCAGCCCCTTTGCAAAGAGCGTATCGTTGTAATATGTCAACCAGAGCTGCTCGATCACAGCCTGTTTTTTCTGCGCCGTCATGTCCGTTTTCAGCTTCCTATCTTCCGCCATGATTCCTCCGTTTCGAGGGTATTATTGTCTTGGTGGGTTTGTTTTATTCGGAGAGGATGCGCTGCCGGGGCAGACGCTCCTGTCAAAAGCCTCCGCGGGGAAGCGCAAAATTCCACACAAAGCCAAAGCGCTCCATCCCATCCGTTCATGGGCCCCACAAGGGCTGCAGGTGATCCTATGGAAGTCTTTCCGTCATATCATGGTGACTGTGAGTGATTTTCATGCCGCAAAGCGAATAAAAAAGTGAATTTTTACTTTTGCTGTTGAAAAAAGTGAAAATCTGCGTATGAGCGTTGAAAAAAGTGAAAACTTGCGTATAATTGTAAGCAGGAGCCATGGAGGTGCCGTATATGCAGTATGAAAGCGAGCGCATTGAATACAAATCCCGGATGAGCGACGATATTTACAAGGCGGTGATCGCCTTTGCCAATACCGGCGGGGGCGTTCTCTACCTTGGCGCTGACGATCAGGGCGATCCGGCCGGTACCGGCGATGTGGACGAAACTTATACGCGCCTGACCAACGGCATCCGCGACGCAATCGCGCCGGACGTCACCATGTTCGTGCGGTATGTCTTGCAGGAAAACGGAGTCATCCGCGTCGAAGTTGGAGAGGGCAGCTACAAGCCCTATTATCTGAAATCAAAGGGCATAAAGCCCAGCGGCGTATATGTTCGCCAGGGAGCGTCCAGCGTGCAGGCATCCCCCGATCAGATCCGCCGCATGATCAAGGATTGCGACGGAGACGTATTTGAAGAAATGCGCTGCGTCGTTCAGGAGCTGTCTTTTGAGGAAGCGGCGCGCGCCTTCAAGCGCTACAAGGTCGATTTCTCTGAAGAAAAATATATCGCGCTCGGCCTGCGCAATCTCCACGACGGTCAGTACACCAATCTGGCGATGATTCTTTCCGATCAATGCCAGCACACCACAAAGATCGCCGTGTTTGGCGACCCGGAAAACATTACCTTCAAGGACGCGAAGGAGTTTGGCGGCTCCATCTTCAAACAGTTGGACGACAGCTTTGCGTACTTGACGCTTTGCAACCGCACCGCCGCCACGTTCCGGGGGCTGGAGCGCGTGGAACTGCCCGACTATCCCGAAGAAGCATTGCGCGAAGCGTTGCTCAACGCGCTTGTCCACCGCGATTACAGTTACAGCGGCAGCATCATTATCAATATCAACGACTCCGGCATGGAATTTATTTCCATCGGCGGCCTGTTGCCCGGGCTTTCGGCCGAGGATATCCGCAGCGGCATTTCTCAGCCCCGCAACCGCAGGCTGGCGGAAATTTTCCACCGCCTGAAGCTGATCGAATCCTACGGCACGGGCATTCGCAAAATCTATTCGCTCTATAAGGATTGCCCCGCGCAGCCGCGCATCGAAGTGACGCCGAACACATTCAAACTGATCCTGCCCAACATGAACGCCGCCGCTGCCGGAAGCGAGCCGGAAGCAACCGCAAAGCCCTCCGCGGCGGTCACCCCGCAGATGAAGGCCGTGTTGGACTATCTGGCGGAGTACGGCGAAATGAGCGATGCGGAGTTGCAGGAGTTGTTGAACGTCAAGAAGACGAGGGCCTATCTGCTCGCCCGGCAGATGCAGGAAAACGGCCTGATCGTCAGCTCCGGCAGGGGAAGCGCAAAGAAATACAGGCTCAAATGATTTGGAGGCGTCGCAGCGGCGCGCCAAAACCATGCAATCCGAACCCATTCCCGACAGGCGGCGGGTTCGGATTGTTTGTTTTCTCTGACCGCGCGGCTTTTATGGCGAAACCCTCCTGCGTTTGAGAGATTTTCAACACCCCCTCAATGATCCAGTCCAGTGGGAACGCTTTGGGGGACGCATCGCCGCAGGGGGGGAATTTGGCAGGAGGGATGGCGTATCGAAAGCCGTGTTTCTATTTCCGTATATAGTTCTGGTTTCTGCTGGTGGGCTTGTCCGGTATGCCCATGACGATCAAGTTGTTTTTCAGCGCCGGATCGAGGTAGAGTTTGCGGAAGTTGGCCCTTGATTTCAGGTTCAGCATGTCCATCAGCTGCGCGGCGGTATAGGGAACGTCGTATTCCATGACCGACAGCAGTTTTTGCACCGTTTCCGGAAGATAGGCGTCCCGGGCCGAAGCCTGCTGCATCGCTTGATCGAGCGTCAGGTCGATCTTGTCCAGCATGAATTCGATGAAGGCATTGGCGTTGCCCGCCGTATGGCAGACGGCGATGGCGTTGTAGTAGTCCTCCTGAAAGGCATGAATGCGGCTCTCCAGCGGCAGATATTGGAAAATGGGGTTCCATTCCGCAAGGAGCGCGGTCTGCCACAGCCGCGTCATCCGCCCGTTTCCGTCCGCAAAGGGATGAATGAACACAAACTCATAATGGAAAACAGAGGAGAGGATCAGCGGATGGACTTCTCCCCGCGCCTCCCGCATCCAGGCAAACAGCGCCTCCATTTGCGCGGGTACGAGCTGCGGCGGCGGAGCCATAAAGATGCAGCGTTCGCCGTTGAAGACGCCCTCGTTGCGGCTGCGGAACACGCCGGATTCCTGCTCGGTCAGGTATGTCATTACGCCGTGCAGCCGCTTCAGGTCGTTGAGATCGTATGGGTCAAAGCGCCCCAGCATTCCGTAAGCCTGATAGGCGTTTTTGACCTCCTGTATCTCCTTTTGCGGCCCGATGACGGTTTTTCCGCTGATGACGCTCCTCACCTCGTCCAGAGACAGGGAATTTGCCTCGATGGCCAGGGATGAATGGATGGAACGGATGCGGTTATTCCGGCGCAGATACGGCCGGGCCTCAAAGGAATGATAGTTGCTGATCCTGCCGGTTTTTTCCGCGATTCGCGCAACAGCCGTCAGCATCTGATTCGTGATCGAAAATGGCGGTACATAGCGCCCCATGAAAACACCTCTCTTCCCTGTCCATTATACGCAAAGCTCCGGGGATTATCAAGAGCATGGATGTTATCCTATACTGTTTCCTGGATGTTGCGAGGAAAGAAGTTGCGCCGCGCAGACAGGTTTCAGGCGCATGGCAGGGGCAATTCCAGCCAGCGCCAGTGATCCACGATGCGGCAGAAATGCTCATACGCGCCGCGTTTGACGCGCCTGAGGGCGTATACCGGCCAGGAGAGCGGCATGTGGCCGATAAAGCGCACGGCGACGATGACCCACAGATACGGCAGCACGCGCCGGAGGACGATCTTCACGCCTGCGCAGTACATGATGGCGCTTTTGTCATTGGCCATGTACACACCCGCGGCCTGATGCGCGTCGATGTACGCGGCTATTTCCGCGCAGGCGTGCCTGATGC
>LHCFC04200__coassemble_1666_pt1 | contig 10639 bp, 4 predicted proteins | sample LHCFC04200__metabat2_high_PE_065 | metagenome-assembled genome bin LHCFC04200
CAGACGCGAATCCACGTCCCACCATTGCGGTAATACGGCACGACCTGCACCCATGAACCGCCGTTGCGGTACCAGACTGCGCACTGCCTCCATGTGCTCCCATCGCGGTACCAGACCGTGGCGTCCATGTAGGTCACGGTGAGCACGCAGGTGGTCACGCGCGCGTAGTTGCTCGAATAGCTGCTGGAGGAAGAAGTCTCGCCGTTGTAGAGCACAAGGGCGCTGTTTCCTTCGGCAAAGTAGTCCTTCATGGCCTCGAACAGCGCAGCGTTGGCGGAAGAATTGAGCGTGTGCGTCACCGTGTTATTATAGAATTTGCCGGTGAGGGTGCCGAGCGCCGCGCCGACCTGCGCCGAACCGGTGATGCCCGTTTGCAGCGACTGGTAGTTGGCACGCCGGAAGGACAGCCGTTTGGAGGAGCTGCCCGAACCAGCGGCGGAGCAGGTAATCTTGAGCGAGATCTGAGTAATGATCTTGCCTTTGAGGGCAGCGCCCGCGCCGGAAAACACCATGACGCCCACGCGGGAGCGGCTGGCGGATGTGCCCTGATAGGCTCCCTGACATGCTCCGTTGGTAGTGCCCCGGTTCCATGTGGTGGAGCCGTACTGTGCGTAACCGATGGTCGAATTGCTGTTGGCCGAGGCTGTGAACGTCGCCATGCGCGCGCCTCCTTACACCGGCACGAGACAGATCTGCCCGTCCGTGCCTGTGCTGGGCAGCGTGGCCGCGTAAAAGATTCCGAGATTGCTGAGCGCGGCCTTGGCGTTGCTTGCGCCCGTGCCGCCGTTGGCGACGGGCACCGGCGTTGCCATGCCTGCGTGAAAAATGCGATATGCGTAGTATGTACCGTTGATTACGTCACGCAGCAGCACGGCGTTGTCACGGCTGGATTCATACGAGCGGTTACGCACTTCCAGCATCCGGCGATTGTTGCCGGAGCTATCGTCCCACGACGAAAAAGAGGATGCTCCTGCATACGATCCTTCGAACACAGTGCGATTCGTCGTGCCATTGTAGGTGGGCTGCAGGTACAGCGACGGATAGAGACTCGATTGAATATAGAGGTTCCCAGACATGGTATCACCGCTCTTTTTCACCGCACCGATGTTCCCGCAGGCTGAGGCGGCACTGTTTGCGCCGGTGCCGCCCTGCGATACCTCCAAGGGTTTGTTCAATTTTACAGGCCAGCCGAAAGTAACTGTCTCATCCGCGCCTGCCGCCGTGCCGAAGCCCACAGCGCGCCCACCTTTCTTGATGTGCATGATGTAGGCAGCAGAAGGAATGACCAGCGCATATGTGGACACGGTGCCCACGGTATCGGTCAGCGTGAGTGTCACGTTGTAGCTGGCATCCACTGCAAGGTTGCCACCGCCAAGGATGACTGCTGTACCGCTGGTGAGCGTGGCAGAAGTGGAATAGCTTCCACCAATCTGTGTCATGACCAAACGGCAGGAAACATTGTTGCTGCCGTTGAGGGTGGAACGGCCAAAAGTGGCGAGTATGCGGGCGTATGTCCCGTTGACGTCATCGCGCGTGCCGCTGCTGTTGCAGCGATAGCTCTCAACGCTGCTGAAATATGGCGCGGAATAAGCATAGACACTGAACGCCGTGGTTTTGGTCGCTGTGCGGCCACGGGAATCTGTGATCTTCGCCGTAACTGTAATGGTACCGCTGGAATACAAGAGGCCGGTGGTATAGCTGGCCGAGGACGCACTGCCTACGTTGGGCGAGGTCGTGATGGAGTAGCTGCGAATCGTCGAGCCATACGCGCCCGCCGCACCGTTGATGGTCAGCTTGGCCTTGCTCTTGCCGTAGACATAGATGCCCCAGCCGCTGATAACGGAATTGTCGTTGACGGGCGATGCTGAGACGCTGGAAATGGAAGGCACCACAGACGAAGGCACGGTGACCGTGAACCCATAGCTGTATGAGCCGAGTGAAGCACCGCTTGTGTCAATCGTCTCCAGTATCACCGTGGCTGCGCCTGACGTTGCATTGGGGATGGCAGCAAGCCACGAGAGCGGGATGGTGTATGAGGCGTAAGCAGTACCGGCGGCAATGCTCTGCGTCGCTGTGTACGAGCCGAATTTCCACGTCACCTTGTGCGTGTAGCTGGAATTGTAAGCCGTAATGTTGAGTCTCGCCGCGCTGCCCGCCGCCACGCTGGTCGCCGCCATCGTGCCGGTACTTTGCAGGTACTCGAACGTCAGCGTCATGGTCAGGGCGGTGACGGAAAGATAATCATAGCAGTAGCCGCCACTGTATGTGCCTCGCGTTCGCGGCACATAAATGAGCAGGACGCGATTCCCGGAAGCGAAGTAGTCCCGGAAGGTGTTGAACAGACCGGCATTGCTGCTGGCATTGAAGGTCAGCGTGACTGTGCGGTTATACGCCTCCGTGACGGTGATGGAACCAATGGAGTCGCCGCGCATGGAGGCGATGCTGCCGGAGATGCTGTTTTTCGTGGCCTTGTAGAACGTGAGATACTTTGTGGAATCGCCGCCCGCAGGCCCGAAGGTCACACGCATCTGTACCTGCGAGACAGCGATGTTGGAAAAATCCAGTCCTGACAGGCCAGCAAGGTTGATCGCGCCCTCGTAGCGCGTAGTGGAGTATACGCCCTGTCGGGCTTTACCGCTTGTCCATGAAGACCCCGATGCGTATTTCAGCTCATTGGCTGTTACGGAAAAAGTTGCCATAGCGCCACCTCCTTACGCGCGCCATTTGAAGCCAACACCTGTCGGCGTCGTGACCATGTCCAGAAACCCATTGACGCTGGTGCCGATGGAAATCTGCTCCACGGCTTCAAGCCTTGTAACGTACAATTTGTTGTCCGAGAAATAGGCCAGTTCTGCGCCAGCCTGCACAAACGACAGGCGCGTGTTGGTCAGGCGCATTTTCACACTTGATGATGAGCTGCCCATATCCAGATACGGCGCGCCGTCGTCCTCGCCGAATTGAAAATAGCTGAACATTTGTGCGATGCCGTTTTCTGCCGTAACCAGTCGGTTGAACGTGAGCGTGAGGTCGGAGTCGGTCTGCGCCAATTCGCTGCGGATGAGTTCGATGTCCTCAAGGGCGGCAAGAAACGCTTCTGTGCTGGCAAACTGCTCAGACAGCCCCAGCGCGTCGATCACGCTCTGCACGCGCTCATCGAGGCCGCCGTCCAATCCTTCCACGGCCTCAGTCAGCTGGCCCAGCGTTTCGGAAGTCTCCTCCGGGGCTGCGCTCCATGACGTCGCAATGCTGCCTTCTTCCAGCTTTACCTTGCGGAAGACTACGGTGACGCCGGTAGTCGCGCCGCTCACGCCCGCGTACAAAAACAGCGCCCAGTTGCCCTCAGTCTCCGGGAGCATAAATGTCACCGCTTGCTTGCCATAGGTGAAGTCCAGCAGGCCGGAGGTGTGTACAGTGCCATCCGTGCGGTTGAGGACTTTCCAAGTCACGCCCGCCGCCTGCCCTGCGGAAAGGATGACTTCCCGGACGGAGAGCGTGTAGGTCATGCCAGGCTCCAATTCATCTGCTGCGATCCAGTAGGTGTCGGCACTGTCGGCCACCAGCGTGTACGTCTCGCTGTCGCGGATGAGATTGACTCCGCCGATCTCGATGCCCGCGATGGCCTCGTTCACATTTTGCGTGATGGTATTGCGAATGGATGTATTACTCGAAAGATCGAGCGTTTCCGCAAAGTTCGAGGCCACATGACTCGTCGTGATGACCCCAGCCTTGATTTTGCTCGCGTCAATGGCTTCTGCTGCGATCTTTTCTGTGGTAATGGCTCCCGCAGCAATGTTATTCGCTAGAATGGTCGCTGCAGCGATCTCATTGGCCGTGATTGCTCCGACCACGATCCTATCCGCCGTGATGCTCCTTTGCGTCAGCGAGCCGCCGTCAATCGTGTTCTGCGAGAGTTGCGGCGTGCCGTTGACCTCGTTGATGGTGTAGACAATGGACTGCTCATTGCCCACAATGATGAGGCGTTCGACGGACAGCGTGCCGGTGGTGATGCGGTTGGCGGACAGTTCGACGATCTTGGCGTCGGTGATGGAAGCGTCGGCGATCTGCGCTGTGCCTACAGCTCCCTGCTGGATCAGCGCCGTAGTTATGGCCCCCAGCGCAATTTGCGCCGTTCCAATAGTCGCGTTGGCAATCTGCGCGTTTGTGATCGTCGCATTGGCAATTTTGGCGGCCGTCACCGCGAGGTCTTGTATCTTGGCTGTGCTGACAGAGGCATCCTTGATTTTGGCTGTGCCTACGGCGAGGTCGGCGATCTGCGCTTCGTCCACGGCCAGCAGCGCGATTTTCGCCTTGGTAATGGCAGCGTCCTGAATGTGCGCCGTCTGAATGGCGGCTTCCGCGATTTTGACCGAAGTAATCGTCGCGTTGGCGATCTTGGCGGCGGTCACGGCAAGGTCGGCAATTTGCGCCGTGCCGATGGCCGCTTCCGCGATCTGCGCAGATGTAATGGTCGCCAGTGCAATCTTTGCGGCGGTGATGCTTGCGTCGGCAATCTGCGCCTCGGTGATCGTCGCGTCGGCGATACAGGCCGCCGTAATGGTCGCCCGCGCGATCTGCGCCGCTGTAATGGTCGCGTCGGCAATTTGCGCGGCAGTGATTTGCGCGTCGCCAATGTGCGCCGTCTGGATGGCCGCTTCCGCAATGAGCGCCGAGGTGATGGCCGCTGTCTCGATGTGCGCCGTCTGAATCGCCGCCATCTGGATTTGCAGAGAGCCGACCGAGCCGCTCTGCAGCGCTCCCGTCCCCACAGAATCAATGGCCAGCTTGGGGCCGGTGATAATGCCGCTGGGGAGCTGGCGCGCAGAGATGGTATTCCCTTCCAGCGTATCGGCGACCGTGCCCAGTGTCATGGCGGTGTACTTGCGCTGCAGGCAATCGTAGGTGTACTGCGTCATGCGCATGGACACCTCTACGCCGATGCCCGGAGCGATGACGCGCACGCTGTCGCCGAGGAAAATGTTCTGCAAGGGCTTATACGCCTGATACTCTACCGTTTCCGCGCAGTTGATAAAATCCACCTTGAGCGTCACCGTCGGCAGGTCGCAGCCGTTGTCGTATTCCGCCTGCACGGCGTTGCGCATCTCTGTATAGCACTGGTCTTTGCTTTTCTTCTCGTCGCCCTCGGTGACTTCCTTCGCCTCGCTGACGGCCAGATGAATCCACTTCGGATGCGGATAGCTGTCAATGTTGGGGCTGTCGATGTAGACCTCGGGCAGATAGAGGAGGTTTCCGTCCTTGTCCTCGCCGGTGGGCATGATGCGCGTGACCACATCCGTGAGGTCAACGTCATAGGAAATGCCCAGCAGATTTTTGCCCTGCCGGATCTGCACATCGGTGTCGCTGCCCACGCGCTTGACGAGGAAAACGTCGAACCAGTCCCGCGCCAGCTCGCCGCCGTACTTTTCCACGAGGCCACCGTCGCCGAGGATGGCATCCACGGGGTTGATGTTCTCGAATTTCACCTCTTCGGCAGTGCTGTCGAGGTCGGAATAGAACGTAAAGTCATGCTCGGAAAGACATCCGCTGGCGATGCCCTGCGCCACATTTGCGCCAGTAGTCGTTGCAGACGGCTCATATTTCCTGACCATATTGTCCATGAGGTCATAGAACACATGGCGGGCATAGACGGTGATCTTGTCGAGCTCCGGCACGACGCGGTAGATGCGGAAGGGTTGGTCGCGCAGCTGGCGCGATTCAACCACGTCGTTGACCGCCTCGCCCTGTCCGGGTGTGACCTCGGTGCGCACATATTGCAGCCATGAAGCGGACATATAGCCCTGCTTGCCGTCCGGGGTGAGCATCTTATACCACGAGGAAGTGGTTTTTTCCAGCAGCACGACTTCGGTACCGTTATGGTATTTGCCGATGATCTTATACCGCGTGCCGGTACCGGAGCGGAGCATAAGGCGGGAGCCGTTTGTCCTGACTTTCCAGACCTCGCGTTTGACCGCAGGTGTGGCCTGCGTGATCATGGTGATGCCGGGCGTCATGGCGGCGGGCACGGGTGCGCGCAGGATGCAGCCCTCGACGAGGCGACGCCACTTGCCCGCGTCGTCCAACGGATGTTCCAGCGTCAATTCCCACTCGCCGTTCAATGTTTCTGTAACGGTGCAGGATAAGGGCGACACCGGGCCGAGGCCGTTGCTGGAAAAGTCCGTGCTGTCCGGGGCGTAGACGCAGATCATACCAGACACCTCCAGTTTGGCTTCACTTCGACCCTCGTCACATTGCCCGTCCAGCTTATGGCGTTCATGCCGGGCTTGAGGGTGGGAAACTCCCCGCTCATGGCGCCGTTCATGCCCGTCGTGCCGGAGTAGGCCTCTTGAAGCTCCGAGTCCAGCGTGATGCTGCCGGAAATACCTTCCAGTTCCACGATGACTGTTCCCACCATAAGCGTGATGTCGCCGCTGCCGCATACCGTAATGATAGGCTCCGAATATACGCTTCCGGGATTGTTGACGGTGCTGGTCGAGGTCGTCAATGTCTCCACCGGCACATTCTCCTGATACCAGAACGGTTTGCAGCGGAAATTGACTGCGAACGAGCGATGCGGATTCCCGCGCAGTATCTTTTCAAAACTGATTTGGTTGGCAATGCGGGCGTAGTAAAAACCACCCTGCCGGTTGGCGAAGGCTACCTTGCCACTGCCCTTGAGCCACGCGGCGATGGCGGGGATCTTTGTAGGGTCGGAAAGGAAGCATTGTGCGGTGAGCACCACGTCCTCGTAGACGTCCTCGCCCTCCAGCGTCGTCAAACTGCCCGGCCTGCCGGGGACGTTGGTGTACGTCGCGCGCTCGGAGGGGATGGTCGGCGGCGGCAGCTCGGAGACATGAATCCCATACTGCGTGCAGCGAACGCCGTTCCACTCAAACCAGTCATTCATCGCTGCCTCCCATGCCATGCTTGACGCGGTCGCGTTCCTCGGCGCGCTTGCCGTTGTTGAAGCGGTCGAGCGTACCCACCAGATAGCCGGTGATGCGCCGGATACGGTCGAAGGGCACGCGGCGCAGATGATAGGTCAGTTCCACATATTCACCGTCCAGATGGACGTCCAGCCCGATCAGCTGTTTGCCGTATTTCTCCTTGCCGCGTTCCAGATAGACGGCGAGCTCCGCATCCGGCAATTCGCCGCCGGTGACATTGATCGCATAGTGCGCGTGATCCATCGTAATCAATACCTCCCATCACGCCATGCGCAGGCCCCTGCCGCGCTGCTGGCGGCGGGTCAGGCTGGCGATCTCCACCGCCAGCGCGTAGGCGTCCTGTTCGTCGCGGATGCAGAAATTGCTGCCCGCAAATGAAATCGTGCTCTGCTGGTTATAGGTGCGCCGGTTGTCGTTGCTCGTGGTCATGATGCTTCCAGCTTTCGCTTCGCCGGTCAGGTAGCGTGCAGCGTTGCGAATAATTTTCGCCTGCTCCTTGCTCTCCTTGAGCACGCCCTGGCCGAGACCCTTCATCGCCATTGCGCCGACTTCTTCCTCGAACACCCGCGACGGCGACTTGATCTTGAGTTCCGACTTGGCCGCATTGACGGCAGCTCTGGCGGCGGAGCGCATGGCAGCAATGACGCCGCTGCGCCCGGCGTTGATGCCCGCCGTCAGGCCGCGCATGGCATTGAGCCCAGCGGGGCGGAGCAGGCTCGGGGGCATGGCTGCAGACACAGCGCCGCTGAGCCGCCCGGCCAGCGAGGACGCTTCGCCGGTGAAGTCGTGTTCGCCCATGCCTGCTCCGACGCCTGCCGCCACGTTGCTGCCGGTCGGCTTCATTCGCGTGGACGGCGACTGGATGCCCAGCGCAGCGTTGAGCGCGGATTCAAGGTTGGCGGCGACGGTTTCGGCGTCCGTAGCCCAGCCTGCTTCGGTCATGCCCTGCGCCACGCCTTCCTTGATGTGCTGGCCAGTGCCGGTCACGTCGAGGCCGTTCAGGAAAGTCACGATGTTTTGCAGGTTGGTCAGATCTTCCTCACTGATCTGCTGCCCCTGCTGAATCGCCGCCACCAGTTCGCCCACATACGCGGAAATGCCCGCCACTGTGTCGGCGCTGAAGTCCGATTTCATGCTGCTGTCGAGCACGCCGAGGTCGGTGCTTTCGCCGCGAACACTGGCCCAAAACTTGTCCCACCAGTCGTAGTCCAGCGTTTCCTGATAGGACTGCAAGCGCCCGATGGCGGAGTCGATCAAGTCCATCGTCGTAGTGGGCAGCAGCCCAATGGCCGTGCCCGCCGTGGTGACGCCCAGCTGGTCGATCTCGTCCACGACCGGGCGGATGGCGTCCACGGCCTCCTTTGTGCCGGTGATCTCCGGGGTGATAAGCACATGCAGCGTGCCGTCCGCGTCCAGCGTTGCCACCGTGTCCGGGGTAATGGCGTTTTCGGGCACCATATCCACAGGCACCTCCACGCCGTTCTGCCAGTATTTCACCTGCCCGGCATTGATCTTCTGCTCGAATTCTCCTTCATCCAGTTCTCCCAGCCGCACGGGGACTTCCAGTTCAAGGTCGGGATTCTGGTTGAGCTGATTGTAGGCAAGATAGTCGTAGCCGGTAATGACCACGCGCGTGCGCGGCTGCGGCACGGAAACGCCCTCCGCCTCCTGATAGGCCGTAATGTAGGCCGTGAAGGAGGTCAGAAGCTGGGATTTGTCGCAGCCGGTTGCCTCAGCGTAAGCAGTCACGACGGCTTCCACCTGATCCGGTGTCAGGGCGGACAGGTCTACGCCCTCGGCCTCCATGTAGCGGGCGACCATTGCGGTGATGCCGTCTGGCGTGAGCGTCGTGGTCAGCGCGCCGCCGGTGACCTCCTGATACGCCAAGACAAAAGCCGTCAGCCCGTCCGGACTCAGCCCCGATGTGTCCACGCCGTTTTCTTCCATATAATTGGAGATGTAGGCGGTGATCTCATCCGGCTTGAGCGCAGTCACGTCCGCGCCGGAAGCAAGTTCCTCATAGGCCGCGACCATCGCGGTGACGTTCTCCGGGGTAAGACCCGACACGTCCGCGCCGTTGGTAGCCTCGGCATAGGCAGACACATAGGCGATGACGCCCTCCGGGGTCAATTCCGCCGTGCTCGCGCCTTCGGGAATTTCTGTGTACTTGTCAATGAAGCCGGTCACCAAGACTTGCTGCTGGGCGGCGGCTTCTGCGGTTTCGTAGCCGGTAATAATGGCTTCGGTGGTAATCGCGCCGGGGTTGGAGGCAAACTCATTCCACCGGGCCTGCGCGCCGGTCATGTCGAGGTCGGTGGCGATCTTGAGTACCTCTTCCGGCAGCGATTCATTGAACATCGAATACAGGCCGGGGAGGTCGGTCTTGATGAGGTCAATGTAATCCGCGATGCCCGCAAACTGATCCATAAGGCCGGACACATCGATGTCCGGGAACATGGACTGCACTTCTTCCTCGCTCATGCCGCCGTCCAGCAGGGATTGAATCTGCGTGAGCAGGCCGAGGTATTCGGTCAGCGCGCCCTCGTCCATCCCGGCGGACAGGTTGGCGAGGTCTTCAAGAATTTGGGGCTTATCCTCTTCGCCCGCCATGCTGTATTCGCGCAGTTTGGTGAGCAGGGAATCCACCTGCTGGTTAGCCTGCTGAATGTCCTCCTGTTCCCACACGGGCATGACCACGCCCGCGAGCGTCTGCGCATATTCCCGCGCGGCGGCAAGGCGATTCTCATTGTATCGCTGGTTCAATGCTTCGAGTGCGCTTTGCCGCTCGGCGGAATCTTCGATGAGCTGGATGACAGCATATTCCTTGTCATACTGCGCGTCCAGTTCCGCATTGACGGCGGCCATGCCCTCTGCAGCGGCCTTGACCGCGTTTTCATAGACGGACACGTCCGCGTCGCTTTGCCCACGGGTCTGTGCGCGAGCGACTTCCGTTTCGACCTTCCGCGCGATCCCCTCAAAGCCGTCCGTGTCGGCGGGCGTGAGGTTGTACTTGATCTCAATGGCTTCGCGGGTGTCGATGAGTTCCTGCAGCCGGATCTGGTCAGATTCCGAGAAATAGCCGTTCTGCCGCTTCTTGAGCAGAGATTCGATCTCCGAATCCAAAGAATCCAGCGTTTCGATGTCCTTGGCGAGTTGCTCCGATACGCCGGAATATCCGCTTTCATCCGCCGTGGCTTTGAGGCTGGTAAGTTCATCTCTTGTGCTGGTGGTGAGGGCCTTGAAGGAATCTGTCCACGATGACACGATCTCGTCCGTTTCCTTCTCTCCGTCCGTCCAGACCTTGAGCAGCCCATCCAGCCAGTCCTGCGCGCTCTGCGTCTGCCGGGAAAAGTCGCCCTCGCTCATGCCGAAGAACGACAGTCCCTCGGAAGTGCCGTAGAACGTCTCGGCAGCGGTGTCCTTCCACTGCTGGGCCGTCTCATTCATGGCCGCCAGCGCTTCCCGCGCCTGCTTCGCACCGGAAACGTAGTCGGCAAAGGCAACGACTGCCGTCACTGTCGCGGCGGCCACGGCCAGCCATACGGCGGGCGATTTCCCAAGCACGGTAAGGAAGCCTGACCAGCCGCCGCCTGCCTTGCCCACGGCGGTAGCAAACTTGCCGACGCCGGTGGACAGTGTGCCGATGCCCTTCGTGACCTTTCCCAGCACCAGCAATACTGGCCCGGCAGCGGCGGCAT
>LHCFC04200__coassemble_1749_pt1 | contig 10318 bp, 8 predicted proteins | sample LHCFC04200__metabat2_high_PE_065 | metagenome-assembled genome bin LHCFC04200
GCTGGTACGATTCCGGCTCCATGCCCTTTGCCCAGTACCACTACCCCTTTGAGCACGAGGACCTCTTCAAGGAGACGTTCCCGGCCAACTTCATCTCCGAGGCCATCGACCAGACCCGCGGCTGGTTCTATACGCTGCTTGCCATCTCCACGCTGCTGTTTGGCCGCGCGCCGTTCAAAAACTGCGTGGTCATGGGCCACGTGCAGGACGAAAACGGCCAGAAGATGTCCAAGCACAAGGGCAATGTCGTAGACCCGTGGGAGGTGCTGGACAAGCAGGGCGCCGACGCGGTGCGCTGGTACTTCTACGCCGCCGCCTCGCCGTGGCTGCCCAAGCGCTTCTCCGGCGCGCTGGTGGGCGAGATGGAGCGCAAGTTCATGGGCACGCTGTGGAACACCTACGCCTTCTTCACCCTCTACGCCTCCATCGACGGCTACGACCCGGTAAACCAGAAGGCCAAAGCCGAGGACTTCTCGCTGATGGACAAGTGGGTGCTTTCCAGGCTGCAATCGCTTATCCAGTTCGTCGACGAGGGCCTTGCCGAGTACAGGATCACCGAGACCGCCCGCGCCATCGCCGCCTTTGTGGACGAGCTGTCCAACTGGTACGTGCGCCGCTGCCGCGAGCGCTTCTGGGGCAAGGGCCTCGAGGGCGACAAGCTGGCCGCGTTTGAGACGCTGTACACGGTGCTGACCACGCTCTGCGGCCTCTGCGCGCCCTATATCCCCTTCATGACGGAGAACATGTACCAGAACCTGGTGGTCAACAACATCCCCGGCGCCAAGGAGTCCGTGCACCTGACCGACTTCCCCAAAGCGGACATGTCGCTGGTGGACAAGGAACTCGAGGACGACATGGAGGCCGTCATCGCCATCGTGCAGCTGGGCCGCGCCTGCCGCAGCGCCGCCAACATGAAGGTGCGCCAGCCCGCGCGCGCCCTCTACGTCAAGGGCGCGAAGCTGCCCGAGGCCATGGCCGCGCTCATCGCCGACGAACTGAACGTCAAGAGCGTGGAATTTGTCGACGACGCCCGCGCCTTCACCAGCTACAAAATCAAGCCGCAGTTGCGCACGCTCGGCCCGCGCTACGGAAAGCTGCTGGGCAAGATCAGCGCCTACCTCGCCCAGGCCGACGGCAACGACGTGGTGGACACCTTCGACCGCGGCGAGAAGCTGACCTTCGACGTGGACGGCGTCACCGTGGAGCTTTCCCGCGAGGACACGCTCATCGAGCCGATGCAGAAGCCGGGCTTCATGGCCGAGAGCGAGGGCGACCTGACCGTGGTGTTGGACACCAACCTCACCCCCGAACTGATCGAGGAAGGCTTCGTGCGCGAGGTCATTTCCAAAATTCAGACCATGCGCAAGGAGGCGGGGTATGAAGTGACCGACCGCATCACCGTCACCTGCGCCACGGATGAGAAGCTGGCCGCCATCATCGCCCGCGGCGAAAAGGAGATCTGCCGCGCCGTGCTGGCCGAAAAGCTGGAAATGGGCACGCCCGCTTCGGATGCCTACGTCAAGGAATGGAACATCAACGGCGAAAACGCCGTGCTCGCCACCCGCAAGGCGTGAGGTTGAACAATGCGCCGCCGCTCCCGTTTGGGGGCGGCGGTTTCCATTCGCGCGATCTCCATTGCTTTCTGCTGGAAAATACTGTATAATGGACGCAGGCAGGCGGGCAGGATAGGATAAGATAAGTCTGTCTTTTTTGGTGTTTCCGGCAGTATGGAGCCGCCGCACAGGGATCGCAACGGGCCTCTGCGCGGCGGCTTTGTTTGTCTGAAGGAACCCCCAAAGGAGGCGGACTATGAAAAGGAAATTCTGGTTTGCGGCGCTGGCCGCCGCGTTGGTCCTGCTGCTGGGCGCGGAAAGCGACCTGCCCTTTGCGGTCGAGGAGGACGAACTTTCCTTCACGCTGGACTTTGCGCCGGTCGGCGAGGAAGCGCCCGTTCCCGTCTGCCTGATCCGCCTGCGCCCCACGGAAGCCTGATCCCCTGTTCCCAAGCGGCGAGGCTGCGCAAACCGCGGCCCCGCCGCTTTTCGTTTGCCCGCACGGGCGCTTGCCCCTCGGAAGGCTGCCAAAGCGGGCGGGCAGGGCGCCGCAGGAAGCGGAAATTGCCCCGGCTCGGCCATCCATGCGGGCGGTCTTTGCCGCTGCGGGCTTTGTCCGCGCCCCCGTTCCGGTCTTTTCCCGAAGAAATCAATCTTTCGTAAGAAATTCGTCGCAAAATGTCCGCTTTCTCCCGCCTTTTTTCCTTGATTTTCTTTCCGGACGCGGGTATCATAGAAAATGGAAGCATATGTCAGCGCCGCGCATGGCGCGCTGGCGTTTTTTGGAACCTGCGCCGGCCGCGGCGCGTCCAAGGGAAAGAAAAAAACCAAAGCTGCCCATGGGGAAGGAAGATACCGCCATGAATACGCACAACAACCGCTACGCGCAGGGGCGCAGGCCGGGGCCGCGCCGCCGCGACAGGAATTCGCCGCTGCCGATGCTCGTCATCGCGCTGGCCACGCTGCTGGTCATCGCGCTGGCCATCATCATCCCCCGCTGCGCTTCGGGCGGCGGGGATGAGAGCGTGCCCGCCTGGTCGCCCGTCGAGGCCACGCCCACGCAGGCGCTTTCTGCGCCCACCGCCACGCCTGCGCCGCAGACCACGCCGGCCGTCCAGGCCGAATCCTCGGGCGCGCAGGAGGGGGAAAACGCCGCCGCCACGCAGACCGCGGGCGATCCCGCCGCCACGCCCGCGACTGGAACGGCGCCGGGAACGGACGCCTCCGCCCTGCCGCAGGCTTCGCCCACCAGCGAGAGCCTCAGCGACGATTCCTATACCGCCGACGAGGTGCACGGTCCGCGCCCCACGGCCGAGGCGGACGGCTATCTGCCCGTCTTCTCCAAGGCGGAGACCACGGAGAAGATCATCGCCATCACCGTGGACGACTGCTTTCAGGCCGACAACCTGCGCCAGATCATACAGTGCGCCATCGACTACGGCGGCAAGCTGACCATATTGCCCATCGGCAAGAACCTCGAGCGCGAAAGCGTGCAGGAGGCCATCCGCTATGCCTACGAAAACGGCATGGAGCTGGAAAACCACACTTACACCCACCCCGCCTTCTACCGCATGAGCACCGAGGACATGGCGCGGGAGATCTATCTGAATAACCGCGCCGTCAGCGTCACGCTGGGCGTCGATTACCAGATGCACTTCATGCGCACGCGCGGCGGCGACAACCGCCACGATCTGCGCACGCATCAGTATATCAAAAAGATGGGCTACTACGGCATGGCCCACTGGACGCTCAGCGGCTCCAGCGCCAGCGTGGACACGCTGAAAAACACGCTGGCCCCGGGTAACGTCTATCTGTTCCACACCACGGACAACGACTTGAGCAAGCTCCTGGGTTTCATCCCCTACGCCACGCAGCAGGGTTACCGGCTGGTGACGCTCAACGAGCTGTTCGGCTATCCCGAAAACGAGACCTCCCCGCTCTCGGAGTTTGACATGCCCGAGCCGGACCCCTACGTGATCGAGGACTACAAGCTGGTCAACAAGAAGAACAACTACATCTACGACGTCTACCTCATCCAGCAGCGGCTCATTGAGCTGGGCTGGCTGCACGACACCGCCGACGGCGTCTATGGCGACGCCACCTACATGGCCGTGGGCTATTTCCAGAAGGCCATCGGCATGCAGCCCAACGGCGACGCCACCCCTGAGACGCAGGAGGCGCTCTTTGCCGACGACGCCCCGCGCTCCAACGATGGGCGCACCGTCGCCGGCTCCGCGGCGGAACAGGCCGCCCAGGCCACGCCGACCGCTGTGCCCGCATCCACGCCCGTGCACACCACCGCGCCGCGCAACATACAGCCCGGCCCGACGGTGGACATGACGCTGTTTGATTGAGGAGGAAGGCGCATGGCCGCCGCCGGAAAACGCTGGATACGCCTTCGCTACGAGGCGATGGCGGAAAGGCACGCGGAAGTGCTGCGCTACTTGTTTCGCACGTCGGAGGAATTCTCCTTTCACACGCGCCGCCTCAAGCCCTTTTCCGAAACGGATCAGCGCCTTGCCCACGACGCGGCGCTTGCCCCGCTGTCCGGAGAAATGACCCTGCGCAAAAGCGGCATGGAAAACTGGCCCGGCAAGTACGGCCGCGACCCGCACGAGGCCTATGTGCGCTATCGCGCCAGCGCGCAGGCGCGGGACGTGGTGCTCTCCTGGCCCAATCCCTTCGAGGCGGTGGCGCACGGCCTTCCCGAGGACATCTGCTTTTACCGCCGCGGGGAGGTGTGGTTTGCGACGGTCACCCACGAAAGGCTCGCCGAGGCGCGGCTGGACACCGCCGGGGACGCGGCCCTGTTCCAGCCGCTGGACAGCGCCGGGTGGGACTACGACGAGCGCCGCCGCATTTGGACGAAGCGAGCGTGAAAAGCGCCGCCCCGCGATTTTGCGGGGCGGCGCTTTGCCGCTGGAAGGCCGCTCAAAACGCTGCGGCCGGGACAAGGCCGCCGGAATAGAGCGAAAGCCCCATCAAATGACCGATGTAGCCGACGAACGAAAGGTTGTGCCACTTCCCGCCATAGCAGGCGACGTCCATGCACTGGTACCATTCCTCGCCGCCGATGTCCAATTTGGCGACCACGCTCACGATCTCGTCGCAGCCATAACTCGCCGCCTGCCGGGCGCGGCTCCCCGCTCCATCCGAATACTGGGTGGACATCAACTCGGGCTCGACGAAGCCCACGACCTCCATCTCCTGCCACCGCGCGGCGGCATCGTTCTCCGCCAGATTTGTAAGGAACGCCTCCGCGGCGCCGTCTTCGGTCAAACTGATCGTCGTGCCACCGAACTCTTCATACCCCTCCGGCCAGGAAAACAGCATCCACTGGTAAGCAAGGCTCTCCGCCAACTGCCCATAGCGCGCCGCCACCGCTACCTGCTGCTGATAGTCCCCGCCCAGCGGCATGCGCATCCCGTAACTGGGCTGAAAGACCCCCATCCGCGCAAGGTCCGCATGCGCGTCCATCTCCGCAACATACGTCTCGATGGCGAATGTGGCGAGCATGCCCTCGAGGTCGCCATTCTTCATCGCTTCCAGATAGGCCGTCACCGCTTCCTCGGCGCTGCCAAAGCCGGGGCCTTCCAACGCGCCGGTTTCCGTCCCCTCGCCCAGCGCCGGAGCTGCCGCCAGCAACAGCGCCAGCAGGCAGACGAGCAGTTTCTTCATACAGCATCCTCCCCCGTTTTTCCTTATTGTAACACGGGCGTGGGGAGGGTGTCAACGAACCGGCAGGGCGTTGAAAAGGCCCGCGGCCATGCTTTTCCGGCTCGCGGGCTTTCCCGGCGTTCTGCCGCTCTGTCGCTTTGTCAATATACTGCGAAACGATCACCCCTCCGGCAGTTCCCCGAAAAAGCTGATCTCCGCCGGGCCGCTGACGATCACGTGGCCGTTCTTGCCGAACTTGAACAAAAGCCGTCCGCCGGGCAACAGCACTTCCGCCTTTTCCCGCAGAAGCCCCAGATGCACGCCCGCCGCGAAGGCCGCCGAGGCGCCGGTGCCGCAGGCCAGCGTCGGCCCCGCGCCGCGCTCCCAGACGCGCACCTCCGCCCGCGTGGGCGTTTGCGCGCGGCAGAACTCCACGTTCGTGCGGTTGGGAAAGTGGGGGTGGCGCTCCACGCAGGGGCCGAAGTGTTCAAACTCCACATCGCCGGGGAAGAGGTCGTAGGTGACGGCGTGGGGGTTGCCCATGTCCACGGTGAGGAAGGACGTCTCGCGGCCGCCGAGGTCGATCTTCACCGTTTCGCCGAGCCTTGCCTCGCCCATGTCCGCCGCCACGGAGGCGACGCGGCCATGCTCGACGCTGACGCGCAGGGGCTTGACGCCGCCGAGCGTCTCCACGCTCATGCAGTCGCTCTGCACCGCGCCGGTTTCGTAGAGGTACTTGCCCACGCAGCGCAGGGCGTTGCCGCACATCTCCGCCTCGCTGCCGTCAGGGTTGAAGATGCGCATGCGCGCGTCGCAGCTTGCGGAGGGCAGGATCAGCACCAGCCCGTCGGCGCAAACGCCGAAGTGCTTGCGGCAGAGCTTTTGCGCCAGCGCCGCGGGGTCGTTTGCCTCCACGCGCCGGGCGTCCTCGCCGCCGAAAAAGACAAAGTCATTGCCAAGGCCGTGCATTTTGACGAATTTCATCCGAGCATCTCCCACTTCTTTCCTTCCGTCTATTATACCAAAAGGCGGGCGCTTTGCCAAGGCGCGCAAAACACATTTGCGCTTGCCTGCGCCCGGCCGGGGGGCTATAATAAAAACGGAACGCGCGAAGAACGGAGGCGGGCAATGATGGAAGAACGGGGAACCTGGTGGCGGGAGGCAAAATTCGGCATGTTCATCCACTGGGGGCTGTACGCGCTGCTGGCGGGCAGCTACGCCGGGCGCGAAAGCGGCGGCAACGCCGAGTGGATCATGCACGATCTGCACATACCGCCGGAGGAATACCGAACCCTCGCCGGGCGCTTTGACCCGGTGGACTTTGACGCGGACGCCATCGTCCGCCTCTGCCGCGAGGCGGGCATGCGCTATATCGTCTTCACCGCCAAGCACCACGACGGCTTTGCCATGTACCATTCCCGCGCGAGCCGCTACAACATCGTGGACGCGACGCCCTTTGGCCGGGACGTGGCCATGGAGCTGAAACAGGCCTGCGACCGCCACGGCGTGCGCCTGTGCTTTTACTATTCGCAGGCGCAGGACTGGGACTGCCCCGGCGGGCTGGAGGAGGGCAAGGCCGTATCCCCGGAGGCGTTTCAGGGCTACCTTGAAAAAAAGTGCCTGCCGCAGGTGCGCGAACTGCTGGAGGGCTACGGCCCGTTGGGCCTGATCTGGTACGACACGCCCATGGACATGCCGCGCGCGGACTGTCTGCGCATGCGCGACCTCGTGCGAACCCTGCAGCCGGACTGTCTGGTCAGCGGCCGCGTGGGCCACGCGCTGGGCGACTACATGACCACCGGCGACGACTTCATCCCCCTGCTGGCCTATGGCGGCCCCTTCGAGGTGCCCGCCACCATGAACGGCACCTGGGGCTACGCCGCGGGGCGCAGGCGCTGGAAGCGGCCGGAGGCGATGGTGCGCGATCTGGTGCGCGTGGTCAGCCGGGGCGGCAACTACCTGCTCAACGTCGGCCCGGACGCGCGGGGCAACCTCCCCCGGGAAAGCGTGGAGGCGCTGCGCGCCATCGGCCGCTTCATGCGCCTGAACGGGGAGAGCATCTATGGAGCGCGCCCCGTGCCCACCTATCCCTACGACATTGAGTGGGGCTACTTCACCGCCAAGCCGGGCAAGCTGTTTATCCATGTGTTTGAGGATATGCCCGAAATTTACCTCATCAACATGGGCAACACGCCGCTGCGCGCCTACCTGCTCGCGGACGGCACGCCGCTGACCGTGGTGGAGCGGGAAACCTGCGAACACGTACATTCCTGGCGTATCGCCCTGCCGGAGGGGCACAAACGGGAGATCGACACGGTGATCTGCGTGGAGGTGGCGGAGGCGGATATCTTCTTCGAGCCGCTCAGCGACTGAGCGCGCGCGGCTCTTGACAGCGTTCTCTTTTCAATACTATAATGTAGCCATAATATGTGACCACGGAGGGAATGACCATGCAGCACCTTCTCAAGACCGCCCTCCGCCTGCTCCTGTGCGCTCTGTTGTCCCTCCCCGTCTTCGCGGATGTTGTGGAGGAGATGGAAAAACTGACCTGCGGCGACTACACCTACGTGCTTCTCGAAGACGGCGGCGCGCGCATCACCGGCTATGACGGCGACGACGCGGAACTGACCGTTCCCGACGAACTGGACGGCTATCCCGTGCGGGAGATCGGAGAGAACGCCTTCTCCTTCTGCAACTCCCTGACCTCCGTCATACTGCCGGACAGCCTGTCCTCCATCGGCGATGACGCCTTCTCCAGATGCTCCTTCCTGACTTCCATCACGCTGCCGGACAGCCTGACTTCCATTGGCGGAAATCCGTTCAGTAGCTGTTCTTCGCTGGTGAAGATCGACGTTTCCCCCGACAATCCCGTATTTGCGCAGACCGACGGCGTGCTGTATGAGAAGGCCACCAAGACCCTCATCTGCTATCCGGCGGGAAAAGCGGGCGATTCCTTCGCCGTGCCGGACGGCATCCTCATCATCGGCGATGACGCCTTCTTCAGCTGCGAGGCCCTGATCTCCGTCACGCTGCCGGACAGTCTGACTTCCATTGGCGGAAATCCGTTCAGTAGCTGTTCTTCGCTGGTGAAGATCGACGTTTCCCCCGACAATCCCGTATTTGCGCAGACCGACGGCGTGCTGTATGAGAAGGCCACCAAGACCCTCATCTGCTATCCGGCGGGAAAAGCGGGCGATTCCTTCGCCGTGCCGAACGGCATCCTCGTCATCGGCGATGACGCCTTCTCCTTCTGCAACTCCCTGACCTCCATCACGCTGCCGGACGGCCTGGCCTCCATCGGCGATTTCGCCTTCTCCGGCTGCTATTCCCTGACCTCCGTCACGCTGCCGGACGGCCTGACCTCCATCGGCGATTTAGCCTTCTTCTACTGCTCCTCCCTGACCTCCGTCACGCTGCCGGACAGCTTGACCTCCATTGGCTATTTCGCATTCATGGGTTGCCCGGGCGGCCTCACCCTCATCGTATCGCAGGATTCTTACGCCCATCAGTATGCCATCGACAACGGCCTCTCCTACACTCACCCCGACGTCAACGACTGGCCCTAAGGCGACAGTGTCGCCGGCCAGTGCCTTCAGGCCGGCAGTGCCGGCAGCCAGTGCCGTTGGCTCGGATTCGACGCACACCCGCCCCACGAGCAGGGGGCGGGTGTGCTGCGTTTCGGTTCGGATGGGGTGATGGTACGAACAGACGGCGGCAGGCCCACGCGCAGGGGCCTGCCGCCTGCGGCGTTTTGAGGGACGGGGAGACGGCGCTTTGGGGAATGTTGGAAATGCGAAGTTCGAGGGCGGCTTGCGGTTTTGGGTATGCTTCGCAGTTCGGGCGTTGCGGAGTTTGGGACTTGGGGGCTTGGGGGCTTGGGGCGCGCCGCCCCCGGAGATGAACGTATTGGGCTTGCTGTTCTCTCACCGCCGCGCACCATCCTGTCGCAGGCACGCATTTCGCGCGGAAAAGGAGGTTGGGGCGTCCTTGCGTCCGCTGCCTTGCCCCGTTGGGGCAAGGTGCGCTGCCGGTGTGCGTATTCGACGCTGTTTGCCCCTGCGGGGCAAAAGCGCTGCAGAGGGGCGCGCCGGATTTTGGCCGGTCCACGGGAAAGAGTTTTTTGCGGGGGCGTTTTGCCCATTAGGAAACTTTCCCGGCGCGCCAGGGAAACGGAGTTGCGGGGCACATCTCATCGCCTTTGCTTTTCGCGGCGAATATTCGGGGCGAGGCATACGGTCGAGACCGGTTTTTCCCCCTTTACCACCTTTTCGCGCCCGCAAAAGGCCATCTTCCCGCCCTCCCCGCCGCGCCTCCTTCCCCAGACCATCCCGCGGGGAGACCGGCGGGCTCTGCCCGCACCCGCTCAAGGGTCCAAACCCTTGAGAATCCCTTTTTGGGGACGGCAACCGTTTCCCCCGCGGCTCCCGTCTCCCAACCGCCGCAGGCAGACGGCCCCTGCTCGTGGGCCGTCTGCCGTGTATGCGCTTTGCCGCTGGAACAGAAACGAAACGAAGCGTCCATGCCCCCTGCTCGTGGGGCATGGATGCGTGAACACGGAGCCAACGGCACTGGCCGGCGGCACTGCCGGCCCGCACCCGCTCAAGGGATTCATCCCTTGAGAATCCCTTTTTGGGGATGGCAGCCGTTTCCCCGCAGCCCCCGTCCCCCCAACGCCGCAGGCGGCAAGCCCCTACTCGTGGGCTTGCCGCCGTCTACTCCCACCATCGCCCCGCCCGAACCGAACCGCAGCACGCCCGCCCCCTGCTCGTGGGGCGGGCGTGCGTCGAATCCGAGCCAACGGCACTGGCCGGCGGCACTGCCGCCTCTTGATTTTTGGGGCGTTTTGCTGTAAAATGAAGTGAATGGGTATGAAGGCCGCTTTGGCCGCTCCGCCCGGCGGAGGATGCCCGCGAATAGAGATCAGGAGGTTTCTTTCATGACCATTGATAAGAGCATGACCATCGGCGAGGTGCTTTCCAAGGACCGCGGCTGTGCGCCCGTGTTCATGGCCCACGGCATGCATTGCCTCTCCTGCCCCATGTCCGTGGGCGAGTCCATTGAGATGGCCAGCATGGTCCACGGCGTGGACGCCGACGCGCTGGTCAAGG
>LHCFC04200__coassemble_1778_pt1 | contig 10214 bp, 8 predicted proteins | sample LHCFC04200__metabat2_high_PE_065 | metagenome-assembled genome bin LHCFC04200
TGATAATATAGGTAAGAGCCGGCTTACCTGATGAAAACGAAACGGAGGTACGGAGCATGAAGAAAGTGCTGTGCGCGCTGCTGGCGCTGGCGCTGCTGGGGAGCGCGGCGCTGGCGGAGGAGATCTCGCTAAAGGTCTGGGGCAGCCAGGAGGATCAGGAATTGCTCGCCGAGCTGTGCGAAGCCTTCGCCGCGGAACACCCGGAAAACGAGTGGACGTTCACCTACGGCGTGGTCGGCGAAGCGGACGCCAAGACGCGCTATCTCGAAGACCCCGCCGCTGCCGCGGACGTGTTTTCCTACCCGGACGACCAGATCATCGACCTCGTCAACGCCGACGCACTCTATGAGGTGACGCGCGATCTGGACGCGATCATCGCCGCCAACACGCCCGGTTCCATCCAGGCTGCCTCGGTCAACGGCGTACTCTACGGCTACCCGATGACCGCCGACAACGGCTATTTCCTCTACTACGACAAGTCCGTACTCACCGAGGAGGACGTGCAGACACTGGACGGCATCCTCGCCGCCGCCAACGCCGCTGGCAAGCAGGTGCAGATGGACATCTCCAACGGCTGGTATCTGGCGAGCTTCTTCCTCGGCAACGGCTGCACGCTGGGGCTGGACGAAGACGGCAGGCAGGTATGCGACTTCAACAGCCCCGCGGGGCTGGCTGCCGCCGAAGCCGTGCGCGCCTTCTGCAACGACCCGGCCTTCACGCCCGGCGACGACAGCTTCCTGATGGGCGCCATCGGCGACAGCGTCTGCGCCGGGGTCAGCGGCACGTGGTGCGCCGAGGCCATTTCCGAAAAGCTGGGCGAGAACTACGGCGCCTGCAAGCTGCCCACCTTCACCGTGGACGGGGAGCAGGTGCAGATGGGTTCCTTCCTCGGCTGCAAGATCCTCGGCGTGAACACACAGACGGCACACCCCGTGGAGGCGATGATGCTGGCCGAATACCTGACCAGCGAGGAGGCGCAGGTGCGGCGCTTTGAAGCGCGTGGCTACGGCCCCTCCAACATCGCCGCCGCTTCTTCCGAAGCCGTGGCTGCCGACCCGGCGCTCTCGGCGCTGGCGGCGCAGAGCGCCTACGCCATCAGCCAACAGGTGCTGGCCGGGTTCTGGACGCCCGCAGAAGCGCTGGGCGCGGAATTTGAGGCTCACTCGACGGCCGACCTGCAGGGTCTGCTCGACCAGTTCGTGGCACAGGCGACAGAGGGCTGAGGACAGGCAGGGGGCTGCTGCGGGCGCGGCGGCCCCCTCTGCGCGCAAAAGGGGGCGCGATATGCAAAAAGCGAAGCGGTGTTTGCTGCGCAGGCTGCGGGAAGCCGACGCTTCCGCGCGCCTTTCCTGCGCGGTGATGGGACTGGGCTGCCTGCGCCACGGGCAGGTGGCCAAGGGACTTTTGTATCTCGCTGCCGAGGGGCTGTTCATCGCCTATATGGCCTGCTTCGGGGGCAAATACCTCGCCAAATTCGGCACGCTGGGCGACACGGCGCAGGCGCGGGTGTGGAGCGAGGAATTGCAGATCTATCAGCGCATCCCGGGCGACAACTCCATGCTCATCCTCTTGTACAGCGTATTGAGCATTGCGCTGTGCGTGCTGTTTGTGATAATATGGAGAATGAACCTGCTGAGCGCCTGCCGTGCCTGCGAGCGGACGCGCGCCGGGGAAAGGCAGCCCTCCCTGCGCGCGGAGGCGCGCGCGCTGCTGGACGAGCGCTTTCACGTGACGCTGCTCTCCGCGCCGATGGTCTCGCTTTTGCTGTTTACGGTGCTGCCCATCGTCTTCATGGTGCTGATCGCCTTCACCAACTTCGACGCCGATCATCAGCCGCCGGGCAGTCTGTTCACCTGGACGGGGATGACCAACGTCACCGACGTGTTCCTCGGCAACGCGGTAAAGACACGCACGTTCTTCGGCATCTTCGGCTGGACGATGGTGTGGGCGGTGCTGGCGACGTTTACCAACTACATCTTCGGGCTGTTGCTGGCCGTCGTCATCAACAACAAACTGGTGAAGGCGAAGAAGACCTGGCGGACGCTGTTTATCATCCCGGTGGCCATCCCGCAGTTTGTCAGCCTGCTGCTCATCTCGCGGGCGCTGGAGCCTTCGGGGGCCATCAACGTGGCGCTGATGGAGCTGGGATGGATCGACGCGCCGCTGCCGTTTTTGCTGGACGAGCGCCTCGCGCGCGTGGCGGTGGTGGTCATCAACATGTGGATCGGCATCCCCTACACGATGATGACCTTTTCCGGGGTGCTGATGAACATCCCCTCCGAACTCTACGAGAGCGCGGAGATGGACGGCGCGGGGCCTGTGCGCAGGTTTTTCAGCATCACGCTGCCCTACATGGTGTTCGTCACCACGCCGCAGACCATCACCACGTTCGTGGCCAACATCAACAACTTCAACGTCATCTACCTGCTGACCGCAGGCGGGCCGTTTTCGCTGGACTACTATCAGGCGGGCAAGACCGACCTGCTGGTGACGTGGCTCTACAAGTTGACCGTGGATCACCACGATTACGCGCTGGCTTCGACCATCGGCATCTTCATCTTCATGCTGGTGTCGCTATGCTCTCTGGCGGTGTACAACCGCTCCCGCGCCGTGCGAAAGGAGGATATGTTCCAGTGAAGATGGCATCGGGCCGCAGGCGGCGGCTATCCTTCCTGTTGCACGCGCTGCTGGCGGCGCTGGCGCTTTTGTGGATGATCCCGGTGTTCTGGCTGCTGCTTTCCTCCTTCCGCGCCGAGCCGGGGGCGTACACGCCCTATCTGTGGCCGAAGGGGTTCACGCTGGACAACTACGCGCGCCTGTTCACCGACACGCGGCTGTTCAACTTTCCGCGCTGGTTCGGCAACACGCTGCTCGTGGCCGTGTGCAGTTGCCTGATCACCACGGTGCTGACGCTGATGGTGGCCTATGTGTATTCGCGGCTGCGCTTCAAAAGCCGGCGGGCGCTGATGAACGCCTCTCTGGTGCTGGGCATGTTTCCCGGGTTCATGAGCATGATCGCCATCTACCACTTTCTCAAGGCGGTGGGGCTGGATCAGACGCTGCTGGCGCTCATCCTCGTCTACTCGGGCGGAGCGGCGCTCAACTACCACATCGCCAAGGGCTTCTTTGACACCATTCCCAAGGCGTTGGACGAGGCCGCGACGCTGGACGGGGCCAGCAAGAGCGTCATCTTCTGGCGCATCATACTGCCAAACGCCCGGCCCATCGTGGTCAACACGGCCATCAACGCCTTCATCGCCCCGTGGTGCGACTTTATCTTCGTATCCGTCATCATGAAGGACAATTACGACAACTACACCGTGGCCAAGGGGCTTTATACCATGGTGGACAAGGCCAATATCTACGATTGGTACACGGCCTTCTGCGCCGCCGCCGTACTCATCGCCGTGCCCATCGTGCTTTTGTTCATCCGCTTGCAGCGTTTTTATGTGTCCGGGGTCACCTCGGGTTCTGTGAAAGGATAGTGTTTATGGAATTTGCCGCCGTTTATCACCGCCCCCGCAGCGAGTTCGCCCACGCCGTAGAGGAAGGGCGCTTCGTGTTCCGCCTGCGCGCCGCGCACGGCATGCTCAAGGGCTGCGCGCTCCACTGCACCGACCGTGCCCCGCTCGACCCGGGCGTGTCCTTTGTCCGCCTGCCCATGGTGCGCGTGCGCGCCGACGCCTACGGCGACTGGTACGAGGCGGAATTGCGCACGGAGCTGGCGCGCGTGGGCTACTGCTTTGAACTGGAGGCGGAGGACGGCGTCTGGTACTACTACGGAGACTGCTTCGAGCGCCAACTGCCGCGGCAGCGCTACGAGTGCTTCCAGTTTCCCTACGACCACCGCGCCGACCGGCTGGAAGTGCCCGCGTGGGCGGCGGACGCCGTGGTGTACAACATCTTCCCGGACAGCTTCGCCTCCGGGCGGGCGGCCATCCGCGGCGGGGAGACGCAAAAGCCCTGGAACGGGACGATGTGCGCCTCGCGGCTGGGCGGCACGGTGGAGGGCGTGCGTCTCAACCTCGGCTACATCCGCGACCTGGGGTGCAACTGCGTCTATCTCAACCCTTTTTTCGCCTCCGATTCCTATCACAAGTACGACCTGCTGGACTACTTCCACGTCGATCCCTGCATGGGCACGGACGCGCAGTTCCGCGCGCTGGTGGAGGAGGCGCACGGCATGGGCCTGCGCGTCATCATCGACGGCGTGTTCAACCACACCAGTTGGCGCCATCCCTTCTTTCAGGATGTGCTGCGGCGCGGCAAGGCTTCGCCGTTCTGGCGGTACTACTATGCCCTGCCGGAGGACGTGCGCTTCCCCGCGAAGGGCGAGGCGCCGGGCTACGCCTGCTTTTCCTACGTGCCGCAGATGCCCAAGACAGACACCTCCTATCCCCCGCTGCGCGACTATTTCTGCGCCGTCGGCGCGCACTGGGTGCGCGAATACGACGTAGACGGCTGGCGGCTGGACGTGGCCAACGAGGTGGACGACGGCTTTTTGCGCGCCTTCCGGCAGGCGGTGAAGAGCGCGAAGCAGGACGCCATCATCATCGGCGAGGTGTGGGAGAACGCCAGCCACTATTTGCAGGGCGACATGATGGATTCGGCGATGAACTACGACTTCCGCCGCTTCTGCCAGCGCTTTTTCGCCGAGGGCAGCATCGGCGCGGAGGACTTCGACGCGCGCGTGAGCGTGCTGTTGATGCGCTACCAGCGGCAGGCGGCCTTTGCCCAGCTCAACCTGCTCGACAGCCACGATGTAAGCCGCTTTTTCTCGCTCTGTGGCGGCGACGCGCGGCGCATGGCGCTGGCGGTGCTGTTCCAGATGACGTTCGTGGGCATGCCGAGCGTGTTCTACGGCGACGAACTGGGCATGGACGGCGTGGCGGAGCTGGAATACCGCCGTCCCATGGCCTGGGGGCGGAAGCATCCGCTCACCGAAGTCTACCGGAAGATGATCGCCCTGCGCAACGCGCACGCGGCGCTGCGGCGCGGAAGTTTTGCCACGCTGAAGGCCGAGGGCGGACTGTACTGCTACGAGCGTGCCCTGACGGGTGAGCGCGTGGCCGTGTGCATGAATCTCGGCCCTGCGCCGCGCGCGGTGGAGCCGCTGGGCGAGGTGCTGCTCGCCGACGGCTATGCGGCGGGCACGCTGGAGGAAAAGGGCTACGCGGTATTTCTCCGCAAGGGGTGAGGGACATGCCTTCGAGCATCTACGACATCGCCCGCGCCGCGGGCTGTTCCATCAGCACCGTTTCCAAGGCGCTCAACGACCATTACAGCATCGCCGAGGAGACGAAGCGGCGTGTGCGCGCCGTGGCGGAGGAGCTTCATTACCAGCCCAGCGCACGCGCCCGCAACTTCGCCAGCCGCAAGAGCGGCACGGCGCTGTTCGTGAGCGATTTTTACCGCAACATCGGCTATGAGAACCCGCACATGTTCGAGATCATCAACGGCGCGACGCACGCGCTGGAGGAAAAGGGCTATTCGCTGCTGCTGCGCAACATGCGCGCCGCGGACGCGCCCGCGCTTTTGCGGGACGCCATGCTGCGCGAGCAGGCGGACGGCGTACTCCTGCACGCCACGATCCTCACCAAACAGCTTGCAATGGTGCTGATGAAGGCCGACCTGCCCTGTCTGGTCATCGGCAGGCCGGGGTTCTCCACCGGCGTGAGCTGGATGGACGTCAACCACGAATCGGCGGGGCGGCTGGCGGCGGACTATCTGCTCGACCGCGGCTACCGGCGGGTGGCCTTTTTGCTGGGCAACGCGCGCGAGGACACCATCGCCCAGAGCCGCCTGAAGGGCATGAACGAGGTATTCGCCGAGGAAGCGCTGAGCGTGGAGACCCTCCCCGGCTGCCTCACCTACGAGGAGGGCGCGAGGGCGGCGGAGGCGCTGCTCGACCGCGCCGAGCGGCCGGAGGCGATCGTCTGCACGAGCAACACACTGGCCGTGGGCTGCCTGCACGCACTGCGGGCGCGGGGCGTGGACATCCCCGGCGGAATGGCGCTGATGACGTTTGACAACTACCCTTTTTCGATGATCGTACAGCCGCAGATCACCGCCGTGGACCTCGACATGTACGACATGGGCTGGGAGGCGGCGCGCTTTCTCCTGCGGCGCATCCACAAGCCGAACTTGCAGACGCAGAGCTTCTGCACCACGCCGCGGCTCATCGCGCGGGACTCGACGTGAGGTCCGTTCGGCGCGGCTGCATATATATTCCGTTTATTCATATTTACCTATTGAGGGGGTGTTCCGTTTGGAAAGGTTCGCCGCCGAAAACCGTTATTTCGGCGGCAAATTTCGGTTATTTTTCTCAGGGAGCGCTTGATTGCCGGGGCGGGATATGGTATACTATGCACGTTGTTAGTCTTAACTAATACACGTGCTTTTTATTTGTACATCTGTTAGTTATAACTAATATAAAGCGCACACAAGGAGGGGAACGGCCATCCGGAACCATCGCATCACCATCGTATTGGGCGTCTGCCTTATCTTGGCCAGCGTCTGTTCGCTGTTCGTCGGCGTCATTGATCTGGATCTGCCGTCGCTGTTTGGCGGGGATATGGAGCAGCTGAAGATACTCGTCGTCTCGCGGCTGCCGCGCCTGCTCGCCATCCTCTGCACCGGCGTGGGCATGAGCGTGGCGGGACTCATCATGCAGCAGCTTTGCATGAACAAGTTCGTCTCCCCCACCACGGGCGCGACCATCTCCTCGGCGCAGTTCGGCATTTTGCTGGCGCTTTTGTTCATGCCGAACTCCACGCTCTGGGGACGGGCGCTGTTCGCCTTTGCCACGGCGACGCTGGGCACGTGGATCTTCGTGTGGTTCATCCAGCGCATCACCTTCAAGGACGTGGTGATGGTGCCGCTGGTGGGCATCATGTTTGGCAACGTCATCGGCGGCATCACCAACTATCTGGCCTACAAGTACGAAATGACGCAGGCGCTGTCCACGTGGCTGGTGGGGCATTTTTCGCTGGTGCTGCGCGGGCGGTACGAACTGGTGTATCTGGTGGCACCGCTGGTGATTCTGGCTTTTCTCTTTGCCAACCACTTCAACATCGTCGGCATGGGCAAGGACTTTTCCAAAAACCTCGGCGTGCATTACAATCTGGTGTTGTTCATGGGCCTGACCATCGCGGCGCTGATCACGGCGAGCATCGTGGTGGTGGTCGGCTCCATCTCCTACATCGGCCTCATCGTGCCCAATGTGGTGGCGATGTTCAAGGGCGACAAGATCCGCGGCACGCTGGTGGACACGGCGCTGTTCGGGGCGCTGTTCGTGCTGGTGTGCGACATGCTGGGGCGCGTGGTCATCGCGCCGTATGAACTGCCCATCGAGTTGATCGTCGGCATCCTCGGCAGCCTGCTGTTCGTTGGACTGTTGTTCTACCGGCTCAAACACGGGCGCAGGGCCATCCGCCTCAAGGGGCCGACCTTTGGCTGCGGGGCGGGCGTGTCCGATCTGGAAGGAGGTGCGGGCGAATGCTGACCAGAGCGCAGCGCTCCAACCGCAGGAAGCTCTGCATCATGGCGGCGCTGGTTTTGCTGGCGGCGGCGGCCTACATGACCGTGGACGTCAACTTTGGCAACGCGAAACTGCTGGCCTACTCCATGCGCATACGCGCGCCGAAGCTGATCGTCATGCTCATCACCGCCTTTGCCATCGGCGGGGCCTCGCTGGTGTTCCAGTCCATCATCAACAACACCATCGTCACGCCCTGTCTGTTGGGCATGAACTCGCTCTACACGCTCATCCACACGGCAGTGGTGTTCTGCGTGGGCTCGGGGAGCGTGCTGGCGGCCAACGCCAACGCCGCCTTCGCCATCGACCTTGTGCTGATGGGCATCACGGCGACGCTCATTTACAGCTACCTGTTCAAAAAGACGAAGCACAACGTGCTTTACGTGCTGCTGGTGGGCACGGTGCTGACCTCGTTTTTCTCCAGCGTGCAATCGACGATGACGCGGGTGATGGACCCCAACGAGTACGACACGCTGCTGACGACCTTGGTGGCGAGTTTCAGCAATGTCAACGCCGAGATCATCCTCTTCGCGCTGGCGGTGCTGGCGGCGGTGATCTTCCTTTTGCGCAGAGAACTTGCGCTGCTGGACGTGTTGACACTGGGCAAGGAACAGGCGATCAACCTCGGCGTGGATTACGACCGCTGCATCCGTCGCCTGCTGCTGGGCGTGACGCTGGCCATCGCCGTGGCCACGGCCATGGTGGGGCCGATCTCCTTCCTTGGATTGATCATCGCCAATCTCGCCCGGCAGCTTTTGCGCACCTACCGCCACACGCAACTCATCCTCGGTTCGGCGCTGTTCGGCATGATCGTGCTGGTGGGCGGGCAGATCATCGTCGAGCATGTATTTACCTACGCCGTGCCCATCAGCGTGTTCATCACCGTGGGCGGCGGGCTGTATTTCCTCTATCTTCTGCTCACACGAAGGAGGGTGTAGCGTTGTTTGTCAAGGAACTGACGAAAAAGTACGACGGCAAGGCCGTGGTGGACGGCGTGAGCTTCGACATTCCCAAGCGCTCGGTCATCTCCATGATTGGGCCAAATGGGGCGGGCAAGTCCACGGTGCTGAACATACTTTCCCGCCTCATCGCCCGCGACAGCGGCCTGGTGGACTTCGAGGGACAGGATATTTCCCGCTGGAAGAGCAAGGAACTGGCCAAGCGGCTGGCCATCCTCACCCAGTCCAACAACATCCAGATGAAACTGACCGTGCAGGAGCTGGTGACCTTCGGGCGCTTCCCCTATTCGGGCAACCATGTGACCGGGGAGGACATGGCCATCGTCGAGCGGGCCATCCAGTACATGGAGCTTGACCCCTTCCGCGACCGCTTCATCGACGAGCTTTCCGGCGGACAGCGGCAGCGGGCGCTCATCGCCATGGTCATCGCGCAGGACACGGAATACGTGCTGCTGGACGAGCCGACCAACAACCTGGACATCTACCACGCCACGAACATGATGAAGATCGTCCGCCGCCTGTGCGACGAGCTGGGCAAGACGGTCATCCTCGTGCTGCACGAGATCAACTACGCGGCCTTTTACTCGGACTACATCTGCGCCTTCGTCGATGGCCGGGTGGCCAGGTTTGGCACGGTGCGCGAGGTGATGAACAAGGAGGTGCTCTCGAAGATCTACAACGTGGATTTCGAGATCCTCGAGATCGAGGGCAAACCCCTCTCCATTTACTACTGAGGCGCGATCGCGACGCGCTTTGGTATAGACCATCTTTCAGTACTTTGTGTAAAGGAGACACGACCCATGAAAAAGCTGGTTTCCCTGTTGCTTGCCGCCCTGATGCTGCTGGGCATGGCGACCGCCGCGCTGGCGGAGGCCGCGCCTGCGACCGTCACCATCACTTCCCTGAACGCCGAGCGCGAGCCGGTCGAACTGGAAGTGCCCTACGACCCGCAGCGCATCGCCATCCTCGATATGCCTTCTCTGGACATCCTCGACCGCCTTGGGCTGGGCGACCGCGTGGTCGGCTCGGCGACGACGACGCTGGAGTATCTGCAAGCCTACGTTCCCGGCGATACCATCGCCAACCTCGGCACCATCAAGGAGGCCGACCTCGAAGCAGTGATGGCCTGCGAGCCGGACGTCATCTTCATCGGCGGCCGGTTGAGCGCCTCCTACGACGCGCTCAGCGAGATCGCGCCCGTGGTGTTCCTCTCCACCGATACAGAGATCGGCGTGGTGGAGAGCGTGCGCAACAACGCCACGACCATCGCCTCCATGTTCGGCCTTGAGGCGCAGGTGGACGAGCTGATGGCCGGCTTCGACGCGCGCATCGAGGCGCTCGCGGCCTTCGCCGAGGGCAAGAACGCCATCGTCGGCCTGTGCACCAGCGGCAGCTTCAACATCCTCGGCAGCGACGGCCGCTGCTCCATCATCAGCGTGGAGATCGGCTTTGACAACCTCGGCGACGGCGACGTGACCGCCACCCACGGCAACGAAAGTTCCTTTGAGCTGGTCGTGGAACTCGACCCGGACTATATGTTCGTGCTTGACCGCGACGCCGCCATCGGCACGGACGGCGCGCAGCTGGCCAAAGAGATCGTCGAAAACGAACTGGTGATGGACACGGACGTCTACAAGGACGGCCACATCGTCTACCTTGCCAACCCCACCGTGTGGTACACCGCCGAGGGCGGCATCACCGCGCTGGACATCATGCTG
>LHCFC04200__coassemble_1880_pt1 | contig 9814 bp, 7 predicted proteins | sample LHCFC04200__metabat2_high_PE_065 | metagenome-assembled genome bin LHCFC04200
CCACATAGCCGAGCATCACCGTGGGGCCGGAAAGGACGATCTCGCCCTCCTCGCCGTTGGGCACCTCGTCGGTGGTGCCGGGCTTGACGATCTTGTAATAGGTATCCGGGAAGGGCACGCCGATGGAACCCTCGCGGTAGTAGCCCAGGGGCGTTAAGCAGCTGGCGGTGACGCATTCGGTGGTGCCGTAACCCTCGCGGATGGGCACGGGGGAGTTGTGCTCCTTCAGGAACTTGTCTACCTTGGTCTTCAGCTCAATGGAGAGCGAATCGCCGCCGGAAAACACGCCGCGCAAAAAGCTCAGGTCGGCGTTTTCCAGCTTGTCGGCCCGCAGAAGCGCCTCAAACAGCGTCGGCACGCCGGGAATGAGGTTGGGCTTTTTCTTCTTCAGCAGCTTGGCATAGGTGCTGATGGTGAACTGGGGCACGAGTATGCAGGTCGCGCCCACCACCAGCGCCGTGTGGATGCCAATGCCCAGCCCGAAACCGTGGAAGATGGGCATCACCGAGAGCATCTTCATGCCGTGCAGGTCGGTATAGCCGCTCATGGCAGCGGTCTGCAGCGCCAGCGCGTTAAAGTTGAGGTTGGAGAGCAGGATGCCCTTGGTGGTGCCGGTGGTGCCGCCGGAATAGAGGATCACCGCGCCCTCGCGCGCCGTGCCGTCGATGGGCGGCAGCTGCGTATCCTGCGCCGCGCCCGCCTCCATGAAGTCGTTCCAGAAGGTGTACTTGTCGGATTTGGGCAATTTGGGCAGCTTGCGCCCCTTGGTCATGATGAAGGCATAGCGCAGAGGCGCCTTCAGTTCATCGCGTATGCGGGCGATGAGAACCTTCACCGGCCTTTCCAGCGCCGGCAGTATCTCCGCGACCTTGGGATAGAACTGGTCGAGCGTCAAAATGGCCTTGCTCTTCGAGGCATTGAGGTAAAAGGCGATCTCGCCCGGCGCGGAAAGGGGATGGATCATCGTGGGGATGGCGCCGATGCGGTTGAGGGCGTAGAAAGCGTCCACCGCCTGCGGCGAGTTGGGCATGGCGATGGTCACGCGGTCGCCCTTGCGGATGCCAAAGGCCCACAGCGCCTTGGCCGTGGCCTGTATGCGGGCAAGGAAGGTGCGGTAGTCCGTCTTTTTGCCCATGAACTCATAGGCGATGTTGCCGGGATAGCGCCGCGCGGTATCCTCGATCATCTCATACATGGTCTTTTCCGGGTAGTCGATGGAGTGCGGCGTGTTGCCGTAATACTTCAGCCACGGGGCTTTCAACGCTTCCATGCGCGCGACCTTCTTTCTCCAGGGCTCAAACTACAAACCCAGACGGGTATATTGTGCATTCAAACACGGCCATGCTACCATAAAAACACAAACTTGTCAACTTCGGTCACATTACAGTACGATGAAAAATGCGCGGATATGCACCGCGGGCCTTCCGCGCGTGTTGAATGCAAACGCGCGCTGTGATATGATATACGCAAAGGAGGTGCGACCAATGCGCGCGCGGCGTCTGCTCTTTCCCTGCGCCTCGGTAGTGTTCCTGCTCGCGATCCCCTGCGTGGCGTTTGTTTTCTGGACATCACGGCCTCCCACAGTCGAATTGCCATGGATGCGCTGGGCATTTCTCGCGAGCGCGGCCATGCTTCTGCTCATATTGCGCCCCACGCTGGGCGTCGTCGTCATCGACGAACGGGGCGTGCGCGTGCGCACGCTTTTCAAGAGCGCCTTGATCCCCTGGCAGGACGTCCGGCAGGTGGGGAAGCATGACGGCCTCGTTGCCATCCCGAAGCATCCCGCGCAGAACATCTTCGTTTCCAGCGTTCGTCAGCCGTGGGCAAAGGATAAGTATCTGCCAAGGCTCTACCGCTGTTTCTGGCGGCGCAAGGACGGGGGATACACCCGGAATGTACTCAACTTCAAAAGCTCGCCCGCGCTGGAAGCGGCCATCCGCCATTATTGGCCCGGAGAGTGGGTCTACCTGCTGCCCGAAAGTTGGTTTCCCGCGCGGGGAGAGCCTCAGAAGATCGTCGTCCGCAAAAAGGAGATCTCCGTGGACGATGTACCCGTCCGGCCCGCAAGGAAACGGCGTCAGTGCGGGTAGCCGCAACTTGACAAATCCACCGCGAAGCAGCATAATAGCATAATAGGGACAGATCCCGAACGGAGGTGTGCGCATGCGACAGTGCATGGACGCGGACAATCTGCACAGGCGGCTGAAAAAGATCATCGGTCAGGTGCAGGCCATCGACCGCATGGTGGACGAGGACGTGCCCTGCGAGGACGTGCTTTCGCAGATCAACGCCGCCAAGAGCGCCCTGCACCGCGTGGGGCAGGTGGTGCTCGAGGGGCATATACAGCACTGCGTGCGCGACGGCATCGAGCACGGCGACGCGGAGCAGACCATCGCCAGCTTCACCAAGGCCGTGGAGCGCTTCGCCAACATGAAATAGCGCTTTTCGACCCATCCGGCCGTGCGCCGGTCTTTTTTTATACTTACTTGACAACCCATACCCCTATATGTATAATAGAGCCGTACAAACCCTGTAAAGGAGCGGAAATATGAAAGTACTGGAACGGTTCCTCGAATGGGGCGGCACGCGCAAGGACATTGCGCTTCTGGCCATTTCCGCGGTCGCGCTGCTCATCAGCATCTTTGACCTTCTGCCCCTGCCGTTCGACGCGGCGTGGGTGGCCATCGTCCTCTGCGGCGTGCCCATCATCCTCGAAGCCGTCATCGGCCTTGTCACGGCCTTTGACATCAAGGCGGACGTGCTCGTCTCCATCGCCCTCATCGCCTCGGTGGTCATCGGCGAGGATTTCGCCGCCGGCGAAGTGGCCTTCATCATGCAGTTGGGCGGCCTGCTGGAAGAATTGACCGTGGCGCGCGCCCGCGCGGGTATCGAGCGCCTCGTCCACCTCACGCCGCGCACGGCGCGTGTGGTGCGGGATGGGGAAGAGCGCACCATCCCCGCCGAGGAAGTGGGCGTTGGCGAATTTTTGCGCGTGTTGCCCGGCGAGACGGTGCCGGTGGACGGCGTTATCACCTCCGGCCAGACCTCCATCGATCAGGCGGTGATGACCGGCGAATCCCTGCCCGTGGACAAATGCGCGGGCGACGAGGTGATGAGCGGCACGGTCAACCAGTTCGGCGCCTTCGAGATGCGCTCCACGCGCGTGGGTGAGGACAGTTCCATCCAGCGCATGGTGCGCCTGGTGCAGTCCGCCGACGCGGGCAAGGCGAAGATCGTCGGCATCGCCGACCGCTGGGCCACGTGGATCGTGGTCATCGCGCTTTCGGCGGCGGCGCTGACGTGGCTCATCAGCGGCGAGATCATCCGCGCCGTGACCATACTCGTCGTCTTCTGCCCCTGCGCGCTGGTGCTGGCCACGCCCACGGCGATCATGGCCGCCATCGGCAACGCCACCCACCATGGCTTTCTCGTGCGCGAAGGCGACGCTTTGGAGCGCCTTGCCGGCGTCTCCCGCGTGGCCTTTGACAAGACCGGCACCCTGACCTACGGCGCGCCGCAGGTCGCGGCGGTAGTCAGCGCCCTGCCGGGGCTGCCGCGCGAAGAACTGTATGCCCTCGCCGCCGGTGCTGAGTTGCGCTCGGAGCACCCGCTCGGCAAGGCCGTTGTCCGCGGCCTGCGCGAGGAAACGGACAGGGAACCGCCCGCGCCGGAGGATTTTTCCATGCTCCCCGGCCGCGGCGTGCGCGCGACGGTGGCGAACAGGCGCGTGGCCGCCGGCAACGCGCAGCTGATGGCGGAGGAAGGCGTCGCGCTCCCCGCGGAAGCGGAGGCGAGCGCCCGCGAACACAGCGGCAGGGGATGCAGCATTATCCACATCGCCGTGGACGGCGCCTTCGCAGGCTTCATCGCCCTTTCCGACACGCTGCGTCCCGACGCGCGCGACACCGTGCAGCGCGTGCGTGCCGCCGGAGCGGAGCCGGTGCTGCTCACGGGCGATCACAAAAACGCCGCCGCGGCCATCGCCGCCAGCATCGGCATCGGCGAATACCGCGCCGGCTGTCTCCCGGAGGACAAACTCTCCTATATCGACGCAAGCCAGCAGGCCGGCAGGCAGGTGTGCATGATCGGCGACGGCGTCAACGACGCCCCAGCGCTCAAGCGCGCCCACGTGGGCGTGGCCATGGGCGGCGTGGGCAGCGATATCGCCGTGGACGCCGCCGACATCGCTCTGGTCAACGACGACATCCGCGAGATACCGCACCTGCTGCGCCTCGCAAAGCGCATGATGCGCACCATCCGCCTGAACATGACCTTCTCCATGGCGCTCAACTTCGCGGCCATCGTGCTGGCGATGACCGGCGCGCTCGACCCGGTGGTGGGGGCGCTGGTACACAACGCCGGCTCGGTACTCGTCATCGTCAACTCGGCCTTTTTGCTCAAATGGCGGTCAAGGGACTAAAAGCGCTCTTGCGCGCGCCCGGGAAACTTCCCGCGGCGCGCTTTTGCGTTCCGCGCGCAGTTTTTTGGAAAAATAAAATTCGCGCGATTGACACGTTCGCCTCCGCGCCGTATTATAGTAACCAATACAGCGTATTCGGAGGCTTGTATGGGCAATATTGAGTCGATCTTCGGTTCCATGGTCTTCAGCGACACGGTGATGCGCTCGCTTTTGCCGCACGATACCTATGAAAAACTGCAAAAGACCATTCAGGAGGGGCGCGACCTCGACCGCGGCGTGGCCGACGTGGTGGCCAACGCCATGAAGGACTGGGCCATCTCCAAGGGCGCGACGCACTTCACCCACTGGTTCCAGCCGCTGACCGACGTCACCGCCGAAAAGCACGACGCCTTTTTGACGCCCACCGGCCCGTGCGGTATCGTCATGGAATTCTCCGGCAAGGAGTTGATCAAGGGCGAGCCGGACGCCTCCTCCTTCCCCTCGGGCGGACTGCGCGCCACCTTCGAGGCCCGCGGCTACACCGCCTGGGATCCCACAAGCTACGCCTTTATCAAGGACAACACGCTGTGCATCCCCACGGCCTTCTATTCCTATACGGGGAGCGTGCTGGATAAAAAGACGCCGCTGCTGCGCTCTGTCGAGGCGCTCAACCGCGAGACGCTGCGCATCTTGCGCCTCTTTGGCCACAAGAACGTGCGCCGCGTCTACGCCACCGTCGGCCCGGAACAGGAGTATTTCCTCATCGACCGCGCCGTTTACGAGCGCCGGCCCGACCTCAAGTATACCGGCCGCACGCTCTTTGGCGCCCGTCCCGCCAAGGGGCAGGAGATGGACGACCAGTACTTCGGCGCGCTGAAGACGCGCATCTCCGCCTTCATGCGCGAACTGGATGAGGAACTCTGGAAACTGGGCGTGTTCGCCCGTACCGAGCACAACGAGGCCGCGCCCGCGCAGCACGAATTGGCCCCGGTGTTTACCAACGTCAACGTCGCCACCGACCACAACCAGTTGACCATGGAGATGATGAAAAAGGTCGCCGTCAAGCACGGCCTGGTCTGCCTGCTCCATGAAAAGCCCTTCGCCGGCGTCAACGGCAGCGGCAAGCACAACAACTGGTCTTTGTCCACGGACACGGGCGTGAACCTGCTCGAGCCGGGCAAGTCCCCGGCGGAGAACATGCAGTTTCTGCTCTTCCTCGCCGCGATGATGCACGCCGTGGACGAGCATCAGGACCTTCTGCGCATCTCCGCCGCCTCGGCGGGCAACGACCATCGCCTCGGCGCCAGCGAAGCGCCGCCGGCCATCGTTTCCATGTTCCTCGGCGACGAGTTGACCGCCGTGGTGGAGGCCATCACCCACAAGGAGATCTATCAGGCGGAGAAGCCCTATCTGGAGATGGGCCTGCCCTCGCTGCCGCGCATCCGCCGCGATACCACCGACCGCAACCGTACGTCGCCCTTTGCCTTCACCGGCAACAAGTTCGAGTTCCGCATGGTTGGCTCCAGCTTTTCCATCGCCGACGCCAACACTGTGCTCAACACCGCCGTGGCCGACGCCCTGCGCGATTTCGCCGACGAACTGGAACTGGCCGACGATTTCACCCTGCGCCTTGGCAAACTCATCCGCCGCGAGTTCCGCGCTCACAAGCGCATACTCTTCAACGGCAACAACTACGCTCCCGAGTGGGTGGAGGAAGCGGAAAAGCGCGGATTGTGCAACTACCGCTCCAGCGTCGACGCCATCGGCCACCTCACCAACGCCAAAAATGTCGAGCTCTTCGCCCGCCACGGCGTGTTCACCGGCGAGGAGCTGGCCTCGCGTCGGGAGATCATGTTTGAGAACTACGCCAAGATCGTCCACATCGAGGCGCTGACCATGCTGGACATGGTGCGTCGCGCGATCCTGCCCGCCATGGTCGCCTACACCGACCGCCTCGCGCAGGCGGCGTTGCGCAAGCGCGAACTGGGCGTAGCCGGCGAGTACGAAACGAAACTCGCCGCAAAACTCTCCGCGCTCACAGACAGAATTGCCGTTGCCGCCGACAGCCTTGAGGATGCCGCCGCCCGTGCGCAGGCCTGTTCCGGCAACGATGGAAAGGCGTGCTGCCACCGCGAGGCCGTCATCCCCGCCATGCAGGAATTGCGCGCCGCCTGCGACGAGGCCGAACTGCTCGTCGCCCGCGACGTATGGCCCTATCCCAGCTACGGCGAAATGCTTTACAGCGTGATGTAAAAGCGCGGAGGGAAAGACGAGATGAAAACACTGATCGCTTACGCTTCCAGGACGGGTGCGTCGGAAAAATGCGCGCGCATGCTCGCGGAGCGCATCCCCGATTCGACGCTCTGCGACCTGTGCAGGGAAAAGCCCGACCCAAACGCCTACGAGCAGGTGATCGTCGGCGGCGGCGTGCGCATGGGCGCTCTGCATGTGGACGCGCGCCAGTATCTGGACGGCTGCAAACCCGTGCTGCTTAAAAAGCGGCTGGGCCTGTACCTCTGCGCCGGATTTGCGGAAAAGGCCGGAGAAATCTTTGCAAACAACGTGGACCCGGAGTTGCGCGCCCACGCCGTCGCCTGCGAATGCTTCGGCGGCGAGATCGACATGAGCAAATTGCGCGGCTTTGACAGGCTGATCACGAAGATGGCCCTGCGCTCGTTCAAGGACGCGGAAGGTCGGGCGGCCATGCCGCGCCTCCTCCCTGAGCGCGTCGAGGCCTTCGCCGCAAAGTTCGCGGAGGCATGAGCGTGGATCTGCCGCGCAAGGGCCGCTACCGCCACTTTAAGGGTGGAGAATACGAAGTCATCGGCGTCGCCCGGCATTCGGAAACGGACGAGCCGCTGGTCATCTACCGCGCCCTCTATCCCTGCCCGGACACGCCGAACGGCGAGGGAATCTGGGCGCGGCCGCTCTCTTCGTGGAACGCCCCCGCCGAGGCGGAAGGAAAGTCTGTGCCGCGCTTTGCGCCCGTCGCCGACGAGGTTCCGCTGCCGGAGCCGCCGCCGGAGGAGGCGCTTTTTGCCGCGCCTCCGCCGGAAATGCCGGCCGCGGCGCCCGCGCCTGTCAGCGCGGAGCCTTGCGAAGCCCCCGAAGCCGTGCTCAAGCGCGTCTTTGGCTACGAGACTTTCCGCGAAGGGCAGAAAGAGACGATCGACGCCATCCTTGCAGGCCGCGACGTCCTGGCCGTGATGCCTACAGGTTCGGGCAAGTCCATTTGCTATCAGGTGCCGGCGCTGTCCCTGCCGGGATGCGCGCTGGTAATCTCGCCGCTCATTTCGCTGATGAAGGATCAGGTGGCGGCGCTCAAGCAATCGGGCGTGGCGGCGGCGTTTCTCAACAGTTCGCTTAGCGAGCGGCAGATGGACGCGGCCCTCACCAATCTTGCCGACGGCCGCTACAAGCTGGTCTACGTAGCCCCCGAGCGCCTGCTGACGCCGCGTTTTTTGCGCGTTTGCCGCGCGCTGACCATCTCCATGGTCGCCGTCGACGAGGCGCATTGCATCTCCCAATGGGGGCAGGATTTTCGCCCCAGCTATCTCGACATACCGAAATTCATGGACGCCCTGTCCGCGCGCCCGCGCCTGTGCGCCTTTACCGCCACGGCCACAAAGCGCGTGCGCGGCGATATACAGCGCCTTTTGCGTCTGGAAAACCCATTTGCGTTGGTGACGGGCTTCGACCGCCCGAACCTGCGCTTTTTCGTCGAACGTCCGCGCGACCGCATGGCGGCGCTCGCGCGCGTGCTTTCCGCCCATGAGGGTCAAAGCGGCATCGTCTACTGCGCCACCCGCAAGGCGGTGGAGCAAGTCTGCGACAAATTGCGCGCGCGGGGCGTCGCCGCCACGCGCTACCACGCGGGCCTGTCCGACGCGGAGCGCCGGCAGAACCAGGAAGATTTTTCCTATGACCGCGCGCTGGTGATGGTGGCCACGAACGCCTTTGGCATGGGCATTGACAAAGCGGACGTGCGCTTTGTCGTGCACTACAACATGCCCAAGGATCTGGAAAGCTACTATCAGGAGGCGGGCCGCGCCGGGCGCGACGGCGAAGCGGCCGATTGCGTGCTCCTCTTTGGCAAGGCCGACGTGGTCACGCAGCGGTTTTTCATTGAGAAAATGGGGGAAGAGGGCGACCTGAGCGGAGAAATGCTCGAGGAAGCCAAGCGCGCCGCCTGGGAACGCCTCGAGCAGATGACTGCCTATTGCCAGACCGACCAATGCCTGCGCGCACACATACTTCGCTATTTTGGCGAAACGTCGGCGGATCTCTGCGAAGCTTGCGGCAACTGCCTGCGCCCGGCGGAATTGGCGGACGCCACGCATCTGGCGCTTCCGGTGCTTCGCTGCGTCCAGGAGATCAACGGGCGCTTTGGCGCGCGCCTCATCTGCTCGATCCTTCTGGGCAGCAAGGAGCGCCGCGTGCAGGAGACGGGGTTGGATCGCTCGCCGCACTATGGAGCGCTCAGGGGCGTACAGCGGCAGATTCTCAGCGACGTCATCGACGAGATGATCGAGCGCGGTTATCTGGCCTCCACAGGCGGAAAGTACGCCGTCGTGCGCCTGGGAGCGCGGGCGCAGGCGGCTTTGGAGGGGGAAGGGGTACTGCTGCGCGCAAGAGAGCCGGAGCCGGCGCGCCCCGCGCGCGGACTGAGGGCCGCGCCGCAAAGCGTTGACGGCGATTTGTTCGCCGCGCTGCGGGCCGTGCGCCTGCGCATCGCCGAAAAGCGCGGCGTGCCGGCCTATATGATCTTCAACGACGCCACGCTGCGCTCCATGTGCGCCGCTTTGCCCCAAACGCCGGAGCAGCTGCTCGAGATTCCCGGCGTAAGCGAAGGCAAATTGCGCGCCTATGGCGACGCGTTTCTGCGCGTCATCGCCAAGGGGCGACCCAAATAAAGCGCAGAGCGCTGCTCCCGTTTGAGAGCAGCGCTCTTATCTGTCGCTTTGCAGGTAGCGTCCCGCGTATCGCTTTGCTTCGGCGCTGTTTTTGAATCGCAGGCCGCTTCCCGTCAGATAATTCACAGCCTCCTGCCATTGTCGCGCGCTAAAGTCCGATTCGCCGTGTTCCATCAGCTGCCGCAAAGCTTCGCGGCGCAGGAGCGGGTCAAGGCGCAGATCGGAGATAAAGCAATGATTGTTTTTCGCCAGTTCGTCGAGCGGATCTACCTCCGCCGGCGGCGAAAAAGATGCCGAAGGCGCGGATGCGTCCTCCTCCCAAAGATCCCATTCCCCGTGGCGCATGTTCCACCTCGTTTTCGTGTTACGTAGAATATTTCGATGCAACGTTTCATATAGACGTTATGTAATGTATTATACACCTTTAGCGGATAAAGTCAACTATCAGAAGAATTAAATCAACCAATCCAAGGAAACTACAATGTATGCTAATTGAGAGAGG
>LHCFC04200__coassemble_2088_pt1 | contig 9079 bp, 9 predicted proteins | sample LHCFC04200__metabat2_high_PE_065 | metagenome-assembled genome bin LHCFC04200
TCGACCGCCTGTTCGCCATCCTTCGCAGGATGCGCGACGAGGGCTGCGCCATCATCATCATCACCCACAAACTCAACGAAGTGCTGGAAATCTCCGACCGCGTGACCATTTTGCGCAAGGGCCACTGCATCGGCACGGTGAACACGAAGGAGACAACCGCCCGCGAATTGACTGAGCGCATGGTCGGCGCGGCGGTGGATCTCTCTATCCACCGTCCCGAGCCTCTGCGCGACGCGCCGATGCTGGACGTGCACCATCTCACCGTCGTCAATGGCGACGGCGTCAAGGCGCTGGATGATGTGAACTTCTCCATCGCCGCCGGCGAGATCCTCGGCGTGGCGGGCGTGGCCGGCAGCGGTCAGAAAGAACTGTGCGAGGCCATCGCCGGCCTGCAGCCCATCGCCGGCGGCGCCATCCTCTGCCAGCATGTCTCTCTGGAGGGCCTTTCCCCGCGCGAGATCATCCGCCGCGGCGTGTCCATGTCCTTCATTCCCGAGGACCGGCTGGGCATGGGCCTGGTTCCCTCCATGGGCATGGTGGACAACATGCTGCTCAAGGAATACCAGAATCAGCCCGGCGCGCTGGTCGACCGCGCTCCGGCGCGCGACCTCGCCAACAGGCTGGTCGAGCAGCTGAGCATCTCCACGCCCAGCATCTATACGCCCGTGCGCAAGCTCTCCGGAGGCAATGTGCAAAAAGTGCTGCTCGGCCGCGAGATCGCCTCGAATCCGCGCATACTCATCACCGCCTATCCTGTGCGCGGCCTGGACATCAATTCGTCCATGACCATCTATCGCATGCTCAACGAGCAAAAGCAGAAGGGCGTGGCCGTGCTCTATATCGGCGAGGATCTGGACGTGCTGCTCGAACTGTGCGACCGCATCATGGTTCTCTGCGGCGGAAAAGTGACGGGCATCGTCCCCGCGCAGGAGGTCACCAAGGAACAACTGGGCCTGATGATGACGGGCGCTTCGATGGAGGAGGCGATGCAAAATGGCTAAGGGCTTTCCCCTGCGCGTGACCCGGCGCGCGGATATCTCCACCGGCAAAGCCTGGCTGGTGCGCCTGTGCGCCATATTGCTGGCGCTGTTGACCGGCGGCGTGTTCGTGGCCATCCTCGGTTACGACCCGCTGGCCGTCTATCGGGAGATGATCTCCGGCTCGCTCGGCTCGCGCATGAGCATCGAACTGACGGCCAAACTGACCATCCCCCTGCTCATCACCTCGCTGGGCGTGACGCTGGCGTTCAAGATGCGCTTCTGGAACATCGGCGCGGAGGGGCAGATCTGCGTCGGCGCCATCGCCGCCACCTATTTCGCCCTCTTCCACGACGATTGGCCGCAGTGGGCGCTGCTTCTCGTCATGGCACTGGCGGGCATACTGGCCGGCGGCCTCTACGGCATGATCCCGGCCTACTTCAAGTGCCGTTTTGGCACCAATGAGACGCTGCTGACGCTGATGCTCAACTACGTGGCGCTCTACACCATTCAGGCGTTGCAGCAGGGGCCGTGGCGCGACCCCACGCAGCTGGGCTTTTTCAAGGTCGCCCGCTTCTCCTCCTCGGCGCGCGTGCCGGAGGTGCTGGGCGTGCACGCCGGCTGGATCGTGGCGCTTGCGCTTGTGGCGCTGTTCTACGTCTATCTGCGCCACTCCAAGCAGGGCTATGAGTTGACGGTGGTCGGCGAAAACGAGGCCACGGCGCGCTACGCCGGCATGCCCGTCAAGCGCGTCGTCATCCGCACGATGTTCCTCTCCGCCGGCGTCTGCGGTCTGGCGGGCATGCTGCAGGCCTCCGGCGCGGACAGGACGCTCAACGATACCGTCGCCGGCGGCGTGGGCTTTACCGCCATCACCGTGGCCTGGCTGGCGCGGCTCAACCCCGTGGGCATGCTGATCGTTTCGGTGCTGTTCTGCATTCTCGAAAAGGGCTGCGCCTCGGTGCAGTCGGTCTACAACCTCTCGGCGGCGACGGCCGAGGTCTTGCAGGGCATTATACTCTTCTTTGTGCTCGGCTGCGAATTCTTCCTCACCCATCGCGTCTGCCGGGCGAGCAAGCTGGAAGGAGGCGTGGAACGTGGCTGACGGCGTCTGGTTCAACTTCATCCTCGCGGCGATCCCGGCGGGTATGCCGCTTCTACTCGGCACGCTGGGCGAGATCCTCACCGAAAAGGCCGGCAACCTCAACCTCGGCGTCGAGGGCATGATGTACATGGGAGCCATCTTCGGCTTCCTCGGCGGCTTTTATACAAACAGCGCCGTCGTCGCCCTGCTCGCCGCCTTTGGCGGCGGCCTGCTCGGCGCGCTGATCTACGCCTTTTTGACCGTCACCCTCAAGGCCAACCAGAACGTCACCGGCCTTACGCTGACCATCTTCGGCACCGGTCTTGCCGCCCTCATCGGCGAGAACCTGCTGGCCGGCGGCAGCGTCTCGGTGGCCTTCTCCGAGGAGTTGAAGGCGGCTTTCGGCGGCATCCGCATCCCGGTGCTTGCGGACATTCCCTATATTGGGCCGCTGCTCTTCAGCAACAACATTTTCGTCATTATCGGCGTGGTCTGCGCCGTGGCCATGGGCCTCTACCTCAACCACACGCGCCGTGGCCTCAACCTGCGCGCGGTGGGCGAGAACCCCGGCGCGGCGGACGCCGCGGGCGTCAATGTGGCGCTCTACAAGTACGTGCACATCCTCCTGGGCGGCGGCATCTGTGGCCTGGGCGGCGGCTACGTCTGCTTCGTCACCTGCAACGGCGCCTGGGTGCAGAACTGCGTCAACGGCCTGGGCTGGATCGCCGTGGCGCTGGTCATCTTCGCCTCCTGGAGCCCCTATCGGGCCATCCTCGGCTCCCTGATCTTCGGCGCGCTCAGCGTGCTGCAGTTCTACAAGCCGGCTTTCCTGCGCGATGTCAGCGCGCCCATCTTTTCCATGCTGCCCTTCCTGGTGACGGCCATTGTGCTGGTCATCACCTCCGTGCGCATGTCGCGCGAAAAGGTGCAGCCTAAGGGCTGCGGCATAAACTACGACCGCGAGGAGCGGTAACTTCCTTTCCCCAAAGCGTGACCGGCGCAGCGATGCAACTGCGCCGGTCATTTTTCGGTCGCGAAATACTGTCGTGCCTCCGCCGTCACGCGCCGCACGAAGTCGCCCTTGGCGGCGGTATAGCCGTCGCGGTCGCGCTCGTAGGGCTTCCACAGTGCAAGTTTGAGTTGTTCGTACTCGGCGGCCAGATCGGGGCGAAGGTTGAGATAATCGCGAAAGACCACCTCGTCGGCGTCGCCCAGCAGCCTGAGATGCAAATGGAACACTTCCTGCGCAAACCCCTTGGGCGTATAGCCGCGGTTGAACGAGACGCGCCTTTCCTCGCTGCGCATGCGGATATAACCGCACGTGGGGATGGCCGCGTCAAGGCGCTCAAACGCCTCCGCACCGGCCGCTTCGAGCACCATGTCCACGGTCGGTTTCGCCCAGATGCCGTCGATGGCCGTGCTGCCCACATGCGAAAGGCGAAAAACGGCGCCTTCCGGCAACCGCGCCAGCAGGCGCTCCCGCTCCCGCGCGTACTGTTCCCGCCACGCATCCCGATGCGGCACGAGCACGATGGGGAACAGAGCCATCAATTCCGCGTAGGACAGTTCTTCCAGGGGCTTCATCACAGCATTTCCTCGCCCAGATAGGGCTTGTCGATGGTGACCACGGCGTTGTAGTGCCCCGGCAGCTTCGAGACCGCCTGCACGATCTCCTTGCGCGCCTGCTCGTCGGAGATGGACAGCTCGTTGGGGATCACCGCGTCGAAGATGACGTTGGTGTGCGTCGGCCCGGTCACCATGCGAAAATCGTGGATGCTCACGGGCGCGTCCAGCGCCGCGCGCACAGCTTCCTGCACTTTGCCGCGCGTCTCGCCCACCAGCGAATCGTTGGTGTCCAGCGGATCCATGTGGATGACGGCATGGCAGTGAAGCTCCGTCTTCAGGCGCTGCTCGATGGTGTCGATCACATCGTGCAATTCGTTCATGTCACCGTCCGATGGCACTTCAGCGTGCAGAGACACCATCAGATTGCCCGCGCCGTATTCGTGCACGATCAGGTCGTGCACGCCGATGACTTCCTTGTACTCCTTGACGATGGCGCGTATGCGGCGCACCAGTTCCGGGTCGGGCGCGCGGCCCAGCAGGGGCGTGATGGTGTCCTTGGCGGCGTTGTAGCCGCCCCAGAGGATGAGCAGCGCCACCAGCGCGCCGGCGTAGGCGTCGATGTTGACGCCGGTGAAACGGGCGATGAACGTGGAAATGAGCACCGCCAGCGTGGCGCAGGCGTCGCTCAGGCTGTCCGTCGCCGTTGCGCCCATGGCCGCGGAGTCGATTTTCCTGCTGACGCGGCGGTTGTAAAACCACATGTAGAGTTTGACCAGTATGGACGCGCCGAGTATGCAGGTGGAAATAAGGCTGAACTCCACCGGTTCGGGCGAAAAGATCTTCTGCACCGAGGTCTTGGCCAGATCAAAGCCCATGAAGATGATGACGATGGCCACGATCAGCCCCGCCACGTACTCCGCCTGCCCGTGCCCGAACGGATGTTCGCTGTCGGCCTTGCGCCCGGCGATCTTGAAGCCCAGCAGGGTGATGACCGAGGAACCGGCGTCCGAGAGGTTGTTGAAGGCGTCGGCGGTGATGGCGATGGAGTGGGAGAGCAGCCCCGCCAGATACTTGGCCGCAAACAAAAGTATGTTCAGACCGATGCCTGCCGCGCCGCAGAGCATGCCGTAGACGCGGCGCACGCCCGGATCATCGTATTTGTCAGGATCGTCCATCAATATTTTTGCCAGAAAACGGATCATGTCTTTCCCTCCGTCAGTACTCTATGCCGCGCCGGGCACGGACGCCATGGTCATAGGGATGGCGGAACTTTTGCATGCGCGTTATGTAATCCGCTCTTAAAAGCAGCGCCTCCGGGGCCTCATGGCCCGTAATGACGATTTCCGCGCGCTCGCGCAGGGCCTCCGTCCGCTCAAGGAGCGCGTCCAGCGAAAACGCCCCGACCTGCACGGCGTCGAGCGCTTCGTCGAGCACGTAGAGATCGGCTTCCGTGGCCGCCGCGCGCTCGAGCAACTCCCTTTGCCGCGCGAGGCATTCCGCGCGCTCGTTTTCGTTCATTTGCCAGAGGAACTTGCCGGAGCGTTCCTCCGCGCGCAGCAGAACGGCGCTTTCAAAACGCTTTAGCGCCTCAGTTTCGCCGCTCTTTGCGCTCTTCAGGAACTGGCAGACGCACACGCGAAAGCCGTCGCCCAGCGCCCGCAGCGCCAGCCCCAGCGCCGCTGTGGTCTTGCCCTTGCCGTCGCCGAAGTAGATATGTACAAGTCCCATGCGTCCCTCCTAATGCCGCCCGCCGACGATCCAGCAGGCGGCATTGACCAAAATGGCTGCGAGCACGGCGTCGAGCAGCTTCGGTACGGCGAAGCCGTCGAGAAAATACGCGCAGCCGTAGATGAGCCCCACGTCGATGGCAAAGGTCGAAAGCCCGAAGGTCAGGCAGCCGATGGGCCGGGTAACGAAGCGCAGAAGCGGTCGCAGCACCAGATGCGCGCAGCCCAAAAGCGCTCCCGCGGCCACGGCGAAATACGGCTCCTCCGCGTAGAGAAGGCCGAAACCGTATACGCAGGTGGGGATGGCCAACAGGCAGCAGAGAAATACGAAACCATAGCGCGTCGTCCTGGTCATAAAAACTCCTTGATCGCGTCCTGAAAGTCGCGCCACGCGCCGCTGTCGGGCGGCGGGGCGGTAAAGGAGAGTTGCTCGTGCCGCGTGGGGTGCTCAAAGCCCAGCCGGTACGCCCAGAGCGCGATCTGCTCCCCGGGCCGGCCGCCGCCGTAGCGCGCGTCGCCCCAGAGCGGGAAGCCGGCGTGCGCGTGTTGCACGCGGATCTGGTGCGAGCGACCGGTTCCAAGCGTCACTTCCGTCAGCGTGCGTCCGCCGCGAACGGCCAGCGGCCTCGAAGTCAGCAGCGCCCGCTTTGCTCCCGCCGTATCAGGGCCGACCACGCGCACCATGCCGTCCGCGCCCTTCAAAAGCCAGTCGTCCATGGTGCGTTCTTCGCGAAGTTCGCCCTGCAAAACGGCCAAATAGCGCCTGTCCTGCGCGTGGGCTGCAAAGGCTTTCGACAGCCGCGCCGCCGCCTTCGAGGTGCGGGCAAAGACCATCGCCCCGCCCACGGGCCGGTCGAGGCGATGCACAAGGCCGAGATAGACATTGCCCGGCTTCTGATATTTTTTCCCAATATACCCCTTGAGAATACCCAAAAGATCCTCGCCGCCGGAACTGTCCGCTTGCGAAGGCAAATTCGGCGGTTTGACGGCCACCAGCAGATGGTTGTCCTCGTAAAGGACGGGAATAGAAAACCTTCCCGCCTGCACGATCTCCGCCACGCAAACACCTCCCGGACGTTTTTCTTCATTATCGCGCGGCGCGCGGGCGTTGTCAAGCGCGCGAAAGTTGCGGCGCATTAAAAATCGATCAGAAAGGCGAGGATGCAGCATAAAAAAGCCCCGCGCGAACGCAACGGGGCAAAATGGTCTGTCAGAGCGTTTCAGCACGCCCGGCTCCGCTTCGGCAGCTTCAATAGCGCGCGCAGCCTCTCGCCGGCGCGCACGCGCACGGTCGGCGTTTGCCGCGCCTTCAGATAGCGCACCGTGTCGCGGATGGTGGCGCGCAGGTCGCGCGGGCGATAGTTGAGTTCCGCGGTGGCCTTGTCATGGTCGAAGCGGTCGTTGCTCTTCAGGGCGTAGAGGGAGTAGCGCGTGTAGAGGGGGCGTTGGCGGCGCAGTTTGGCCACCAGCCCCAGCAGCGGCACGGCGGCCTCCGCCATCCACATCGGCAGCACCGGCAATTTGCGCCCGCCGCCCGCCTCGCGCGCCAGTTTGAGCATGTCGCTGACCTCATAATGGCGGTTGGAGAGGATGTAGCACTCGCCGCTGCGCCCATGCAGCGCCGCGCGCACGCAGCCGGCGGCCACATCGCGCACATCCACCAGATCGTAGCCGCCGCGCACGCAGGCGGGCAGCTTGCCGCGCAGATAGTCGCGCAGCACCTGCACCAGATGGTTGCCCGCGTCGTCATACGGCCCGAGGATGCCCGAGGGATGCACCACCACCGCGTCCAGACCCGCCGCTGCCGCGTCGAGCACGGCCTGCGTGGCCTCGGCCTTGGTCTTGGCGTAGCCGCCGGTCACCGCGTCGGGGGAAAAGGCGCGTATTTCGCGCATCACGCCCATGTCCTCGCGCTCGGGGATGGCGTGGACGCTGCTGACGTACACTAGCCGTCTGACGTTAAGCGCGCGGCAGAAGGCGATGATGTTCTTCGTGCCCTCCACATTCACATCGCGCATGAGCGCGGACATCTCCCCGGAGATGTCCACCACCCCGGCGGCGTGGATGACGTAGACGTCGCGCCCATCAAGCCCGGAAAACAGCGCCCGCAGGCTCTCCGTGCGGCGGACGTCGCCGGTATACCAGCTTACGCCGCGCCGCGCGCGCTGCGTTTCCCCGGCCAACGAAAGGGCGCGCACTTCCTGTCCGGTCTGCGAGAGCAGCCGCACGATGGTGCCGCCGAGGTGTCCGGCCGCGCCGGTGACGATATACGTGACGCCCATGGGCATCGCCTCCGATCGAAAAATCAGACAACCCTGTTGATTATCTTCCTTAATTGTAGTATAGTAAAGCGAGCGGGCAAACACAAGCGGCAATTTCGCGCCAAATGTGTGTTTTCCGAACAAATACGACAGAAAGTGTACGATTTGTGCCTGCCGACACAAAAAAGAGCGCTTTGAGGAGGGGGACACATGCCCGGAAAAGACCACCGCACCCGCGTGACGAAAATGCTCATCCGCCGCGCCTTCACCGACCTTCTGCGCGTCAAGCCCGTGCAGAGCATCTCCATCAAGGAACTCTGCGAGAAAGCCGGCGTCAACCGCGGCACGTTCTATGCCCACTACGCCAGCGTCCACGATCTGCTCATGCAGATGGAGGATGAAATGCTCAGCGAGATCAACGAAGTGCTCGCCTCGCTTCTGCCCGAAGACGGAGGGGACGTATCCTCCCTGCGCATCTCCACGGAACTTTTTCAGTGCCTCAAGGACAACGCCGACCTTTGCACCGTGACGCTCGGCGATTTTGGCGACAAATCCTTCGCCATGCGCATGCTCAACATGGGCTGGGAGAAGTGCTTTGACGCCTACTCCCGCTACTTCCGCAGCGCCTCTCCCAAGGAGATCGCCTACTTTTACGCCTTCGTCAGCGAGGGCTGCATCGGGCTTCTGCGCCGCTGGCTGCGCGAGGGCATGACCACCAGCGCCGAGGACATCGCCGCGCTGGCCGAAAAGCTGATGCTTCAGGGCGCCAGCGCGCTGGCAAAAGCAAAGACTTAACGGTATTTTGTGTGATGGCACACCGAAGCAGGCGCGCCTTCGTGCTATACTGATAAGACAAACCACACACAGGGAAGAGAACGATGAAAAAACTGCTGGTCTATCTGAAGGATTATAAACTCGAAAGCATCGTCGGCCCGCTGTTCAAGCTGCTGGAGGCGTGCTTTGAACTGATCGTGCCGCTTCTGGTGGCCGACGTCATCAACAATGCCATCCCCAATGGCGACGCGGCGGCGGTGCGGCGCACGGCGCTGATCATGGTGCTGTTTGGCGTACTCGGCCTCGTATGCTCGATCACGGCGCAGTTTTTCGCCGCCAAGGCGGCGGTGGGCTTCGGCGCGGCGGTGCGCTCGGCGCTGTTTAAGCACATCAACACGCTTTCGCACGCCGAACTCGACCGCCTCGGCTCCAGCGGCCTCATCACCCGCCTGACCGCCGACGTCGACCAGGCGCAGGCGGGGGTCAATCTGGTTTTGCGCCTGTTGCTGCGCTCACCGTTCGTGGTGCTCGGTTCCATCATCATGGCGCTGACCATCAGCGTGAAATTGACGCTCATCTTTCTCGTCGCCACGCCGCTCATCGGCCTTGTCATCTATCTGGTCATCTCCCGCTCTCTGCGCCTTTATAAAAGCATACAGGCGGGCGTGGATCGCCTTTCGCTGCTCACGC
>LHCFC04200__coassemble_2154_pt1 | contig 8899 bp, 9 predicted proteins | sample LHCFC04200__metabat2_high_PE_065 | metagenome-assembled genome bin LHCFC04200
GCCAGCGTTCGTCCTGAGCCAGGATCAAACTCTTATGTTTGATCTCTCACGAACTTGCTTCACCTTCCCTCGGCTCGCCAAAGCCTCACGAAGTCTCCGCTCATTCGCTGTCTACTCTCTCAGAATCTGACTGTTCTTGTCGCAAGCACCCTTCGCCTTTCGGCTGAAAGCGCTCGCTCTTCTTCCTTCTCTGTATCGTTTTCAAGGTTCGCTCGCCGCCCTCTCAAGCCCCCTTCCGCGGCTTCCCGCGGGGCGCTCGTTTCAAGCGGCGTATGCTATTATATCAACTTTCACCCCCTTTGTCAACCCCCTTTTTTCAAACCCCCAAACCACTATATCTTCCGCCCTATATCCACAAAACCCCCAGTATATCGCGGTTTTGGAGCCTTTTGGGCCCCGTTTTGCATGGATTCTTCGTTTGTTAAGTGTTTGGTTTTTCTCGCGGTTTCCCGCGGCCATCGCAGGCCACGGCCAGCAGCGCGGGCAGCAAGAGCAGCATTGCCGCCAGCGTGGAGGCTTCCAGAGCGCCCGTCTCCAACCGCGCCATGGCGGGGGCAGCGGCGACGCGGGCGGAAAAGCGCAGATGCAACGCCAGCGCGCAGACCGCGGCGACGAAGCCGCGCGCGGCCAAATAGTCCCGCCAGCGCACGCCCAGAGGACGGAGCACGGCCATGTTCTGCGCGGCGATGCAAAGGCCGCCAAAGCCCGCCACCGCGCCCGCCAGCGCCCAGGGCGCGCCCGTTTGCGCCGCGCGGGCAAGTCCGGAGGGCATGTCGGCGATATACAATAGTAGATCACCCGCCGCGCCGCCCAGCAGCTTCGCCGCCATCGCCGCCGCCACGGAGAACAGCGCCATGTAGCCGCACACCTGCAATACGGAGGCCACCGCCGCGCGCACGGGGGCTTCGCGCTCGCGCTCAGGGAGGGCGGGGAGCAACTCCGCGTCCTCCGCAAAGCGCCCGCGCAACAGCAGGCCGAGCAACAGCTGTCCCACCGCTTGCGCAAGCGCCAGCCACAGCCCCATCTCCGCCGCGCCGAACAGCGCCGCGCCCACGCCGCCGACGAGGTAGACCGGCGAGACGCCGACGCACATCAGCCCCAGACGGCGCGCCTCGCCGCGCGGCAGGCCCTCTGAAACGCGCTCCACGGCCAGCGCCCCCGCGGGCGAACCGGCCAGAAGGCCGATCAACAGCGCCGGAGCGGCGCTTCCGGGCAGGCGAAAGAGGGGCCGCATAAGAAATCCCAGCGTCCTGCCGTAGATCCGCCGCGCCGCCGGACAGGTCAGCGCCGGCAACAGCGCCAGAAAGGGAAACAGCGACGGCCCCACCGAGCCCGCCCACGTCCGCATCGCCCCCTGCGCGGCGGAGAGCGCCTCCGCCGGCCAGGTGAGCAGGAGAAACACCAATCCCAGCGCGCCAAAGAGTTTCACATAATCCCACAGCCTGCGCACGCGACCACCCCCCGGCCATGGTATGCGCCGCGCGAGGCGAACATGGCCTTGCGCCAGAACACGCTGCATGCTATACTATATTATATTGAATGACGTTTGGAAGAGGGGATGCTGTCATGCGTAAATTTCTCGCCGCGCTTCTTGCCTTCGTCCTCCTGTGCGTTCCGGCGCTGGCAAACTCCTCTGATTACATTCAATATGGCGACACAGACGAAGTGGTCGGCGAGCTTCAATCTCTTCTCGGTGTGCATGAAACAGGCCGCGACGATGCGCCCATTTTCGGCGACAGTACCTTGCGCGCCGTGGAATCGTTCCAGTACGACTACGGACTTCCGGTCACCGGCGAATTCGACCCCGAAACGCTCTGCGCGCTAATGGGCGTCTACATAGACGCTTACGAGGATTATTACCTCGTCTGGATACCCATGCACGGCGGAACGCGTTACCATTGCGACGACGAATGCAGCAACATGGATGGCCCTCGGCTCGTCCCATGGGAATGTGCTGATCTGCTCGGCTTTACTCCCTGCAAGCGCTGCTACTGACATCCGCCAAACAGGAGACACAACCGCAACACCAACCAAAGGAGGAGGGAACGCGCGTGCGCCTGGACAAGCTGCTCGCCACCGCCGGGCTGACCCGCGCGCAGGCCAAACGCGCCGTGGCCGAAGGACGGGCGCGCGTCAACGGCGAGGCAGTGCGCGACGCGGGAATGCGCGTGGACGGCGCGGAGGTGCTGCTCGACGGAAGGCCGGTGACCGAGCCGGGCGAGGTCTACTGGATGCTCCACAAGCCCGCCGGGGTGCTGACCGCCGTGCGCGACGCGCGGGAAAAGACGGCCTTCGCGCTGCTGCCAGAGGACGTGCGCCGCCGCGAGCCTTCGCCCATCGTGCGGCTGGACAAAGACGTGACCGGTCTTCTGCTCTTTACCACCCACGGGGAACTTCTGCACCGCCTCATATCGCCCAAATACGCCGTGGAGAAGGTCTACATCGCCCGCGTGGAGGGCACGCCGGACGCTTCGGACGCGGAGAACCTGGCCGCTGGCATCGCCTTTTCCGACTTCACCGCCCGCCCCGCGCGGCTGGAGGTGCTGGAAGAAGGGCTGGTGCGCCTGACCGTCACCGAGGGGCGCTACCACGAGGTCAAGCGCCTGCTCGCCGCCGTGGGGCATCCCGTGTTGTCGCTCGCGCGCGAAGCCATGGGCGGCGTTTCTCTGGACGCGGCCCTCGGCGCGGGCGAGGGACGGCCTCTGACCGGCGATGAAATCGCCCGCCTCTTCCGCGCCGCGCAGTTGGACGCGGAACAAAAAGACCATGCGTGAGGGAAGAAACATGTCCGAGCATTACTACACCGCCGCCCCCGCCTCCGCGCACGACGAGCGCCGCCGCACGGTGCGGGCGCTGGGCGTAGAGATGGATTTTGTCACCGACGCGGGCGTGTTTTCCCGCGACGGGCTGGACGCGGGCACCCGCGTGTTGCTCGAAGCGCTGCCGCCGCTTTCCGGCCGCGTGCTGGATCTTGGCTGCGGCTGGGGCGCGCTGGGCGGCGTGCTGGCGAAAAAGTGGGCCGATGTGCGCTTTGTGCTCACGGACGTCAACGAGCGCGCGGCGGCGCTGGCGGAGCGCAATTTGAAGCTGAACGGCCTTGACAACTTCGAGGTGGTCTGCGGCGACGGCTTTTCCGCCGTGGAGGGGACGTTTGACTGGATCGTCACCAACCCGCCCATCCGCGCCGGCAAGCAGGTGATCTACGCCCTGTTTGCCGAGGCGAAGAACTACCTCGCCCCCGGCGGCGCTCTGGCGCTGGTCATCCGCACGCAGCAGGGGGCCAAGTCCGCCGAGCGCTACCTGCGCGGCATCTACGAAAGCGTGGAAACGCTGGACGTCTCCGGCGGCTACCGCGTACTCATCGCCTGCAACGGCTGAGACCCTCTCGGGCGCTGAGCGAAAATCTACATATACTATGCAGGAGGTCAACATGAAACAGAACCGTCTGGAACGGGTCATTCGCGGCATGGAGGCCATGGGGCTGGAGCAGATCATCGTCTCCGCGCCGGCCTCGGTGTTCTACCTCACAGGCACGTGGGTGCGCCCGGGCGAGCGCATGCTGGCGCTGTATGTACACAAAAGCGGCGAGGCGCGGCTGTTCGCCAACCGCCTCTTCGCCCTTGCCGGCAATGTGGACGCGCCTTTGAGCGAGTTTGACGACACCGAAGACCCCATCGCCCTTTTGAGCCAGAGCGTGCGCCCGGGAACGCTGGGCATCGACAAATCCTGGCCCAGCCACTTCACGCTGCGGCTGATGGAGGCGCGGGGGGACGTGCGCTGCGTGGTCGGCTCCGCGCCGGTGGACGACGCGCGCATGTGCAAGGACGAAGAGGAAATCGCCCTGATGCGGGAAAGTTCCCTGAAGAACGATCAGGCCATCGTCACCGCCATGGGCGCCATCCGCGCCGGGGCGAAGGAGAGCGACGTGGGCGCGGCCTACGACCGCGCCGCCGCCGCGCTGGGGGCGACGGGCAACAGCTTCCCCTCGCTGATCTGCTTTGGCGCCAACTGCGCCGAGCCGCACCATTCCACGGACGACACGCTTCTGCGCACCGGCGATTCCGTCATCCTCGATGTGGGCCTGTGCTGGCAGCGCTATTGCAGCGACATGACCCGCACCGTGTTCTACGGCGCGCCCACGGACGAGCAGAAGCGCGTGTTCGACCTGGTCTGCAAGGCCAACGCCGCCGGCATCGCCGCCGTGCGCCCGGGCGTGCCGCTCAAGGACATCGACGGCGCGGCGCGCAAGGTGATCGAGGACGCGGGCTACGGCCAATATTTCATCCACCGCACCGGCCACGGCATCGGTCTGGAGGGCCACGAGCCGCCGGACGTCAGCCGGACGGACGCGCGCGTGGCGCAGGTGGGCATGGTCTTCTCCGTGGAGCCGGGCATCTACCTGCCCGGGCGCTTCGGCGTGCGCGAGGAGGACCTGGTGCTGGTCACGGAGGACGGCGCGGAGGTGCTCAACAAGCTGCCGCACGAACTGCGCGTCATCCCGGCGGAGTAAGCGTAAAAGGAAATGCCGAAGGGCTGCCGGGAGGGGTTCCGGCGGCCCTTTTGCCATCTTTGAGAAAGGAATACGCCCCATGAAAACATACGAATACATGGCCGTCGATCTGAGCGCGGAGCCTTCCTTCAACGTCCATGTCAAATTGGAGAAATACATTGAAAAGCTGAACGCCTACGGCAAACAGGGCTGGCGGCTGATCTCCGGGACGGACGATTGGAAGTATTCGATCTTTGAGCGCGAGATCGACGAGGCGAAGGCGTGAACCTCCACACGGCGGCGGACGGCGGGAAATCCCTGCCGTCCGCCGCGCTTTGGTTTACATGGTCGCGCCGATGCGCCAGACGGTCATCGAGGCGTTGGAGTACTCGATGTCCGTGTCGGCGGGAACGGCGGTGATGGTGGCCGTGCCGGAGGGCACGCTGACCACGGCGAAGGTGGCGAGGCTGGCCGGAGTGTCGTTGGCGGTAAAGCGGTGGCTGGCCTCCGCGCCGGTGACGGGCGCGCCGTTGACGTTGAGGGCCACCGAGGCGGTGACGGGCACCGCCGTGCCAGTGGGCGCCTGCGCATCGGCGTGGAACTCCACCAGATACACGCCCGGCTGGGCGACGTTCACCGCGCCGCTGCCGGGGGCGTGGGTAAGATTCGTGCCGAAACCGGCCACGTCGGTGTTGAAATCAAGCGGTATGCCGGCGGCGGAAGTCTGCGCCGCGGGGTTGGACACGCTGATCAGTTCGGGCACGGCGTTGGCGGCAGAAGCGCCGGCCGGGCCGGTGGGGCCGGCCGCTCCGGCAGCGCCCGCCGCGCCGGCGGGGCCGGTCGCGCCCGTGGGGCCAGTCGCGCCCGTGGGGCCCGTCGGGCCAATGGGGCCGGGAACGCCGCCGCCGGGGCCGGCGGGGCCGGTGGGACCGGTCGGGCCGGTGGGCCCCGTCGCGCCGCCGCCGGAGCCGGAACAGCAGCAGCCGCAATAAGGAATGGGGCGGCGGCAGCCGCAGCCGTTGGAACATCCGCAATTCGCGTACATAAAAACGCCTCCTTGTCGAGCGCGCGAGGTGCGCGCCTCTCCGGCAGACTATGCCGCCGGGGCGGAGGGGGTGCCGGCAAAGCCGCCGCGCGGCCCGCGCCGTTGCCGGAAACCGCAAGCTGGCGGCCCGCTCTGTCCATGCGCCCCGGAATCGACAAAAAACCGGCGGTTTGATAAATTTGCCGTTGCTTTTCCAAGAATTGCTTGACCATCTGCCCTGCGCAAGGGTATAATACTTGGTAAGTATGCAAATATGGCCCAAGGAGGCTTTTTCCATGTATCTGGATCACCGTGTAACGGCGAAAATCACGCAAATTCTCGAGCAGATCGACATGAGCGCTCTGCTGATGGACGGCAACGGCACCGTCGTACTCCCGGAGGGCGACAACCGCCAGCTCTCTTTGCCGGACCAGCTGCGCCGCGACCCCACCACGCCCATGGTCTACGGCGGCGTCACCCTCATCGGCACCGACGACCGGCAGCCGCTGTTCATCTGCCTGCACGGCGATTCGCAGGAGGTCAAGAACTGCGCCATCCTCTGCGCGGAACTGATCAACATGCTGGTGCACGTGGATCTGGGCCACGCCACGCGCGAACAGGCCGTGCGCCTGATGCTGCGCGGCGAGGTGGAGGGCGCGGAACTGGAATCGCTGGCGGCGGAACACAACATCGTCCTGGAAAAGAGCCGTTGCGTGATGTACTTCTACTCCGCCCAGACCTCCACGGAGGACGCTTCCACCATCCTCGAGGGCGTGATCGACCCGGAGAACGACGTGCTCACCGAAGTGGGCCGCCATTCGCTGGCGCTGATGAAGACGCTGGACGAGGACATGGACTTCGAGGCCCTCTCGCAGATGACCGAGGCGGTGGAAAACTCCTTCCTCATGGAAACCGGCCAGCCGGTATACATCGGCGTGTCCGAGCCGCGGGAGGATCTTTCCCTGATCGCCGAGGCCTTTGAGGAGGCGCGCAGCGCCATCAACATCGGTCGCGTCTACAATTCCTCCGCTACCATCTTCTTCTACAACCGCCTGCTGCTGGAGCGCTTTTTGTACGACCTGCCCGCCGACGCCAGCGCCCGCTACAGCAGCCAGATCTTCAACCGTCAGACGGCCAAGCTGTTCAACGACGAGATGCTCCACACCATCGAGACGTTCTTTGAAAACAGCCTCAACCTCTCCGAGACGGCGCGCAAGCTCTACATCCACCGCAACACGCTGGTCTACCGGCTGGAGAAGGTGCAGCGGGCCATCGGGCTGGATCTGCGCTCGTTCGACGACGCGGTGACGTTCAAAATGATGATGCTGCTGGGCAAGAACACCCAGCCGCGCAAGAACAGGCTCTGACATACACCCGCGCGCGTCCGCATACGCTCGCAGGGAAGATCGCCGGCGACTGGCAGACGCGGTCGCCGGCAATTTGTTGGTTCCCTCCAAGGAGGTCTTTTATGTCCAAGCGTTCCGTTTCCCTGCCCACGTTCGTCTGCGTGCTGCTGATCGTGGCCATGGCGGCTTCGACGCTGACGCTGCTGCTCACCGGCGCGCGCACCGCCGCGCCCGAAGCCGGGGAAGGGCCGCTCAGCCGCGCGGAGGAGATCTTCGCCCTGGTTGAGAGCCAGTATTACCAGGAAGTGGACGCAGAGGCGCTGGAAACGGCGGCCATTGACGGCATGCTCGCCTCGCTGGGCGATCCCTACACCTTCTACTACACAGACGAGGCCTACGCGGCCATGAACGAAGAAACCACCGGCCACTACGTGGGCGTGGGCATGCTGGTGGGCGAGGGCGCGGACGGCGCCCTGACCGTGCTGCGCGTATTCCGCGATTCGCCGGCGGAGAGCGCCGGCATTGAAGCGGGCGACGAACTGATTGCCATCGACGGCACGCCCGTCGGCGCGGGCACGCAACTCGGGCTTTCGGAGACTACGGCGCTGCTCAAGGGCGACGGCGAAACGCCGGTGGCCGTAGAAGCGCTGCGCGATGGCGAAGCGCTCTCCTTCACGCTCGCGCGCGGCGAGGTGAACATCAATTACGTGGAATACAGCATCCTCGAGGGCGAAGTGGGCTATCTTTCCATCTACCAGTTCAGCGGCGACGACGTTTCCGGCGTGGAGGAGGCCGTGAGCGCCTTCCGGCAGGCGGGCGTCACCGCGCTGGTGGTGGACGTGCGCTCCAATCCCGGCGGGCTGCTGACAGACGTGGTGAAGATCTGCGACATGTTCCTGCCCGAGGGGCTGATCGTCTACACCGAGAATCGCAGCGGCGCGCGCGAGGAGTATTACGCCGACGGCGAATACTGGGACGTGCCCATGGCGGTGCTGGTCAACGGCGAATCGGCCAGCGCCTCGGAGATCTTCGCCGCCGCCGTGCAGGACACGGGGCGCGGCATTGTGGTGGGCGAGACGACCTATGGCAAGGGCGTGGTACAGACGCTGTATTCCTTCCCCGAGGGCGACGGCGTGCAACTGACCACCGCTGCATACTATACGCCCTCCGGCCGTTCCATCCACGGCCAGGGCGTGACGCCGGACATTGAAGTGGCCCTCGCCGCCGACGCCAGCGTGGTTTTCCACGCCCCGGACGCGCAAACCGACGCGCAGCTCCAGGCCGCACTAACCGCATTGGCCGGCAGTGCCGGCGGCCAGTAGCCGTTGGCTCGAAGTTGACGCACACCCGCCCCACGAGCAGGGGGCGGGTGTGCTGCGTTTCGTTCCGGTTGGGGCGATGGTGGGAGTAGACGGCGGCAGGCTCAGGAGCAGGAGCCTGCCGCCTGCAGAGGCGGGCGTTGGGCGACGCGCCTTGCCCCCGCGGGGGCAAGGGGCGCTGCCGGTGTGCGCAAGCGACGCTGTTTGCCCTGCGGGCAAAAGCGCTTCAGAGCTGGCGCGCCGGATTTTGGGTGGTTCGCGGGGCAAAGGCGGATAAAGAAACGGTTTGCCCTTCAAGAATGGTTTGGCCGGCGCGCCGGGAGAACGGAAAGCGGACAGTAATTCATGCAGACTGCGTTTCCAAAACGCCGCAGGCGGCAAGCCCCTGCTCATGGGCTTGCCGCCGCCTGCTTCCACCGCCGCCCCAAGCGGAACGAATCGCAGTCTGTCTGCCCCCTGCTCGTGGGGCAGACAGGCGTCAACTTCGAGCCAACGGCACTGGCTGCCGGCACTGCCGGCCCGCACCCGCTCAAGGGTCCAGACCCTTGAGAATCCCTTTTGGGGGACGGCAGCCGTTTCCCCAAAACGCCGCAGGCGGCAAGCCCCTGCTCGTGGGCTTGCCGCCGTCTACTCCCGCCACCGCCCCAACCGAACCGAAACGCAGAACGCCCGCCCCCTGCTCGTGGGGCGGGCGCTCGTCAACACGGCGCCAACGGCTACT
>LHCFC04200__coassemble_2277_pt1 | contig 8546 bp, 7 predicted proteins | sample LHCFC04200__metabat2_high_PE_065 | metagenome-assembled genome bin LHCFC04200
CCTGCCTGGACATCTTCATCAAGATCATGTCCACCGTCTCCCTGGTGGCCGTGGCCGTGTTTTCCAAGTACAACCTCTTTGGCCTGTTCTTCTAAAAAGGGCAGAAAAAGGCTCCGTACCGGCAAGGTGCGGAGCCTTTTCTATATCCCTTCCACCACGGCCTCTTTTGTCCAGGCCACCAGCAGCAGGCCGTCCGTCACCGCCACGCGGGCGGGAACGCCGGTAAATTCGTTGCTCACGCCCATGGGGTAGTCGTCGCGCAGGGTGAAGCCGTGCTGCGGGTATTTGAGGCCCTCGAGATATACCCCCCGCGCCTCGCCGCCCTGCGCGAACACCGAGAGCATGCCCCGGCTCGCGGCGGCAAAGCGAATTTCGCCGTTGAGGATCGAGGTTACGCTGTAATGTTCCTCCACCAGCACGCCGCGCGCCCCCTGCCGGGCGAGGAAGTTGAGGGATTGCAAATTGGCGATGGTGTGGTCGATGCGGCCTCCGGCGGCCCCGTAGATGCGTATATCGCGGCAGCCGCGCTCGAGGGCGAGGCGCAGCGCCGCCACCATGTCCGTATCGTCCTTTTCCGCGGGCAGGCGCACCACTTCGCCGCCGTCGGGCGCTTCGCGCAGGGAGTCAAAATCGCCCACCACGATGTCCGCGCGCGCGTGCAGGCGGGAAAGCGCCCCCTGCCCTCCGTCGGCGGCGATCACCAGATCGCCTTCCCGGGGCGACCAGTCCCGCGCGCAAAAGTCTCCCGCGCCCACGATCCAGCAGCGCTTTTCCATGCGCCTCACCTCCACGCGGCTATGATACCAGTCCGGGCCGCGAAAGTCAAGGCGCTTTTCCGCGCTTTTCGCCGCCTTTGCCGTTGACGGACTTCGGTTTGTTCTGTTATAATAAGACACAGGACAAGGAGGGCGTACCAATGAAGAAAGGCGATCTGCGCCGGCAGGCCATCCTCGACACCGCCGAGGCGCTGTTTTTCCAGCGCGGCTATGAGGAAACTTCCGTTCAGGACATACTGAACGCCATGGGGCTTTCCAAGGGCGGCTTCTACCACCACTTTGAATCGAAAATGTCCGTGCTGGAGGCCGTCAGCGCCCGCCGCGCGGAAAAGAAGTTCACGCAGGCGGCGCGGGAACTTCGCGCCTCCTCGCTGGGGGCGCTGGAAAAACTCAACCGCCTCTTCGCGCTGGTGAACATCTTTGAGCGCGAGCAGCCGGAATTTGTGCAGATGGTGCTCAACGTCTGCTTCCGCGGCGGCGACGCGGCGCTTCTGCGCGCCATCCGCGAAGTGACGCTTGCCCAACTCGGCGCGGTGATGGACGAGATCGTCGTTCAGGGCGTGCGCGAGGGCGTTTTCTATACCCGGCAGTTGGGCGGCATCGGCCGTTTGCTGCTCATGCTGGCGCACGACGTCGAGGACGAGGCCGCGCGGCTGCTCATCGCCGGCGAAGGCAAACCGGAGAGCGTGGTTTCCGTCATCGACGCCCTCAACGTCTACCGCGACAGCGTGGAGCTTTTGCTCAACGCCCCCTACGGCTCGGTGCGCCTGTTCGACGTCGATCGCGTGCTCAAGACCTGCCGCGCGCTGCTGCCCGGGTTGGAAGCGGGGGAGGAAGAAGCATGAAACGGCTTTTTTTCCTGCTTTTCGTCCTGACGCTGACCATCGCCTGCGCCGCTCTTGCCGAGAGCGCGCCGCAAATGGCCCCGCCGCGCCCGCTGGAGACGCCGTCGCCCACCGCCGTGCCGGAAGAGACAGCCACGGCAGAAATAACGGCTACGCCGGAAACAACCGTCACGGCCACGCCGGAAGCTACCGCCCCGCAGGATATCTTTTCCCTGCTCCCGGCGCAGATGCCCACCGTGCCGCCGCAGCCCACGCGCGATCCGGGCCGGCTCACCGGCGTGAAGATCGGCATCGACCCCGGCCATCAGGCGCACGGCAACAGCGCGCAGGAGGCCGTCGCCCCCGGCAGTTCCGAGACGAAGGCCAAGGTTTCCTCCGGCACCTATGGCCGCTTCACCGGCGTGCCGGAATACGAAGTCAATCTGGACGTCTCCCTGCAACTGCGCGACGCTCTGGAAGCGCTGGGCTGCGAGGTCTACATGACGCGCGAGACGAACGACGTGGACATCTCCAACCAGGAGCGCGCCATCATGATGAACGAACTGGGCGTGGATCTGGTTCTGCGCATCCACTGCAACGGCTCCACCAACAAAAGCGCGCAGGGCATCGGTCTCTACATCCGCAAGACGGGGACGAACGCCGACGAGTGCATGCGCGCCGCCGAGGCGCTTTTGCCCGCCATGGTCGAGGCCACGGGCGCGGAGAGCGACGGCATTTTCCGCCGCGATACCTACACCGGCCTCAACTGGTCGGAAGTGCCCAGCATCCTTGTGGAGATGGGCTTTATGACCAATGAGGAAGAGGACTACAAACTCAACGACCCCGCCTACCAGCAGCTGCTGGTGCAGGGCATGGTCGAGGGCATTTGCGCCTACATGGGCCGATAAACAAGCGAGGTGACAGCTATGGACAGACCCCTGCGCCGGGCGCGGGATTCCTATACCGAACAGGTGCAGATCATCATGCCGCAGCATGTCAACGGCGCGCAGCGCCTCTTTGGAGGCCAATTGATGGCGTGGATCGACGTGGCGGCGGCGGTGGCGGCGCGGCGGCACGCGGGGCGGCCCGTGACCACGGCCTCCGTGGACGAACTTTCCTTTCTCCACGCCGCCAATATCGACGACACGGTGGTCTTGGCGGCGCGCGTCACCTATGTGGGCCGCACCAGCATGGAGGTGCGCGTGGACACCTATGTCGAGCGCCTCGACGGCCATCGCGACCCGGTCAACCGCGCCTATCTGGTGATGGTGGCGCTGGACGAAAACGGCGAGCCCACCGAAGTGCCGGGTCTGGTCCTCGAGACGGAGGAGGAGCGCGCCGAATGGGCCGACGGCGAGCGGCGCAGGCTCATGCGCAAGGAGCGCCGCGCCCGGCCATAAGGGGAGAAGCCATGCTTTACTGCCTTACGCACGCGAACGTCCTTTCCCAAAGCGGCGTTCCCGACCATCTGGACAGAAAGTGCATCGGCCATTACAGCACGCTTAAAAAGGCGCTGGCCGCCCGGGAGCGCGCCGCCGCGCCTGAAGCGCTGGAGGCCTGCGAAGTCCTCGTCGGCGTGGACGGCTGGACGGAGGGCTTTGACACCTGTGTATATCCATGACCATGAATTTGCCGCGCTTTCGCCATGAGAGCGCGGTATACTTATCCCCATAACGGATCAGGGAGGGAAGAACATGGACGAAAAATGCCTCAGGGTCGGCGTCGGCTTTGCCACCGGCCGCAGGAGTTTTCAGAACGTTTTGCGCTCGTATGTCTATCATCTGGAAGAATCCGGCTTCGTCGCATCCGGCCGGGCGAGCCTGACGCTGCTGGTGGCCTTCGACCCCGCCTACTCCGGCACCACGCGCGCCGACTATGAGAACATGGAGCCCCGCGTGCGCCAATGGTTCGACGAGGTGGCCTTTTTCTCGCCCGAGGATGTGGACAGCGCGGCGGAGGCGCTCGTCAGGCGCGGCGTGGCCCCGGCGGAGGAAAAGCGCCTGCTCTTTGGCAACGGCTACGCCGCCCAGCGCAACATGGCGCTTTACGAGGCCATGCGCCGCCATCTCGACTGCCTCATTTTCTTTGACGACGACGAGTACCCCATGGCCGTCACCAGTTCCGACTCCGCCGGCGTGGCCCTGTGGAGCGGCCAGCACGTCATCGAGGCGCACGTCAAGTACCTGCGCTTTGCCGACGTCACCAACGGCTACCACTGCGGCTACATTTCGCCCCTGCCCTCGCTGGAACTGGACGGCATACTGGACGAAAATACCTTCCGCCGCTTTATCGCCGCCATGTCCAGCGACGTACTCAAGTGGGAGGACGTGCGCGCCATCATCCAGGGCGGCGGCGTCACCTACGCCGACCGCGCCGTACTCATGCAGAGCGGTCCCACGCTGGTGGAGGAGGAAGACCACGCCAAGTTCATCACCGGCGGCAACCTCGGCTTAAGCCTCGCCAGCCCCGAGAAGATCCCCCCGTTCTACAATCCCCCCGGAGCGCGCGGCGAGGACAGCTTTTTCAGCACCTGCCTGACAGAGTGCGTGGTCAAGCGCGTGCCCGCCTACACGTTCCACGACGGCTTTTCCCTCTACAGCGACCTTCTGCGCGGCGTGCTGCCCACGAAGCTTAGAAGCGTCTCCCTCTACGATTCCCGCGCCGTCACGGAGCGCTTTTTGCGCGCCTGCCTCGGCTGGGTGCGCTACAAGCCGCTCTATACGCGCCTGACCCGCCCGGAGGACTGGCAGGAAGTGCTCCGCGAGGCCGAAGCGGCGCTTGGGGATACCATTCCCGCCGTCTGCGCGTACTTCAACAATCGCGCCTTTGCCGATATTTCTGCGCAGTTTGCCCAGTACTGGCGCGATGTGGATGCGCACCTTGCCGAATTTGAGCGCGCGAAGGAACTGTGGGCGCGGATGAAGGAACTTTTGTGAGTCCTCGCGGCGGCGAAAAAAATCGCCCGCGCGCCCTTTTGTAACCTAAGTTCCCTTGACTTTGCGGTATTGTTTCTTTATAATAAATCCGTGTAGGTCATTTGGTTGAAACCCAATCCATAAAGGAGGTCCTCCACTTGAGCATCAAGATGACCGTGGACGGCAATACCGCCGTCAGCCACGTCGCATACGCGTTCAGCGATGTGGCCGCGATCTACCCCATCACGCCTTCCTCCCCCATGGCCGAAGTGGCCGACGAGTGGGCCGCGCAGGGCCGCGACAACCTCTTTGGCCAGAAGGTCCGCATCGCCGAGATGCAGTCCGAAGGCGGCGCCGCCGGCGCTGTGCATGGCTCCCTGGCCGCGGGCGCGCTGACCAGCACCTTCACCGCTTCCCAGGGCCTGCTGCTGATGATCCCCAACATGTACAAGATCTCCGGCGAGCTGCTGCCGGGCGTGTTCCACGTTTCCGCCCGCGCGCTGGCCTATCACGCGCTGTCGATCTTCGGCGACCATTCCGACGTCATGGCCTGCCGCCAGACCGGCTTTGCCATGCTGGCCTCCAACAGCGTGCAGGAAGCGATGGACATGGCGCTGGTCGCCCATGTGTCCGCGCTGAAGGCCTCCGTGCCCTTCCTGCACTTCTTCGACGGCTTCCGCACCTCCCACGAGATCCAGAAGATCGACGGCATCGAGTACGACGAGATGAAGAAGCTCGTGCCGTGGGACAAGGTCAAGGCCTTCCGCGAGCGCGCGCTCAACCCTGAGCATCCGCATCAGCAGGGCACGGCCCAGAACCCGGACATCTACTTCCAGGGCCGCGAGGCTGCCAACAAGTACTATCTGGCCACCCCGGACATCGTCGAGGAAGTCATGAACGAAGTCGGCGAACTGACCGGCCGCCACTACAAGCTGTTTGACTACGTGGGCGCCCCGGACGCCGACCGCGTCATCATCGCCATGGGCTCCGGCTGCGACGCCGCCGAGGAGACCGTCAATTACCTGAACAAGCGCGGCGAGAAGGTCGGCCTTGTCAAGGTCCACCTCTATCGCCCCTTCTCCATGAAGCACTTCCTGGCTGCCATCCCGGCCACCTGCAAGAAGATCGCCGTGCTGGACCGCACCAAGGAGTCCGGCTCTCTGGGCGAGCCTCTGTATCTGGACGTCTGCTCCGCGCTGCGCGAGGCGGGCAGGAACGACATCCTCGTCGTCGGCGGCCGCTACGGCCTCGGCTCCAAGGAGTTCAACCCCACCATGGTCAAGGCCGTCTATGACAACCTGGCCAAGGACGAGCCCAAGAACCACTTCACCGTCGGCATCGTCGACGATGTGACCGGCACTTCCCTCGAGTTGGGCGAGAAGATCGACGCCAGCCCCGAAGGTCTGGTCTCCTGCATGTTCTACGGCCTCGGCTCCGACGGCACCGTGGGCGCGAACAAGAACTCCATCAAGATCATCGGCGACCACACCGATATGTACGCGCAGGCGTACTTCAGCTACGATTCCAAGAAGTCCGGCGGCATCACCGTCAGCCACCTGCGCTTCGGCAAGAGCCCGATCATGTCCACCTACCTGATCGACTCCGCGGACTTCATCGCCTGCCACAACCCCGCCTACGTCACCAAGTACGACATGCTCTCCGCCCTCAAGGACGGCGGCGTCTTCCTGCTCAACAGCCCCTGGACGGCTGCGGAGATGGAAGAGCAGCTGCCCGCTTCCATGAAGCAGGCGCTGGCCAAGAAGCACGCCAAGTTCTACACCGTGGACGCCATCAAGCTGGCCCGCGAGGTCGGCATGGGCGGCCGCATCAACACCATCATGCAGGCGGCGTTCTTCAAGCTGGCCAACGTCATCCCCTACGAGCAGGCGGATGAGTACATGAAGGCCTACGCCAAGAAGGCCTACGGCAAGAAGGGCGACGAGGTCGTCAAGAAGAACTGGGACGCCATCGACATCGCCATCTCCGGCCTGGTCGAGATCCCCGTGCCCGCCGAGTGGGCCAATGCCACCACCGGCGCGGTGCCCGTCAAGGTCGAGGCCACCGAGTACTTCGACGAAGTCATCCAGCCCATCCTCGCGCAGGAAGGCGACAAGCTGCCCGTGTCCAAGCTGGATCCGGCCGGCGTCGTGCCCACCGGCACCACCAAGTACGAAAAGCGCGGCATCGCCGTCATGGTGCCCGAGTGGCAGATCGACAACTGCATCCAGTGCTGCCAGTGCGCCATGGTCTGCCCGCACGCCTGCATCCGCCCCTACATGGTGGACGACGAGGGCAAGGCCAACGCGCCCGAGACGTTCGCCACCAAGCCGGCGCTGGGCCCGAAGTTCAAGGGCCTGACCTTCCGCATGCAGGTTTCCCCGCTGGACTGCACCGGCTGCGAGAACTGCGCGCAGGTCTGCCCGGCGAAGAACAAGGCGCTGGTCATGAAGCCTCTGGCCACCCAGACCGCCGAGGAGAAGAACTGGGAGTACGCCCAGACGCTGCCTGAGTTCAAGGGCGAGGCGCATCCCAAGACCATCAAGGACGCCCAGCTCAAGAAGCCGCTCTTCGAGTTCTCCGGCGCCTGCGCGGGCTGCGGCGAGACCCCGTATGTGAAGCTCGTCACCCAGCTGTTCGGCGACCGCATGATCGTTGCCAACGCCACGGGCTGCTCCTCCATCTACGGCGGCTCCGCCCCCACCTGCCCCTACACCACCAACAACGAAGGCCACGGCCCCGCCTGGGCGAACAGCCTCTTTGAGGACAACGCCGAGTTCGGCTTCGGCATGAACCTGGCCGTCACCCAGCGCCGCAAGAAGCTGGCCGACACCGTCGCAAAGCTCATCGCCATCCCCTACTGCGATGAGGAGATTCAGGCCGCGGGCAAGGAATGGCTCGAGGGCATGGACGACGCCGAGGCCTCCAAGGCCGCCGGCGCGAAGCTGCTGGCCGCCTGCAAGAAGGCCACCGATCCCGCCCGCGATCTGACCGGTACGCCCGGCGAGGCCGCGTGGCTGGCCAACGGCAAGGTCTGCCCCTGCGAGGCCTGCACGCTGGCGCGCGAGGTCGTCGCCGACGCCGATATGCTGACCAAGAAGTCCATCTGGATCTTCGGCGGCGACGGCTGGGCCTACGACATCGGCTACGGCGGACTGGACCACGTGCTGGCCCAGGGCGAGGACGTCAACGTGCTCGTGCTCGATACCGAGGTCTACTCCAACACCGGCGGACAGGCTTCCAAGTCCACGCCGACCGGCTCCGTGGCCAAGTTCGCGGCCGCCGGCAAGCGCACCCGCAAGAAGGATCTGGGCCTGATGGCCATGTCCTACGGCTATGTGTACGTGGCGCAGGTCGCCATGGGCGCGGACATGAACCAGCTGATCAAGGCCATGACCGAGGCCGAGGCCTACAAGGGCCCGTCCCTCATCATCGCCTACGCGCCGTGCATCAACCACGGCATCAAGATGAACCAGGCGCAGGCCGAGATCAAGAAGGCCGTCGCCGCCGGTTACTGGACCATGTACCGCTACAACCCGGATCTGGAGAACCCGCTCACCGTGGATTCCAAGGACCCGACCGAGAGCTATCAGGACTTCATCAAGGGCGAGAACCGCTACGCCTCGCTGCTGCGGCAGTTCCCGGACGTCGCGCCCGCGCTCTTCGAGGAATCCGAGACCGAGGCCAGGAAGCGCCTCGAGAACTACAAGCGCATGGCCGGCAAGTAAGCCGCGTGCAAGCGTCCCGCGCGCCCCGCAAGGGCGCGCGGGGCAGAACGCTACAAAAGCCCGCCGCCGCGAACGTTCGCGGCGGCGGGCTTGCTGTATCCCGGAAAGAAGTTTTCAGCGCAGAAGGCCCTTATTCCTCCACCAACTTAAATTTCAGCACCGCCGGCTCGTGGTCGGAGTGGGCGAAGCCCTCCTCGATGGCCTCGCAGGAGAGCACTTCGATGTTTTCCGAGGCCAGAAAGCCGTCCAGTGTGATGGTCACGGCGGTGGCGGGGTCGTAGGGCTCGCAGGCGTAGCGGCTGGTGC